>Ga0126342_10019734_pt1 | contig 11418 bp, 10 predicted proteins | sample Cyp1metagenome_FD_92528 | JGI IMG/M metagenome (GOLD analysis project Ga0126342, IMG submission 92528) | Coral microbial communities from Lord Howe Island, Old Settlement Bay, Australia - Cyphastrea 1 metagenome | ecosystem: Host-associated > Invertebrates > Cnidaria > Coral ... | reverse complement strand
GAAAGAGTTAGTCAAAGAAAGAGTTCGTGAGGGAAAGAGTTAGTTAGGGAAAGAGTTAATTGTAACTTTTAGACTGTCAGGGAAAGAGTTAGTCAAAGGAAGAGTTCGTTAGGGACAGAGTTATTTGTAACTTTTAGAATGTCAGGGAAAGAGTTAGTCAAAGAAAGAGTTAGTGAGGGAAAGAGTTAGTTAGGGAAAGTTCTACTGTCCATGCTAGGGCGTCGGTATCCTCCTCTTTTCCGTCGATTCTTCCGTCGATTCTTATCTCGGATGCGCTACGCATGTTAGTGCAATAGATTCTCTCTCCAGGCTGCAGGTAGAGAGCGTGTCCCTGAGGAGGGAGAAGAACTTCCGGTGGTCAGTCCGGGCGTCTGTCAATATTATCTTTATCGCAGAAAGGGTGGGTCAGATTGTGTCAAAGTCTGCAAATCCAAGGGTGACAAAGTACTAGCTACTGTGATATTCCACAGTGATCTTGAAAAACATACCATTACATATTGTTTAACATCTTGCTTCGCTATTTAGATGCGCTTTAGATGTTCCTGGAATCGTCTCTGATGATGATACTGGACCTGTTCCCGATCATTGCTGATCGCATCACTAGTCCTGTGGCGGGCGCTCGGGGCAGAAATGTCTTGGCGGCTGTTACAGGGCAGGAATGCCTTGACGCATTATTACCATTTTCAAGCATTGACAGTCAGGGCAGAAATGTCTTGAGAGGGCAGCAATGTCTTGGCTCCTTTAACTTCAAACGCGCCTGACCCGCATGTGCATATCTAAAATTATCCTTTACTAGTATATGTACCTTCTGTTACCGTGCTGCCTCCGAAACGGATTTTGATTATCCAACAACATATCTTTCGGCCCCAATGCCAAACTCTCTTCATTGTCGGCAAGGAGCGGAGAACACCGCCTACTCGCCCTGTGGGCGGAGGCTTTGGTGCTTTGTCTGGTCTGGATACTTTTCCTTTGTCAAGATGCTGCCATCTTCAAAATCCGAAAGGAAACCAATTCTCAATCAGCGCCATTGCTCGTTCGGCGTATATTTGGCCCAGGATCGTATGGCTTTAAAAGCGGAGCTTGGATCTTCGTCCTCTCTTCCTTTGCGTCGCAAAGCTGGCGGGACAGAGGTGGAGAAGCATGTCGCCGGAGCTTCCTTCGCGCCTTATTTCGGCTCCTTGTTTCGATTTAACCCGACTTGGCAGTGGCGGCTTTCACTTGAAAATGAAGACTGCCCGATTTGTTTAGCGGAAGATGGCAGGACATATTTCAGCGGAAGCAACAGGAGTGGGCCGAATGGAAAGCCACTTTGCAGAATAGGAATTGCAGAGGTCCGAAGCGATTAAATTGCCAGGCTAAGGAGTTTCATGACACCGTGGGTAAAGGCTGCAGTTTCTTGTATTCCATGAAATTTGCACATCTTTTTCTTTTTATCTCATCATTAAGGCGTGCGCGAAGAAAGGGAAAAAGAAGGACAAGTCCAATGGACAGACCCCGGTTTCCGCTTTGTGTACGCTCTGCGCACAAACGATTTTGCAAATCTTTGTTTTCTAACAAATGGGGCAAAATGATCGCCACAGGCACTCTGGTGCTTGAGACTGGAGTGTTGCCGGTTGTATTCAGTCTTGGAGGCGAAGAGTGCAGAGCCGAGAATCGTCACGAATCCTCGGAAGGCGCGTTTCTGGCGTATGTTGTAAAGGAAATATTTCTCTTGAGAATTGCGTTCCCCCATTGCCTGATGGCAGGTGATGCGGTCCATACGGTTTTGGAGCAGCAAAGACGTGGCGTCTCTGATTCAGGCATTGTTATGGCCGCAGCAAAGCAATCATGTTCGGAGTCTCTACTTTTATCCTATCCGAATGGGGGCCCGCGGAGGCTTGCGCGAAAGAGAGAGCGGTGGAAGCCGTTCCTGCCAAGAGGAGATAGCAATCAGACAGTGCAAGTGTTAATCGTGAAAAAAAGTTGAAAGGAGCTTCTGACCGGTGCTAATTTTTCCTGATGGGTGGTAACAGTTAAGCTCTGGATTTCCTGAGTCCCCTCTTCTTATAAATTTTTGCGGTCCCGGCAGAAATGTCTCGGCCGTGGATGCAGGGCAGCAATGTCTCCGCGGCGGGTGCAGGGCAGCAATGTCTTGCCGGTGTTCTATATTCATCTTGCCGTTTTGTTTCCATCTTCAGTGCATTGGCGATTTCACAACAATTTATGTTTTAAAAATGTCTACCTCGGAAAAAATATTTGAGGTACAGTAAGCATACACGCTTCAAGCCAAGCACTTTCAGCTTCGTTAGCGCTTCCGTGACAGGAGACGCGGGAATCAGAACAAGGAAGCGTGAGGACTCCTTGGAATCTGCATGAAGAGGCCCAGTGGTGAGAGGTTTTGCAAAGAAAACATTGTCGTGAAAGCCGGGGCTCTCCCAGTTTTCCAGCCGCATTGGCGCGTTCAGGCTTTCGTGCAGGATCGTGAAGACAGGTGCTCCTCTTTTTTAAAGGGGAACGGGAAGTCCAGGTGTTCCTCTATTTCAAAGGGGAACCGGAAGTCCAGGTGCTCCTCTATTTTAAAGGGGAACGGGAAGTCCCGGTGCTCCTCTATTTCAAAGGGGAACCGGAAGTCCAGGTGCTCCTCTATTTTAAAGGGGAACGGGAAGTCCAGGTGCTCCTCTATTTCAAAGGGGAACGGGAAGTCCAGGTGCTCCTCGATTTTAAAGGGGAACGGGAAGCTCAGGTGCTCCTCTATTTTAAAGAGGAACGGGAAGTCCAGGTGCTCCTCTATAGGGGAACCGGAGGTCGAGGTGCTCCTCTATTTTAAAGGGGAACGGAAGTCCAGGTGAACCGGAAGTCCGGGTGAACCGGAAGTCCGGGTGTTCCTCTATTTTGACGGGGAACGGGAAGTCCAGGTGCTCCTCTATTTTAAAGTGGAACGGGAAGCCCAGGTGCTCCTTTATTTTAAAGGGGAAGGGGAAGTCCAGGTGCTCCTCTATTTTAAAGGAGCCTGGGAGAAAGACAGCAACGAAAAAAATAGAAAAACTATTTCGCTATTAACTTTTTTGTTTCCGCAATTAAGCGCATTTTTTTTTCGCAATTAAGCGGCGCCCTCTCCCCAAATGATAATCAATTTGCCTGTAAGGACAATCTTGATCCCAATTGCCTGGGTAAAAAAAAAACGACCCCCATATGACCTCACCATAGATGGCTAAAATTGGGGAAGTCATCCCCAAATGGTGAATAAATTCAGCCTGGTGAAATGCAAACAACATCAATGGGAAAGAACTACTTGGTGGTTCATCCCAACTAGAAATGCCGGTTTGTCAATGCCGTTGTAATCCCAACAACATCAATGGGAAAACCTACTTAGGGGACTTCTTAACCAGGGTTATTAGCCACTTACTAAACGGGATGACCTCCAAGTAGGGTTTTCTATAGATTTTCCCAGCAACGTCAATCCATTGATGGTGGTCAACTCCATGACCCCTCGACGTCATACATGGCTGGGACATCTCTGAACGAAATGGAAATGGAACATGGCCCGAGTTTCGCTGATTTACCTATTATTTGAGGGTGATTTTCCATGGAACATGGTAAACAATCCAGAGTGTATTCATCGATTTTTATGAAGTATGGTTTTGATTACTAGTTGCCGTGAGCGCTGCAGGGCGCCTGGGTGTTTTGTTGTTTTTCTTTGTGTTTTTTATGGGTATTTTTTTGATGATGGCATGGGTTGGGGTGGGGCGGGGTGGGATGTTAAGGTTCATGTTACGCTCATGGTGTTACGTTGATCATGGGGTGGGGTGGGGTGGGATGTTAACTACCAGCGCCGTTCCCTACTAGTTACTCATAGTTACTTATTGTTTTGATTACTCTTATTATTACAAGTACTCTATTACTATGTTTGTTGCTTATTGAATATTATTGCAACTTATCACTAGGATTATTATTGCATTTGCTATTGCGTTTCCTGTTATCGTTGCTATTGCTAGTACCTTTACCTTTATCATAACTATTGTTGTTCCTCTGCTGCTTCTTCATTTTGTTATTACCATTTGGAGAATCCAATCATTGGAACCATTGATTGATTGGATCATTCTCCATGGTGATTCATTGGACCTTTATGCTTGCGATGATTGACAATTCAAGATTTCTTTGATATTTTCCGCTTCAGCAAGAATCATCCCATTTTCATGAGGAGTCAGACTATCGCAAGCAGCTGTAAATCCGAAATCTGAGAGAGATGAATCCAACTTCTTCATTGCGGCAAGCTGGTCATGAGGTTATCGATTCTTAGCGCTCACTTTGAAATTTGTTTGATGGCTGCATCTTATACAAAGAAAACAACCCGGTGAAGACACGCTGTGTATGATAGCCGATCGGCGATCAGCCGAGATCCCACAGGGACGTTGGCCCTTGCTTGGTCTTTGAGCAGAACAAGTCGCGTGCCGAAAATGCGGGGTTTCCTTCGGTGATGGAGGTGGGATCGACTAGTGAGAAGCGATCAAATGAAGATTTTGGATTTTGATGGAGTCAAGTACGTATACATATTGAATGCATATTTTTTTAATGATATTTTATGTATTTAACATGATGAACATACGGAGTTTGATGATTTTTGGACTGTAACCCCAGCTAATTCAGAGGGGTTTGGCGAAGTTCAGGCATTGTTTCATCATTAAAAAACATAAAACCAGCTAATTCATTGACTGTTGATGAGTTTTATGATGTTTTATGATGAAATAATGCCTAATTTTGATAATCAACTGACAATTTTGCCCATTGAGTTTGTGCACAAGTGTGCCTGGCAAGGTGGGCAAGCAAAGCTTGGGTTTGTCGGAGCACCAGGTGGCTGCTGTGATGGGTTGGACCACCGGAGCACCTTGGAAACCAGGGGTAGCCGCGATTTGGTATTTCCTCATCACTCTTTTTTCTAGAAGCTAGGGCAGCTAGGGCATCTAGGGATTGTTTTGGTGATGAATTTTTGGATCCCGTCCCCATAAAACGAACCACAAGCTGTCCCGAAGGGGGTGAGAGTTCATATGGCCTTGTCCGTTTATCTTCTGGTCGTCAAACCTGGCAGGCCGCTGAGAACTCCCTGTGGCCTAGCCCATAGAGTTTTTTGTTTTATAGCTGGGAACATCATCGAACTATTATATATATTCATATACACGGTATACACGTATAAATAAATAAGTAAATACATAAATACATTAAAATACATTAAATAAATAAATAGATACCCTCTGGTAATTTAACATAGCTATTGAAAATGGCCATAGAAATAGTGAGTTTTCCCATTAAAAATGGTGATTTTCCATAGTTATGTTAAATTACCAGAGGAATAAATGGTGGATAACTACAGCTGGTGGATGTTCCTGCCATGGTTTCTCCGCTTCCTCTCCTCCCAAGGACTATCGCCTCGTCAATCCCATCGCGCGGGGTCAGGAGGAAGTTGAGCAGCTCAACACGCCGATGGGAATGGATGGGTGCGAAATCCTGCACCAGTTGATGGAAAAAGTCCCCATGATTTGTAGGGTTTCAACATGTTTCGACCATCCGGTTGGTGGTGCAGGATTTCGCTGGCCCATCCACAGTATTTCGAGGGATGAACATTGATGAACATTGATGAACATTGATGAACATTGATGAACTTCCATTTGCCACTGATTCTGGTGTTCACATAGTAGAACAAAAGCTTTCAACTCATGATTAGACGTGTTTTTGACAGTTTCACAGGTAACATGAGGTTGTGCCCTCTTCAGCGCTTTATTCGGTGCAGCGAGGTTCGAAGATTATCCCGGAGGGGTGAAGACCCGCTTCAAACTGGGTAGGGCAGAGGTGATGCCTTACATCTATGTGCCGTGGCCGCCCGTGGCCATGATTTCTGGGGTCGAAGCGACTCGGGGATTGGAAAAGGACACCGAGACCCGGCTTGACCATTCAAAAAGGGTCCCCATCGTAACCTATTGCAGTCATGTCATTTTAGAATAGAAATACATGGAAATGATGTTTCAATTTGCTGCTATGAGAAGATGACCAAAACGGATTATGGAGTTGCCCCTCCAGGAAATGAGGGCTTTGCACAAATTGGACGTGGTATTCAAGTGTATTCAAGACTTGTGACTGATGCCAGCCCTGCAAACTCAGGATTCATTTAGAGGTACCAGTATTTTGTCCTTAAGAAAGGCAGATGTATCAGCCAGATTTGAATTATATATAAAGCATCCCCCAAAGTGATGCAAAAAAAGTCAAATCCAATCTTGAAATAGTGATAAATTATAAATTCATATAAAAAATCAACATGTTCTGAATCTTACAAGTTATTACGATATTTTTTCCTGTGGCTATATAGCTTCCACCGCTTCCAGGTCCTCAACAGCGCCTTGCAGCAGTTGCCTCCGGCCTCTGCGAAGCAGCGCCTCTTTCGGGGACATCGACGGCACATCGCGACGGACACCGCGGAACGGCAGGTGATCCTGTTGCAGCTTGGATCACCAGGGACAACATGGGACGACCGGGTAGGGATTTTCTATGGATATTTCATGGAATATCATGATGTAACTGATGGCAAACCAAGAAAAAATTGGGGTTTAGAGAATGATAGAACTGGAGTCGGGATATATCCTTTGGATTCCTTTGGTAATTTCAGGTTACGATTTACGAACTGGAGGCCATGGCTCATTCAGTTGGATGATTTAACTGTCAAATTAGAGGGGAACCATTAAACCTGGTGGTTTCTGAAGCAGCAACGCCCGTAACATGATTTAACCGGAGAGGCCCGGAAGAGGCACTATCTCGATTATCTCCATTTGTTTGTCTCTGTGTGATTGGTGATGTTTCCAATCTGTTGATTCTATATGTTTTCTTGGTTTAATCAGTTGAAGCCTCAATTTTTCCACATTTTTCTGGTCATTTTTCCATAGAGCCACCGGTGCCACGCTGGTCCACAGGCAGGGCTTCACCAGTGTGTCCTATGACATGGAGAGTGCCATGAAATTCGCCACCCAGGGCAACCAAGGTCGTTCCGCCAAGAGGTCGCTGTTGGTCATCGAGGATCCTGGTTTCAAGGGGACAGACCATGAAATCCATGAAGTTTTAGGGTTATTTATTCATTCATTCATTTATTTATTTACTCATTTTTTTTTGTTTAATTTTTTTCTAATATATATATATATATATACACATAGGGTTTTAACTAGCAAACATATGGGATGATATGGGGATTATAGTCGAGAAATCATGGTTGATAGGTTAAGAACTAGGGACTATGATGTACCTAATTGATTGGGATTGTGATCACCCGTAGCAGGGAGACCTATCAACCAACTGGTATAATGAGATATTTCGTTTTATGAAATACTGGTTGGTTAAGAATTGGATTCCCAGTTCATGGATAGTGATGATTTAATTTTGAATATACTAAATAGATCTGGGTAGTATGAACCCCCGAACTAATCATCAACAGGGGTTTTGTAGCCACTGCTCAAATGGCAATTTGACTAGGGAAACGATTCATGATCTCCGGGATACAGCACCAACATTGAGCATCAAATGTGGGAGTACCCTTTTTTCAGACAAACCAAGATAGCACTGTTGAATTGGACATGATTATATATATATATATATTATAAGTCCAACAGATTTTTTTGAGAAGCGATTTTTTTTCGACAAACTCGCTGCGATGGCTGATCAATGGCTATGAGATACACATTTATTGTCCATCATCTCCCCTCGAAATGTGTCCCAAGAGTTCCCCTCAGAAAACTTCATGTTAGGAAAGAATAAACGGATTCATCATCCTCAAATTTACCATTTTTTATGGGGAGTCCAACCATGAATCCATATGGATAGTTTATGACATTACTGTACTAACAATCCATTAACAATCCATAGTTATACGGCTATCCTAACTTATGGGAGTTAAAGAACAGGCCATCCATGGTGATTTTTTGTTCAAAAACCCAGGAGTGCCACAGCGGGCGAAGCATCGCGAAGTTGAGCGCGCGAAAGGGCGAGGTGGAAGTGCTCTTCCCCCAAGACACCTGTTTTGAGGCGGAGGGTTTACCACTGGGTCCCGGAAGTCCGATGCGGAAAAATCGCCCATGAATTTCTAGGGACTTTGAGTGGGAAACAAACATCGAAGTAAATAAAACATGTCTTTTTTTCTCTCAGAAAGATCATGCCAAGTGTGTTTTTCCCAAGAACTGCTGCCAATTTCGACTGGAACATCTCCTCACTACTTGTACTTCATCATCGTCAGTCATAATCAATCATCATCAAACACCATCAATCATAATCGAACATCTTCATCACCTTCATCATTCTCATCCTGTTCAGCATCTTCGCCATCCTCATCATTCATCATTCATCATCATTCATCATCTTCACCACCTTCATCATCTTCATCATCTTCATCATCTTCATCATCTTCATCATCTTCATCATCTTAATCATCCTCACCTACATCGCCATCTACATCATGTACATCATCTACATAAACTGCAACAGTATCAACTTTTTCAATTCTATCAACTTTTTCAACTGTATCAACTTTTTCAACTGTATCAACTTTATCATCAGCATCATCATCAACATCTTTATCTTTATCCTTGTCTTTATCTTTATCATCATCACCACCATCATCATCACCACCACCACCACCATCATCATCATCATCATCATCACCACCATCATCATCATCATCATCAGCATCACGTTCATCACGTTCATTATGTTCATCATGTTCATCATGTTCACCATGTTCATCATGTTCATCATGTTCACCATGTTCATCATGTTCATCATGTTCGTCATGTTCATCATGTTCATCATGTTCATCATAATAATCATCATCATCACTATCAACATCAACTTTATCACTACGTGATGATAATGATGATGATGATGATCATCATCATCATCAAGAACAACAACAACAACAACCAGATTTGCCAGTTTTTTTTTTTGGGAAAAACAGCTACAACGTCATACAACGTCCCAGCTCTTCTGCTTGGACCGGAGGTTCTCTGTGGCCCCGCAGACGCCGCTCATCTGGCGGCCGCGAAGGAGGCCACGGCGGAGCTGCAACAAGCGATGCCGGAGGCGGAGGTGGGGGAACTTCAGCATAGTTATATAACGGCTATATCAACTATTAGCAATTGTTGATAATGGATCATAATGGCTTTAATATAATTGCTATAATGGTTCATAATGGTTAATGGTCATGGTGAATAATGGTTATTTTTATGGCTTTTAATAGTTGTTATATAATCATGGTGAATAATGGTTAATAGCTTAATGGCTTCACCATAGTTATATTTTAGGGTTTCCTAAAATAGGGGTACTCCTAAATCATCCATTGAAAAATAGGAATTTCCACGAACAAAACAACACCAGCTGTTGGGGTAGCCAAAATGACTTGTTGGAAACCCCGATATAATGGCCATATCAACTATTTAATAATGGTTATTAATGGTAAATATGTTGTGTTTAATGGCTTTAATAGTTATGAATGGTGTTCATAATAGCTAATAACTAACGGTTGATAGTATGAGTTACTGTGATAAAAAATGATTAATTATATATAATTAATATTAGTTAACTCACCTTCATAAATTAACTAATGGTTCATAATAGTTCAAAAGTTGAAATAGGAAGAATAGCTATATCAACTATTAATGGTTCATAATGGTTCACAGAAGGTTTTTTCATAGTTAATCATCGTGTGTGTTCTTCCATGAAATGGTTTATATCGTATTACAATGTACTATAATAGCTGAATCAGTATATAGGTAACGAAAAAATAATATGGTGAAAGATATGGTCATGGTGTTGTTTTTTCCCCAATCCTGGATTTGCTTTCTCAATCGTTGCTGGCAAAGATGTCCTAGTCTCATTGGTTGATAAATGGAGGGTTCCTCCAGTTCACCTTATTCAACCACCAATAGGTATATGATAATAAATAGTGTAAGGACAGTATTGATAGCGACCCCATGTGACCTCACTTCAGATGATGGTTGGCAAGGGAAATCATCCCCAAATGGTGAATAAATTCAGCTTAGTGAGTTGTAATAGTTTTCAATGGGGCAAAATTACTTGGTCATCCCACCTAGTAGTTGGTTTGTAAGTGACGTGATCATCCCAATTATACAGGGGTTTCGCCCACTTAGAGGACTTGCTATCAGCCACTAGGGACTATCTTTTTAGGGGTTCCCTAAGCAAACCAAGCCATAGTTGTTGGTGAAATCACCAGAATACTTTTTGCGCATGATAAAATACGATAGATACCCAGAACTATCATATTGTTGGTTAGTGGTTATTAATCCCATCTTCCCACAATATTACACCCCTGTTGTGGTTGCTTCTACAATTCCAACCCGATTTCTCGAAAATCCCTGGGCTGTTGATCATTGAGGGGTATCATTTTAGTAACATTTTAGTATCATTTTAGTATCATTATTTGGGTATGAATCAAAATTGGGCACCCCAAAACTGATGGTTCATAGTAAAAATACATAGACTAAGATCTGTGGTCCGCCAGGTCTTACATTTTGACCCATTTCCATGTGGCGGAACCATCTAAATTAATCAAGTATGGTTTATTCAGTTTTTGGGTGATATGAATGATTGATTTCAGTTTGTGGATTTAATGCAGACGAATTTTGGTACAGAATCATATTTCCATGTCAATCATCATGGAGGATCATGAAAATTGATCCCAAAAATGATCGATGACATGGGAGTCTGACTGCGGGGATGAAACAATCATGGGGATACAACGTTTGTGGGTTACAACCCAACATCAGTACCCGGCCTGGTAAACGTTTACATAACTATGGAAGCCATGGACCATAGAAATAGATGATTTACCTACTAAAATGGTGATTTTCCATAGCTATCTTAAATTACCAGAGGCTAGCTTAATAGATGGCTCAATTCATTTGAGCCGTTTTTGAGATTAGAACATAGATTGAATTGGTTTTAATTGGATTAGATATTAGATGCTATTCCAAGATTTATGATCATATCTAGATTTAATCAAGGATTAGATATTAGATGATCTTCCATTTATTAGATATTAGATGATATTAAGATTAGATATTGTATGAGAGTAGAGATTAGATTTTCTAGATGATTTTTGCGAACTAAACCTCGACCTTCGAGGCCGAGGTGAAGGTCGTGTACCTTCGGGAGGTTCCCCGGCCTGAGGACGCCGGAGCAGAGCTGACGAAGTGTTTCGGGAAGTGTGAAAATATGAAGGTTTTAGTTGGAAAATGTGGGCATATCATCTATAAATGGAGATCTTAATGTGAACATACTTCAGGAGGAACAAAGTTTATGCTTCTTGAAAGCTTTACAAAACATCCATTTCGGTCAACCGCGGATCACATTTTCAAGTCCGTTTTGTGTGGCAGGTGTGGGACGGTCAATTAT
>Ga0126342_10019733_pt1 | contig 11419 bp, 11 predicted proteins | sample Cyp1metagenome_FD_92528 | JGI IMG/M metagenome (GOLD analysis project Ga0126342, IMG submission 92528) | Coral microbial communities from Lord Howe Island, Old Settlement Bay, Australia - Cyphastrea 1 metagenome | ecosystem: Host-associated > Invertebrates > Cnidaria > Coral ... | reverse complement strand
CGGCCAAGGTGAAGGAAGCGGCACCCTTGGCGGCACCGGGGGTCGGATGGGGGGCATATGAAAAACCAAGAAAAATGGTGATTTAAGATGATTTTAAGCAAGAAACTTATATATATATATATATAATTATATATATATATATAATTATATATAATTATATATATATATAGAGAAAGATCATGATTTAGCCAAAAAAGTGGTGATTGACCAACAAGAATGGTGATTTAACATGATTTTATATGATTCAATATGTTTTAAGATGATTTAGGATGATTTACTATGTGATATGATATGATTTAAGCAACAGAAATAGGGACTTCACTGAACCAAAGAAAATTTGGTGATGTATGGTGATTCGAGGATGGAAAGTGGGGCGTATAACAACCAAGGGAGGATTTATTATTGATTGGGACAGGAAACGACAAATCAGCATCTGTCTGATTAAAGGAAGACACATGATGATTTATAGGTGATTTATTATAACATCATAATAAATAATCATGATAAATCATGGTAATTAAGACACATGATGATTTATAATTATTACCTATAAATATATAAATGATTAAACAACTGCTTTAACCATGGTAATAACCTTCATCACTTCGGCATGCTGAAAAAAAACACTGATTAGTGGAACTGCACCACTGATCTGTGTCCATGGTTTTTATGCCATCAATCAAGCCTCGTTTTTTTTTTTATATAGATAAACCACATCTTTATATATACTAATATGTGATAATCAATGTATGTATATGTATATATATATATTATATCAAATCCCTATTCTTGACGGAAAATCCTGATACTGTAGATTGTTCAGGGATTATATTTTTTAAAGAGGGGTTTCATGTTTTTACGAGCAACACATATGATGAATGATGATTGTTACAGCTGAGCAGTGACATTGCCCTACTAGATAGACTTCCTTGCGTACTTCAGTAACACCCCAGCAGCCTACCTAAATCACCTTTCAAATGGCTGTTTGGAGGTTTAGGGTTTATAGGTTTAGGGATTTCCTAATGACATGTTTTCACCAACAAAAACATGTGATAGGTGATGGTTACTGGGTTTAACTCAATATAGGGTAAGGTATTGGAATGTCTTGGACATATTGTGGACGCTTCATCTCTGAAGATTCATCAACCAAAAGGCACCCAACAGCAGCTTCGAGGCCAAGGCAGCGAAGCAAGCACAGTTGACACGATCGACCTGTCTGTTTCGGCGTTGCTGGTCAGCCATCTTCATGGTTTTGCTGCTCCTTAGCTCATCTTACCTCCAAAGTTGAAGGCCTGGCTGCGAGGCGCTGAGCAAAGCTGTCTGAAGGCAGACAATGAAACTGCTGAAAACAAGTTGGCCGACAGTTGGACTTCACCTGGGATCGCTTCAAATATTCAATCTATAACAACATGTTTCAACTTGTAGAATCCTATGTGTATCAAGATAATCAAGCTGCAAGTTCGGGCATCGTGTCTGGACAAGCCAATTAATAACTAAATCGGCCCCGAAGGCCATCGGCCCCAGAGGCCGAAGTGGAAGTTCCCACTAAAGCAGTGGTTAAAGTAATTGCTTTTGAGTGGGAAATTGAACAATTCCAATTCGTCAATTCCCAGATTGAAGTGATTATACAGGGTTTAAATATGAATGGTACTGTTAATGGGAATTCCCGATTAATAGAGTATTCCCTCTATTCTCTAATTCCCAACTATATTTGTTTTTTCCATGTTATTTTAGGGTTTACAGTCAAGCCTTGCCTTACAATGACATGAAGCCAGAGATTCCCTCCATTTCGACCACTAAAATCGTGGTTTCGTTCCCTTCCTCTGAGGCAGTCGAGAAGAAGATGATGAGTTTGATCGAACAAGTGTTGGACAAAAAGGTCATCGATCCCTGCCTTGGCTTGGTAAAGATGAGTGAGGGAAAAACCCCAGGGGCAAAGGGTTTTCATCGGAGGACTGCCAATAAATCTAGCCTAAACATGCCTAAACCATGTCTTTTTTGAATTAAACTGTGATTTTACACAACTAGATTTTTTTTCGACCATCTCAGAGTTGGTCCATGTCCAAGATGAACGAGACATAACGAGATCCATCTTCGAAGCGATGATTGCTTGGTGGTCCCATATAGTAAAATGTGGTAAACCTAGCAATTTTCATGAACCATCCCAGAAAAAAAAAACAATCATTTGGGGTCATTTTATATACAAGATCATCCCGAAGAGGACTTTTTGTAAACCACAAAAGCAGGTTCTTTTTCATCATATTCTGGGCTGATGATGTATCCCCTTTTCGTTATCCCATTGATATCCCATTTGTATCCAACAATATTCCCACAATTCCCGTAGAATGGTGGTTCCATCCACATCGCTGGTTGAATCAAGTTTCCTAGAACATTTGGTGCTAAAAAGGATGATTTCCAGCTAAGATGTTCCCTTAAACAGATCCATTCAGAATTCATGATCATATGTACTGACTAAATCCTATGAAATCAGTTTTATTCATCAAATCCTCCATTCATTAAATCATATGAAATCACCCATGATCATATCCATATTAAACCATATTAAATCATGATAGTCATCATATTAAATCATCACATTTTAAGATTATCACCATTTTTTCACGAGGGGGATTAAACCATCATATTAAATCATCACATTTAACCATATGGGTATGGATCAATACCTATTAATACCATTTTTAGTGGGTTATTCACATCCATTTACCAGCTATTTTGAAGTTCACCAGGGGTACAAGGTTTTGACACACTGAGATATCAAACATTTAAATCCGTGAATTCCCTTGGTGTTTGATGGTTAAATCCCCCCACCTTGGAGCATCCGAGGAGTTGCGTGAGGAGCTGGCAGTTCCCGCTTCCAAGGCGGCGATTTATCCAGGAACTAAATGGGCACTTAGATGGGAAACTTATCTATGTATATATATATTTAATATATACATACATATCATATATATATTTATATTTATATATACGCATATGTATGATATGTATATATATATATATATATACATGCTTAATGCCCCCCCACAGAACCCCCGATATTTTTTTTGTTTGCATTTACATTATGTACATATACAAATACATATCATTAGATGGAAAAGAACGAGTTAATGATATATATATACATATGTATACATATGGGAAACTTATCTATAGTCATCCCAAAAAAGATAGAACAGAAAAACATAGAGAACCCCCATTGAATCTTTTGAAGATTCACTTTTCGATCTTTTTCTGGGGTTACTATTACTATAGATATAGTCTGAATACTTGATTGGTTTTTCGAATATTTTAACCCTTGAATCTTGAGTACGAAAAGATAAAGACGTAAGTCCAAACGGGTTGGGGTTGAACTTGGCGCCACGCATAGTTGAAGGTCAGCATGGTGTAGAGAAACAACGACTCTAAGGATTAGGAGCTCTGGATGATTTGCATACGGAGTTGCAGCAACCATGGTATCCAAATGTTTACCAAGAGAAAACCACCCAATTGATTCCAATTAATGTGGGTAAAACAATGTCATAAACCACCCATTTTTTTTCCACCACCTATTTATGGTGAATTTGGGGATGGTTTATTAAATTATTGCTTTACCCACATTATATAAGTAGAAATACTGTGTGGAATCCCAGCCGCGCATTGAAATAACCGATATTTGGTCGTAATTTTTTGTAGTGAAACGACGAAATAAACGACGAAATCGCTGGTCTTCCTGATATTTTTGTCATGAGAAAAAATCGTCCCCAGTTAATGAGAATTGGTGGTGTGAATCTCTAAATGGTAGGTTTCTGTCATTGGGTCTACCATGTTGCCAGTACATCCCAATCATATCTCACGTACATTAGCACGATATGGATTGTATATATATATATATTATACACGTACATACACATACACGAAGTATGCATATGTAATATGTATATATATATATATGGAGTCGTTAGTTAATGGCATTACACCGCTAAAATGTCATTAGTTCCACTATGGGAACAATCATAGGCTAATCCCAAATCCCATGAATCCCTTTATCAACCGATTTGATGAATCCCATTATTATCGCGTGTAAACTCCATCACTCATGGGATTAATCACCTATATATATACACAAAATGCGATTTTCCCGCATATCATTCCTTTTATATATATATATACACGCATTATGTTCATTATATTTCCATGACAGCGGCCGGGATTTAGTCTTAATGGTGTAATAATTGATAATTGAAACACCTATATCCCCATTCATCTCCTTATACTCCCATTGTATATAACTTGATGAATTATAATATCATAATGACCTCACGTCGTGACGTCACTGGAATAGTGATTAGCAAGGGGAATCATCCCCACATGGACCTATTTCTGCTATCTGCAGGTTTGTGAATTGTTATAGTTCAACCAGATTTATGGAGGGTTAAGGCTGATGAACAAGTGATAATAATAGATTAGAATGGTTTAGAATGGTGTATAGATTTGGTTTTTGATGGCTGATCATGGGATATACGATATATAAACCCTTCGGAGTCAAAGCTGGCTACTGGTAGCTGGGAAATAATTACACAATAAATGGATATAAATGGTCATTTAGATGAGAAAATCATCAGTCACTAAATGGGGGATCTTCCACTGCCATATTTGATTAGAGGCTAGTTATGTTAGTTCCCTCATGGGAGGATGAGAAAATTCATGGTACCTTTCAATGGCGAAGCACCAAAATTTTCTGGCGATTCGAGTCGCAGATGGATTGTTCTGAGTTGAACATTGGGTTGAAGATGGAGTTTTCCACTGAACAAATATCCCTTGACATTCCTGATTGGTTCGCAAGATCACCATGCTGGCTAAATCCTGAATGTTCCGACTAGATTAGCCCAGTAATATAATTAGATGGAACTAGATTTGCATTTGATTCCAAATAAATCAATATTTAATCCTCATCATTCCTATTGATGTCCATTCTATAGGTAAAACCCACGATATTCAAATGAAAATCCAGAAAATCATTCTTAGGTAGAATCCACGACAGTCATGACAACCACAAAATAGGGATCATTGTTAGACAACCCCATATATATATATATATGTATATACATATACATATAACAATTGCAGGACAATTTCATAATTCATTGGATAGGATACCATTATGTTTTTGTTTTATATATTATATATAACTATACACTTAGGCCACTTAGGTAAGTAAGTGCTGTACGTACATATGTTATGTACATGAATACATCCACACATCCACTCATACATCCATACATTGTCACATACATCCATACATCCATCTACTCATCCGTCCATACAATGTATGATATCATTAAAAACTATATCAGTACTTTTCATGGTATAACTATATGTTAGTAATTTTCATAATATGAGTAATTTTCATGATATCCGTCCATACATGATATAATATCTAGATATCATGATATAAGTCTATTAGTATTTTTCATATGTAGCCCTTTTGATCCAAGTACCTTCTCAGGGGTTATGGACAGTCCCTGGGGGTGCAGTTCCACCAATCACTGGCTACGGAAAAATCACCGTGGGCCATCGTGGGGCCCAAAAAATCCTATGGAGCTTATGGCACCATGGAGGTTGTGGCACTGCAGCCTGAAGTAGTTGTTTAACCGTTTACCATCTGGTAAATAAACATAGACCCTGAAAATAACATTTTTTTAATGGAAACTAATCTTCCAACCCCTATCTGGCAGGGTCTATGTTAATTTACCAGAGGGTAACCCTCATATATCACCTCATCTTGGCTAGATCACTTAATCAATGAAATGCTAAGTGGTAACCCCTTTTTTTCTAGCCCCTCAACATAACTATGTTCACATGCTATATCATTAGTGGGTAAAACTATGGTGCCATAACCACATATAAAATTACTAGGGTTTTTCCAGCCCATGGATCTGATCATGGTGCCATAACCCTTATCCAACTGGTAATTTAGCATAGCTATTGAAAATGGCCACAGAAATAGTTGATTTACCCATTAAAAATGATGATTTTCAATAGCTATGTTAGTTTACCAGAGGGTATCCAACTGGGTAACGCTCGAAATCGCCCAAGGTGGTCGCCCCTTCCAACCCCTCGAGTGCACCCAGCACCTCCCGCACCGAAGCGTCGGTGGTCTCCGCCGTGTCACAGATGCCCCGTGTCGTCGTCAGTGACCTGATTTTTTTTTGAAATTTTAAGAAGGAAAATCATGGAAAATCATCGATGAATCAGCATTTTTAATAGGTAAATCACCCTTGGTTAGCCTACATGACAGAGATCTATAAAATAATTGTAGCGTTTTGGATGTTTAAATTGGATTCTTACTGGGATTTGGGAGTTTATACAATGTTTGCTGTATGGGCAATCACCATTTTTTAAAGGGCGAATCGGGCCATTTTCCATAGCTGTTTTAAGTACCAGAGGCTACACTTATGGCCCTTTACAAGTTATAAGCCCATTTATGGTATGATTTGATGATCTCATTTGTAATTTTTAAGGATAAAAAACAACTGGTAAAGGGCTTTAACTGTAATAAGAACCATGTTTTTGTGGTTGATACTTGGGTGTGAAAATGGAGCAGCCCCCCAATTGATGGAAATTTCATCAGGGACATTGTTTTTTGTCATGGGGATGGTGGATCCATCATGGAGAGGGGTCAATATTTGTTGAACACCATGTGACCCTCTGCTTATTTTATATAGAAGATAGCCCATTCTTAGTGGAAACTCATCTTCCCCCAACTGTTGGCAGGGTCTAATTGTCAACTTGGAGGAGGGTAATCCATCTTTTGTTTTCTTTTGGGGCCTGGGAGACAATGCATTCAGCAGCTAGTTTCTGGTGTTCACCAGGGTACCGGGCTGAACTGCCCTAAAGCCACAATGGGGGATCCCCTCAACGGTAGAAGCGGTTTGGAGATGCCGAACTTAGATGGTATTGTGGTTTAATAACCATATAGATCCCTCTAATGTCACCCCCAAATGAGAACCATAGTCATGGGAGTGCCTTATTGTTTGAAGGACAACATCTTTTTTCATATCACTGGGAGACCGTATGGGACCCCAAAAAACCACGAGAAGGTTCCGCAACTCCGAGGACCCAAGAGGAACATGAAGCAGTGACCATGGCCAACAAACGCGCGAATATCAAGAAGCTTTCGGACGCCTCACTGGGGAAGTTTGACGCCGACCAGTCGCGTGTGGCTTACTTGGCACCTTGGAGAATGAAGCTGCCGGCGGGCTCAAGGGGAGCCATTCGTTTGTGTTGGTTTATATCGGGGTTTAAGATGTATATAGTTAGTGTTAAAAACCATTGTTGAAATGTAGCCAATTTATTTGACCATATTTGACCATTTTGATCCAAAGCTTGATCATCACAAGTTGCATTCTGAGATTGCTGACAAGTTCACTAGATTTAGGTCTCGTCAGATACCAGGACTCCGCGCCCCCCAGGAGATGCAACGCAGCGCAGCGGAGGCGCGCAACAAGAACCGCTCCGCGATCTGCTTCGACTACGAGCCCGAGCCCCGTGCACCGGCGCCGGAGGCGCCCAAGGCGAAGGCGTCCAAGGCATCCAAGGAGGCCAAAGCCAAGGTGCCGAAGGTGCCGAAGGTCAAGGCTGAGGAAGTGAAACCTGGTGACTTGGACGGGAAGGATCTGGGAGGGTTGATGGTTAGTATATCGTTTCAATCAGATAGTTTATAAGTATTTAAAAGTAAGCTTAGCTTAAAAGAATAGAGTCAGAACGATCAAGCCAAGCTATATAGCTTCAGGCAATTTCCATGTATTTCATGTGTTGAAGTTGAAGTCGTAAATTATAAGTCAGTTGTTGAGCAGTAAGTTGATGGCCAATCCAAGTGCTTAGAAACATATCCTGCAAAACATGTGAGTATGGGGATGGTATGAGTCAGAATAATATGCACCCCAAGATGGATGGTGCCGACTCAACTGAGGCTACGAAGCCTTGGAACGCTATCCAGCTCTGTTGCCTCTCGGGCTATCGCTGGGCAGGGATGATTGATTTTTTCCAACTACGGAGCATTACCAGAGACCTTGACCAAACGATTTTTGGTGGTTTCAGCAAGCAAATGTCATGGAAAACCAATCTGGGAAAGTGACACTAGTCACTAGTCACTATAGTTGCTCGATAGCTACATTCTACATTATTCTACATATAAATCCCATGGTTTGCACCCAAAACGGGCACCAAAACAGCTTCATTCAGCCAGAAAAACCCAATTCGAGGCAATGGATTCCTGTTCATTGGTTCTTCTCAATGTATATCACCTAACTAATTGACAATCCATTTTCGGAATATATTCTGAGATCCAAAGGTTCCAATTCAAGTCAGTTTGAATCATCCCCCATTTGCATCGTTGCAAAGGGCGGCCCCCCAGTTATGTTGGTTTGAAATGACCCCAGCCATTTCGATGTATCCCCTATAAACCCAAGAGTTATTGTGGTTACTTGCACCAAGTGAAGCTATCGCAAACGGGAACCCCAAGCGTGTAACAAACATGCGAACATCTGCGAATGTAGTGGGATAGTCAAAGGTTCCAATTGCAGCCAACCAAAGATCACTAAACTATAGTTTAAGACAACTAAACATCACTAAACATCACTAAACATCACTAAACATCACTAAACTCATAAGTTTATCATCCAATTTAAGCCAACGAAACGAAGGAAACGATCATCCCATCTCCCCCTTCCAACACGAATCGCCCAGGAAGGAGATCAACGACCTCTCCGGTGCGCGTCGGGACGCGCCTGAGGGACTCACCAGTGTCGTGGCGCGCCAACGCGGGGTCAAGTTATGATGAAATCCTCTGGTTCACCATGGAAAATAGCTGGTCAATGATGGTAGTTATGGAATGTTATGGAATGTTATGGAATGTTATGGATGTGGATGTTCATTTTCCGAAAAATATATAGGATTCTATAGCTATGGATCCATAGTATAGCTGGAGACAATTTCTATGGCATAGAAAGCGTTTGGAGCAAGGTTGACGAAGCCCTTGACTACAAGTATCGGGGCTTCCATAAATGAGTCATTACCCAAAATGCATGGTTTATCATAGAAAATCCTAATCTATAAATGGATAATTTGGGAGTGCCGATGGGTATTCATTTTAGGAAACCATCATATGGGTCTGAAAATGGCCGTTATTATACCCTTGATAATGGCTATGTTTATAGGGAAAATGATTGAAAACAACTATTTTCAGTTTTCAGACAAACCCCAATATATTAATACATATAATGTATATATATACATAAATATATATATAGACATAGTATAGTATAGTATCGTATCGTATAGTATAGGTAATCACTGACTAAAAGGATGTATGTGTTTTTTAATTGGTAGACCCAGAAACAATTGGTTGTCCATTAACAACCAGTTTGGGATGAGGTCCCAATTTTAAGGACCCCCCGATATGTTCGGATATCCCTGTTGGGGTGGGCAATACCTCGTATCACCTGGGACATTTACAGCTTAAGCAGTTACGAATCATCTCTGCAAGACCAGAAACAGGACTCCGCAATTACCCTCTGGTAAACTAACATAGCTATTGAAAATGGCCATAGAAATAGTGGATTTACCCATTGAACATGGTGTTTTTCCATAGTTATGTTGGTTTACCAGAAGGTACAACTTACAAATGGCAGGTTGGTGGTTTCAATCATTTTTTATTTTCCATTCCATGGGATAATCCCAACCCCATTGACGAACTCCATCAGTTTTCAAGATGGTTATTGCACCACCAACCAGATTATTATCAACTATCATTAACCATATATTAACCATTATTAACCATTATTAACCATTATGAACCATTATTAACCATATATTAACCATTATTAACCATATATTAACCATTATTAACCATTATTAACCATTATTAACCATATATTAACCACTATTAACCATTATTAACAGTTATTAACCATTATTAACCATTATTAACCATTATTAACCATTATTAACCATTATTAACCATTATTAACCATTATTAACCATTATTAACCATATATTAACCATATATTAACCATTATTAACCATTATTAACCATTATTAACCATTATTAACCATTATTAACCATATATTAACCATTATTAACCATTATTAACCATTATTAACCATTATTAACCATTATTAACCATTATTAACCATTATTAACCATTATTTACCATTATTATTGTAGTTACTTAATGGATCTTAATGGTTCTTAAGCAGAAATCCCCTTTTTCACCATTTGTGTTCAATGTTTTTTTTTCCGCCATTTGCAGATCGTTTTGGCCGCTGCAAAGCTCCATAGACTATTGGGCGAGAACCCAAGTCAGCCAGGGTTGATTACCGGAGGAACTTGGAATAAGATCAAAATCATCTAAATCCTGAAATCATTTTGGCCTTTTTTTAAGCCATCTTATAAAGCATCAATTCTTGGGATATTTCATTAAAAGAAAGCGACAAACAACAGCAATTTCCATCCATTTCCCCTAACCCCCCTGGAGATTAGATGGGGCTGCCTCTGCAAGGTAATGGCAAGCAGAAACAGGCCATGAAGCTCTCCGATGCCTCTCGGTATGAAGCTCCGATGGACAGGAAAATCCATGACCATCGCCTAGATTTATAGATAATTTTCCTAGCTAGAAAGCTTCATTTATAGGGGATTTCCATGGATTTCCATGGGTTTCCAATCAACTAACACTTCGCGAACTGGAAGCCATGGCCCATTTGGTGAGAAATGATTTACCGAACTTCAAATGCTGAGTTTCCATAGTTATTAGTTTACCAGAGGGTACCAAACATCATTTTTTTTTTTTTTTGGGGGGGGTTACCCTCTGATAATCAAACGTGTCTGGCTGGAAAAACCTCCAGAAAATCGTTTTTTTTTCCTGGTGATGAATCCAACATACCACACTCCCCTGGTGAATTGGAATCTATTCATATGCAGAGAACCATATCAAAAGTATTCAATATTAGATGGAAGCATCAATGAACCTGATGGATCAATCATTTCCCGATTGCTTAGTGCAATAGTAGCCCCTTCATCAAAGAACTGAGGCTATATTAGTGACCAGCACTGGGGGGTTTGGAGACATTGAATCAGCAATTCCACGATCGGAGAAAACAACACAGCTTCACAAACTAAGGGAGCCAGAAAACGATCACCCAACCCAAGATGGGGATACCGGGATACACATGATTTCATGAGTTATTCTGGGTGTCTTTTAAAGGGCCGACAAATAGAACTACCGTCCGCTGACCATCATACCAGTAGTACCGCACAAGGCGGTGGCGGAAGTTTCAAAAATAGGAAACCTATAGGAGACGTTGGTTGTTGTGAATCAGGGATGGCAGAGCGAAGCCACTGATTGACCGAAAGGTGGTT
>Ga0126342_10019732_pt1 | contig 11419 bp, 12 predicted proteins | sample Cyp1metagenome_FD_92528 | JGI IMG/M metagenome (GOLD analysis project Ga0126342, IMG submission 92528) | Coral microbial communities from Lord Howe Island, Old Settlement Bay, Australia - Cyphastrea 1 metagenome | ecosystem: Host-associated > Invertebrates > Cnidaria > Coral ... | reverse complement strand
AAGGACTGGAGTCCTATGAAAGAAATAATGCTCCTGGGGAGGGAAAATTGTTTTTCCAGTCTTGTTTTCTTGACAAACTTGGTCTTGCAGAGCTGTGCGAAAAAATGTGCCCCGTGAGTCTTTATATATATACTATATATATATATACTATATATATATACTATATTTATATATACTATATATATATATATACTATCTATATATACTATATATATATATATATATATATACTATATATATATATACTATATATATACACACTATATATATATATAGGTATATCGCGGGGGGGCTAATGTTGGCCCGAAATCCACGGAATCCCATGCGGGACTGCAATCTGCGAGCATACAAAATATGATCAGTGCATTTTTTGCTTCCCCAAGGCGGTGCCAAAACCACCTTGAAAACTATGTCTCAAAAGGTCTCAAAGATATTCCCAGTAGTTTGGATTGTTTCAAGCCGTAAACTTAAACATCAACAAGCAGTACAACCGAAGCAAAACCCAAAAATCACCCAACCCCGAGAAACCCGAAACCAACGATAAATCAATCATAAACAATCCGAAATATCGGTAACCTCTAAAACAACATTGAATAACCTTGAACAATCTTGAATAAACCCTAAAACAACCCTACATGGGTGTATTTCCTAATCATGAAATGCATATCTCCTTATCATGAATGAATACTCCTTACTGTTAAAACAATACGCTAGCAACAAATTGTTTTATCATTAAGTGATTTTTCCTTTACGTACCGAGAAACATATCTCACCCTAAATAGAAGCAAACATCAACTAAACAAACCCTAAATAAAGACCCCTACACCAACGCTTAAATCATCTAAACCACCCCCAAATAAACCCAAAAACAACCGTAAATCAATCCTAAGCAACCCCCAAAAAACTCAATCCCCAATGACACTTTGTTACACTTTGGGCAAACGTCCGCCCCAGAGGGACATATGTATGTATATATATATATATGTCTGTACGTACAATTGTTTGCATTATAATGAATTACATATTTCCAAGTCATGTGCTTGAGCCCATTTCCTGTCCATTTCCTGTCCTTCTGGTCCCTTCAACTCTCTGAGTTGAAGATCATGTCAAGGTCTTCAGCAAGAATTCTCTGCGTTTTTGTAGCACGCATCATAGGTCTAAGATGGTCTAAGTCCTTTGCTGGCTCACTCTTGCCCACGAAAGAATTGCATGAACAAAACATGGGGAAACGCAAATTTTCTAGTCATTTTTCAGACACAATTTTCATGAGGGTCGTACTTGTGAGTTGTTGAAAAATGTTTAAAATGCTGCAAGTTGGTGAATCAGGGCCCAATGATCATCCCATTCCAATCATTTCGCGGTCCAGGTGCTTAGCGATTTTATGAACAGGCCGGCGGTGGTGCGGCGTCGTGGTGACCACGGGATGATCAACCTCATTTAAGACTGGTGAGATGTGCGACTCAACCATCAACCAATTACCCTCTGGTAAACTGTTACATAGCTATGGAAAATCACCATTTCGAATGGGAAAATCAACTATTTCTATGGTCATTTTCAATAGCTACGTTAAATTACCAGAGGGTATATCCAATTATTCCATATCAACACAACATCCATCTTTAGACTAGTGCTATACCACTATTTTTTACGTATGTACCCCACTCTATTTGTCGCTGGTCTCCGCCGCGGAGGATCTTCTTCCAACATCTTCATCTCAGCCCAAAAGATCGACGCGTGGTGATCTGCGATGGGGTCTATTCGTCTCAGCAATTCAGGCGGGAAAGAGATGGACCCTTCATGCGGCAGTTTTCAGTATATGGTACCCTCTGGTAAACTAACATAACTATGGAAAATCACCATTTTATAGCTGGGTAAATCCACTATAAATTACCATTTTCAATAGCTATATAACAAATTACCAGAGGGTATGAGAGAGGAACACCAACCGAGCAGTGGCTGCTTTTTATCTCGGTTGGTTGATGATGAGTTCGGGGAGTTTTTTCATACGATACTAACGACGTCTTCATGGGGAATATCATGGAATATCACAATCCATGAACGGAGAATCCCATCCTCAATCAAGCAGTATATGGGGACGACTCGACAGGATAAGATGACATTTTTTTTTCTAATTAATTATATTTTGATTAGTCTATGCTATAGCAGGTTTTCAACATATTTTGCTTCAGCTTCTCGTTGAAGGGGATATTATCCAGAATTATTGAAATTCAATTCTTGAAACAAAAGCCAAGCCTGAGATGCCATCAGGTCTGCAATTTTCCAAACAACCAGCCTGAAACAAGTTAGAAGCGATATGTTTGTATCCATTTCACCAGGCCATAAAGCTATGGATTGCCTTTAGCTGCCATTTTCTTGGTGTTTTTAAACTAGGGATACTCGGTGACTTGCCTAAGTCATGGGGCTACCCCCAGTTCCAAATCCCTGGGAGTGTCCCGAAGATATCCGAAGATCGTGGAACTCGCCCAGCGCAGGTCGGCTTTAGCCTTCGTCCTCTTCAAACTTTTCGCTGTTCCCTCCGTATGTTTCGTGTTGGAACTGGTGCTGCCGCTCTATTTGACGCTTGTTTAAGGTCAATGAGTCAATGCCCTGTACTGTGGATGGAGAAATCTTGCACCAGTTGGCTGATGGTAAACATCCCCTTATTATGATATCTAAAATAATCCCATTACCAAGAGTTGCCAACTGATGCAGGATTTTGTCCATCCGCAGTATGTAACGTTATGATTCATATTTTTGATATTGATAGTAATAGTAATGACATTGTGAAGTTGTTAATGGTGATACTGTGGATGGAAGAAATCCTGCATCACCTTGGATGGTTGAAACCCTATAAACAATGGAGTAAACCACGTATCAACTGGTGCAGGATTTCTTCCATCCACCGTATGAGGGATGGGTATGATAATAAACATGATAATGCATACCACATTTGTGGGGGTGAGCACTTTTGAACACCAGCTGATCGGTGATCTCTCCAAATCATGCGTTCGCGTTGGTGTCCTACTGATTGTTAACATTTAAAAATTTAAACCATCCAACGGGTGATGCATAGTAAAATGGATAATTGGAGATGATCGAGTTTAGATTGGATCTCATCTTACATCGCAGAGATGAATTAGATTTTCATGTTGGATTATGTTGGATTATTAATCTCGATCTTACTCACTGTGATGACGGGAGAGTTTTTTTTTTTTCGATGATCCGGTGCGTCCTGTGATGAGGTGGTGCGTTTTCTACCATCCGGGGTTGAGGAAGACGGGACACATCCAAATTAGAAATAATATCATTGATATGCAAATATAGATATTGAAGTTGAGTTATCCTAAATATGTATTTAAGAACTGAATAATAGCAATAATCACTTTCAGCTGGGTCAGAAGTTGGTCAGGTTTTGGGGTAGTTATTTGACATAAGCATTCAAAACTTGGATGATCAGCAAATGTGATCATGCAATTGTGGCACTTTAGCAGCTCAGAATCGAATCGGAGAGAGGGATCATTGGCAGGACAACCCCCTTTTTGATGGCAAACAACATGCATTCCTACGGATTTTCCTCTTGAACCAACCCAATGATCATAGTCCTGTTGCACGATTGAGACTGGGTTACATAGACTGGCTTGAATTTCTGGACTAAGGACTGGCTTGCATAGTGGCCTGGTTGTGGCTGGTCAGAAGTCAGAAGGGACAGGACATGACGGACGGGTTGTTCCAAAGAAAGTTGTGCAGCAAGGTGCGAAGCAATCTTGAAAGTTTGGTGTAAGCATTCGACATGTTGAGAGAATAATTCAACTTCAGTCACCAATCTGCAGGTTTCCTTAATAATGCACTCACACTTCAGAGTACTGAAGCTGAATCAATTGAACAGTGAGGTTGATGTCATCTCCATGAATATCTTGTTGCATCAGCTGAGGGTACCCAAACCTGCAGCTCCTGAGGAAATGGAATTGTTACGTCAGTGGATTTCTCCAGAAGCTGCCATATGATTTTTGAGCCGTTTTGTCTGGACAGCTTACTGTTTTTGCTGCTAAAAAACCGCCTTTATATTCCCTTGGGTCATTGGTTGTGTATCTGCAGTGGCTAGAACTATCATTCAACATTCAGTGATTCACTCAGCTCCTATTCTCCTTCAAATCCATTGCTCTTCTTTTTTGCCCAAAAAAGTTCACATCTACTATGTGGCCCATCCCCCATCTAATGAATGTGTGGGCGTTTCTTTCAATGGGGAAGCCTCCAAAAACAATGGCTTGCCTACACAATAATAGAAGCTTTATTTTGTGGGTTCCGAGTGCCCCCCATTCCTCCATATGGGTTTGGACAAAAACGGACAATGCACCATATATACACTGTATATTATTCAGACACACCCTTATATTGTTGGCTATATGTTGCATTACATCCCATCATATCCCATTGATACCCTATGAATATCCAATGATACATCTCATCGTATTTCATGATTGTTGGTTTTATATGTCCGTTTTGATGGTTAAAATCCGCCATTTCACCAATTTTCTTTCATTTGTTTTTTTTCTTCGAGTATCATATACAACTATAGATAATATCCCACCATGTCCAATTTGCAATTAATACATATATATACATATCATTTGGAAAAACATTGTATTTCGGAGAGACGCACATGATCCCATTATATATTATCATTATACATAATTATCATTATCATATTTGATAGTCCAAGAATAAATCAGAATAAAACCTTAGGAATTTATGCATATATATATATATATATGTATGAATAACCGACAACATTATTGTAATACTAATTTAGTTTTGCTTCACCTTGGCCTTGCTGAGGGGTTTCAAACCTTCATTACCGATAGGGGACTACCCTATACCGATGGGGGATGACCCTAATTTGCCTATGGCATGAAATGAACAAGCAATTTTGTCTGCCATACATTTCTACATATACGTATACTGGTTGGTGGTTTCAAACATGGCTTTTATTTTTCATAATATGTATATATTAATATAATATATGGGATAATCCTTCCCATTGACTAATATAAATTCAATATGGTTAAAACCACCAACCAGTATACAGTATATATATATGTATTCAAATTAACATCATCATCCCATATCATGCCATATCATCCCTATGAATATCATCATCCATCTTAACACCCAAGCATATATCACATCATATCCCACAAATGTCCAATTTAACTTAAATAAACTAATACATATATATATATATGTATTGTGGATTGGTGTCCAACACTGGTAGGGATCTACAACCAAAAGGATTTGAATGTCCACTGTGATGAACCACCAATAGATATTGCTAAGCCACCTGAAGAACTCACAATATATAATCACATTAGTATCAAATATCATAGAATATCATGAAATATCATACAATATCCCATTAAATTTATATACATCAGAATCATATCCATTTCCTTTGTGATATATATATATATATATATATATTTAATCATGGTTAGAAAGGGGAATCATCCCCAAATGGCCGAACTATTCAGGTTAGTGAAATATTCTAATTCACCCATATATAGTTTAATATACATATATAGTTTAATATACATATATACATATATACATATATACATATATACATATATACATATATACATATATACATATATACATATATACATATATACATATATATGTATATTAAACTATATATATACAGAAAATATATGTACTATGATATCCCATCATCACCATCGTCCCAGCTCCCAGGTGGATCTGGGTTTCGGCTCGGCCAAAGTGCTCCCCAGCTCCGCTGGGGTGCCGCTGCTGTCGGCCTTCAGCGATGCCAACTGTGGGACCAAAGCTGTCCTGCAGGCGGTGGCCCTTTAGAGGGGTTGGATGACCAAAGATTTATACGAAAATCACATGGATAAATGATGGAGAAACATTATTGGTTGATGGTATGAAAATAGTTTTTGGGGATTAAGCCTTCGAAAATATGTGGAATATTCTGGAACTGTTTATGACATGTAGATATCTCTAAGTATACGTAAACATTAACAATTCAATTCAATGCTGTTTTCGGACACTAGGAAGAAGAAATGCAAAGGCTTAATTGTATTTTAGAGGAATTTAGCATTTTGAGACTTCACGACCTTCCGCGATTTTTGAAAATGATTTTGAATCCAATTTTTAGATCTAGCAACCTTCTGTGATGATAGGTCTTGACCCACAGTCATTCTTTTCAAGTTTAACGACCTTCGGAGTTTTCTTGTGAAGACGAACCAATTTGTGCTGATGTCTCTTGACCGTCTTGCCATCCATTTGAATCCCGGTCTTTCAGAATGCATCAAAATTATTCGCCAAGATGCTGCAATATGGTTTGTCTGTGAATAGGGTACCCCCCGATGTGAATTTTGACACCTCATTTTCCTTATTTATTTGATGGTAAATTTATAGGGTAAATCCCGTTCAGAGAAACCCCAAATATCACATGGTTTTTGTTCCATCCCATTGTAGCCCCATCAAAAAATCCCATTTTTTGTGGTTGGATGCATGGTGATTTCCAGCCCAATCTTGACGCTCAACTCCCAGCCCGAGATGAGCCATACCAGGCGATCAAGAAGGCGCTCATGGATCCCGCAGCCGGAAATGACGGAATCCTGGATATTCTGGAGGATGAGACGGTTTTGGCGTCTCAGCTGAGCTGTGTTTTTTGGACCCTGGGCACCAGGCTGGCATTCACGAAGTGGAGAAAATGACGATGAAACAAGTCATGGTCCACTTGGGTATGTCCGAGAAGTCCCAAAAAAATCCAAAAAAAACATTAGAAAAACTGGGTGTCCCCTCCACCCTGGACTCGACCAGCTTCTTTCCGGTGTGCATGGTGTATGGACAACATTGGACAAGGCCAGACTGATGGCACACCGCGGCTAAACCTAGGAGGATGTCTTGGTCTGTGCATGCTATGTGACTTGCGACTTCCCTAAGGCTTGGTTCTGCATGGAGGGAGTGGCTTTGTGAGGGATGCAGGGGCAAGTTGGGAGTTCCGTATATTTGTATTAAAGATGATTGCACCAGGAATCAATCATACAGATAGGTCTTCATTGTAAAGTTAGTGTGATTCTCCGAGTCGTCCGTTGATGTGGTACAACAAGGCAAACCCACTAATAAGCAATGGGTATCAATGGGTCATGTTGGATTCTGTTTGGTTTTCCAAAGCTGAACCTTAAAATGATAGCAACTTTCAAAACATCTGGATCTGTCTGAACATGGGGGATACCTCAAAATAACCGTTTTACTGGTGAAAACCCTGATAAACCACGATTTCTACCATCATTTGGGGATACGCCATGTTCAGACACATTCAACTGTATATTGACAGTACCCTCCAGTACACTAACATAGCTATGGAAGCCATGGACCATTTAGTTCGATGATTTATCATTATCTACCCATTAAACATGGTGATTTGTTTCATAGCTATGTAATTATTTAGTTTGTTGATTTACCTATTAAACACGGCGATTTTACATAACAAGCTATTAGTTTACCAGAGGGTATCCCCGTTCTATCCCATTCAATTCCATTAAACTTAATTAAATCATCATTTTTGCTGGTTAAACAGTTAAACCACCATGTTTCATAGGTAAACCACCGTGAGTCTATCGTTGGTTTCCCACCTTGTAGCTTCCTGGTTCAACGCCTTGGATCTCAGGACAGAGAACAGCCAGCGAGGTCATTGAAGAGCGACAAGGACGCGGAGGCGGCGACGGATCCGGTGACGTTTGCTATTGAACATGGCCATAGAAATCGTTGATTTACCCAGCTATGAAATTTGGTGATGTTTCCCATGGTTTTTTCGTATGTTTACCAGAGGGGAGAGAAAACAAGAGGTGATGTGAGGGAGGGATTTCCATGGATTTCGTAGATTCAATTAAATGATGTTCTAAGGATAGAAAAGTGTGGAAGTATTTTAACGGGTTTGCTTTGCAATTTCAAACTGGGGATCAAACCTTGTTCCTGGGCCGAAAAACTCCCTGGTAAGCTGACATGATTCTCACAGGGGAAAACCATCTAGAATTAGGAGCAGGGAATCAGTATCAGTACTACCCCCAGTTATAAATTGGTTTATAAACCCCAGTAACTATAGTTATAAGTACCATAAACCATAGTTATTGGAGTTATAAACCAACTTAGCTATCTAGGGGGCCCCACTTTGTAAGTTTGTTTGCCAGGATGGGCCAATTTTAAGCAACTGACCAGCAAAAAAAATACTGCAATGGCTTTGATGAGCATCATTTTGATATGTCACGTCTGCAGAAAGTGTTCGACAACTAGTACTTTATATATTCCATCAGATTCTGTCAAATTAGCAAGGAAACCATCATACGTTCTATGTATTCTCTGGCAATCAAACATGTCAACTGACAATTCCTCCTTGACAGATGATTTTCCGATTAAGAACTGCCTGGTATTTTTATGGTATTTTCGTCATGCTATGTTTGAAAATCCACCGGAACCCTCCTCTCAGGTGCGGCTCCTAGGTCGGGACCGAGCTTTGAAAGTGCCCGCTGCGTGCCGGCACGGCGTGACAGAGACTTGAGCACCGGGATGGCGGGGGTTGGCGAACCACCGCACGGTACATGGGGAACACAGTGAAGACCCAGAAATCTTGAAATGATTGGAATATATTGGAATAGACTATATATATATACTAGAGACAATATATGAGTCATGATATGAGATAATAGTTTAATAGATATTACAGAATGTGTAAAAATTATCCCTTGGCCAGATCAAACCCATGGGTACTTGAGGACTTGAGCCAGGCGTCCCACGTGTCCACCCCTCAACCAGCCACGTGAGGTACCAAAATCCCTTTTCGGCAAGTCGACCATTCTAAGTCCAACAACCTCAACACGCCTCCAAACCTAGACATCCCATTCTCCTTTGTACATCACCATGTTGTAGATTATGGTTTGAATCATGTACACAAACAGTTTTAAGATTTTTAAGTGACGAAGCCCACTTTGTGTTTTAAGTGGGGGTTTTTCCGCAAGTTGCGGCCTGAAAATTCCAGGAATGTTTCTTCCATCCGCAGAGTGCAGAGAACCACAGCTGCGCCTGTGATACGCTCCCCGAGGCGAACCGGGGCGGTAGTCCCAAGGGTTTGTTTTAAAGTGGCTTATAAGCCATGATATGCCCACTTTGAGGGGAATATTAGTAAACTGTTGGCTAACTCAGGTTTCATTTTGGCAAAATGCTGAACATCTGGACTTGTCACACAAAATGTGCAACAACGATGGTGGTCATGAACTGTGAGAAGGCATTCGTTGGTTCCCAAACAAGGCATTTTGCATGCCATCATGGTGTTTCCCTAGGGTATCCGTTGCTATGAAGGGAATTCCGGTGCTATGGAAAGCGGCCAGGCTTTCGTACGCACTTTGGAGCTGTGCCCCATGGACATCCGTGCCCAACTGGTGCAGAACGTGGTGATTTGCGGAGGTTTGACTGAAGCGATCCTGTCGGTAGGTACCCAATTTTGACCAATACCCACATGGGTATTTCTGAAAATTAGGATGCCCCAAAATCATTGGTTTCCGTATCAAAAATCACCGAGTTTGGACATTGGATGATTTTGAGGTTGCCCATGGCGAAAGGCCGATCATTTCAGAAGATCATTCTAAATTTATTGCCACTTACATCCACTTACTGTAAATCATGTTACATCCCCATTTTCATTGCAAAAACCGCTTGATTCTCAGGACCCTGATGCAACCATTCTTCCGTTGCTTAAAGTCAACATGTTTCGCCATTTCCGGTGCTTAAAGCATGCTTGGAGGATCATCCCACTTAGTGACTTAAAAAAACCTATCCACAAATACGCAAGTCGTGGGCTTCTCCATGTATAACTGGGATATAACATGATATAACATGATATAACAGGATATAACATGATATAACTGGCTCAAAAACATGTGGCATCATGTGGCTATTGACCAGTTACCCCACTGTGGGATCCTCCAAGTCGTAACCCAAGAAACAGGTGGCGCCACGCTGCGCGGCTTGCTGCCGCGCCTGGCGCTTGAAGTGCAGAAGGCCCTGCAACAGCACAAGGCCCCGAGCTCGGAGGTCCTGGTGATGGCTGTTGGGTCGGTAACTATTATTTGGTTAATAAAAAAATGGGGATTCAACAACAATTCATGAGCTATGACTATTTAATCATATTATATCATATTTAACTAAGAAACCTCTGGTCAACTAACAGTTTGCTATGTAAAATCACAATTTTCATAGGTAAATCACGATAACTGGGCCATTTTCCATAGCTATGTGAGTTCACCAGATTATTCAACAATGAGTCAAGCATATTTATGAGCTATTTATGAACCAGCTTTATCCATATATTATGTAGATAATGGGAAGGGGGGAATGCCCAGGGCCATGCCCAGGGCCATGGTCCCAGACGGTCCCAGCAGGTGCTTTCCGCCCTGGCACCCAAGCTGCGGCTAACACCTGTGGACTTTGCGCCCATCTGCGCAGCCTGGACCGGGGGTGCCATCTATGGATCCCTGGAAGGTGTTCCGGACTACAGCGGCTTGGAATGAACGCAGGGGGTTCGGGGGTTCTTCAAAAGGATCCCCAGGTCTGGCTTTCGATACAAAGTCATGGTCATCCATGACGACTGGATGATTTGGGGTATGCCTATTTTAGGAACCCCCCATATATTCGACGTGTATACCCATTGGACTTGGAAAAGTAATTTTGACGTATTATTATTATTATTATTACTATTATTCCATTTTCAAATTCAATGGCTGTTCAAGTGATTCCCATTGAAACTGCTATTTAATTGGGTATACCACATGTTCAGACACACCCATACCGGGTCGAATTGCTGAAAAAACAGCCAACCAACTTGAATTCTAGCGATGACAGTTAGACACCCCTGGTTCCCCAATCTCAATGTTGTGTGAAAGCATGGCGGAGCCTTCAAAAATAACAGCCATTCTTGCTCCGGCCATTGAGAAGTGATACGTAGCAACATTGATACAGGGGGTCCGGGGGCTTCCGGTGCATGTTGGAACTGTTTGGTCTTTTTTTTGTGGAAGAACCCGGTATTATATCAATTTTAATATATGAATGGAAATGCGTTACATAAAAACAGACATTTTGATGAGTCTTTATGAATTGTATGTCAATCTGTATGCATATATATATAAATATATATATATATATATACATACATTATGATTATATATGTACATATACTTCATTAAGACTCATAAAAATATTCCTGTTACAGGTATACATATGTATATATAGCCTCGTCCAGGCTTCTGGAACTGCGTAAACCTGAATTAGGTTGGTAAAACTTGTCCATTCCGTGACGAAATTTCGTCGCGGAATTAACAAGTTTCATTTGGGTCATGTT
>Ga0126342_10019731_pt1 | contig 11421 bp, 12 predicted proteins | sample Cyp1metagenome_FD_92528 | JGI IMG/M metagenome (GOLD analysis project Ga0126342, IMG submission 92528) | Coral microbial communities from Lord Howe Island, Old Settlement Bay, Australia - Cyphastrea 1 metagenome | ecosystem: Host-associated > Invertebrates > Cnidaria > Coral ... | reverse complement strand
TGGATTCAGTAAATCTTCGTATTTGGTGGTAAAACTTCGAATCTACAGAAATGCTAAGTTAAACTTCGAATCTACAGAAATGCTAAGTTAAACTTCGTAGTTGGATTTTGAGGGTATATATATTATATATATATTATATATAATTATATATATATATATATATATTATATATTATATGTATTTATATGTATAAGGGTTTTCCCGCAGATGTTCCCACCATTTCCATCCATCTTAAAAAAGTGGACAAGTTGAGGCGTCCGGGAACGCATCAGCGAGATCCGGAACGAGCTCTTTGAATTGCAGGCGTGAAAAATAGGGTGATTTCATGGGGTTTAAATGGATCAAGGGGATTTGATGTTAAGACTTTCCAACTAGCGAGAATTAGAAGAGGTCAACAATTTATTTTAACATGATTTAAAAGTGATTCTGGTATTTACTGGAAAAGTGATTTAAAAGTGGGTTTGTAACTGGGTGAATTTATTAAATGTTAGTGGGATTTCTTCCCCGAAGTGAATGGAGGTTTATATCTGGAAAAACTGTAGGAACATATATGGGAAATATATGAGAACATCCCCGAAGGAAATGGAGGTTCACAGCCGGGATAATCCCTTATCAATATATCAATGACATTTTCTCTTGGAACGGATCCTCCCCATATTTATATTAAATCTTAGTAGTCTAATCCCCATTACAGTAGTTCATGGTTGGTGAATGGTCAAATCATGTTGAATTCCTTTGTTTTTGCTTGCAAACTGAGGCAAAGAATGGCCAGCTTTACGAGGCGCAACTGTCGAACACTGACATGGTGGTGGACCAAGAGTGAGCCCAGCCGCGGAGAACTGTTGCCGTGGGGATTTTGGGTTAATCCCAAAACGGGTGAATTTTGACCCCAACTTCGCATGCAAATCCTGTTGGAGTTTGGGGAAGAAAAATTGATGTAGATCATTCATAAAATCATCTCTTTTCAAAGTTAGCACTCCAGCAATTTCTGACTCATTCAGAATGGAGAAGATCAGTTCATAGAGACGACTGTCGCTGGATCGGTGGATTTTCAGGGTTCAAGTTGGCCGATTTGGGCACTGGGATGGCGGAAATCAACGGCCTCTGGTCAACGTTTACATAGCTATGGAAAATCACCATGTCTAATGGGTAAATCAACTATAAATGGGCTAATTTCAATAGCTATTTTGACATAACCAGAGGGTATATGCAACATAAATCAAAAAATAATGTCAACGAAACTTTGCACCAAACTTACCCGTCTTCAATTGATGTGTCCTTGGAGTGTGTGACCATGAGACGTGTACCAACACTGGAACAGAGCTCCGGTCCGGATCGTGGTATTTTCCAACGGCTTCCAGATAGCCACAACACCAGTTTAGAACTCCCAGAAAATGGAGGGAGACCACATGGGGGTTTCCTGAAATGGGGAACCCCCAAACCATCCAAAATTAGAACATTTCAGTAATTGTTGACAATTGAAACCTATGGTCTAGGGGAGCCCCCTTTTAACAAGCCCCCATACAGGAAGCGTACCTGTATTGGTTGGAGGCTGGATAAACATGATAAACTTGTGGGGCACTTTACAAGATGACATGCAGTATCGCTGAGCGTTTATACTTCGAGGTACATCAACCACTTGAAGGAAGACATGGAGAATCAGATCGAACAGGCTCAGACTGCGCAGAGAACCACCATTTGAACAGGTTTCTGTTTTTGCGACTGAAGATGTTAGCTGCAGTTGAAGGTACCGGTAATTATTGGATTGCATCGGAGCATATTGGAGGATGTGACGCCTCGTTTTTGGAGGATTCTCCTTTGCAACACCCGCAAAGTGCACGCAAAGCCAACCCCTGGGAATTCAACCGTGTTGCACTTGATTCTGAATTTCAAACAGTTTGCTGTACATCTTCCCTTCCTGTCATGTCAACCCCGGATTCAGAAAGCCTGGTTGCTAAAAATTAAGGGGATTCTCTCCTGATAGTTATAATCTGCTACTAAATTGGTACCATCCCAATTGAGCAGTGTTCAAAACCCCTGTTGGTTGATGATTATCGGGGATTATACTATCCTTCATATATTGGGGATTTTAATAATCCAAGAACGGGAAATCCCGTTCTTAACCAAGCAGTATTTCATGGAATGATAGAGGGATGGCTTGAACACTGCTCAATTAAATAATCCCATCCCCCTAGTATGAAAAACACCCCCTTTGAAACCATGGTTGAATGGGAATTTCCACATTCCATTGGGACCATGCAATTGGGGTGTTTAATATTAGGATGGGATTAGCCATGTCCCAATGAATCCGGGCTTGAAATGCTCGACCCTGTAGGTCCGTTTTGAGCTGGCATGGCTGGTGGAATTTCACGTCGCTTGACGTCAAGGGGCCTGACAGGGCTGTTTAAAGCGGCTGGCACAGTGAAGATCATGCAGAGTTATTTGGGGTTTATGGGGGATAGGATGATATAGCTTGTATAACTATGATAATATATAGTATAACTTAATATAACTATCTACTACTATATATAATTATATATAGTTCATAATATATTGATGATTTTTAATGGGTTTCTAAACCAACTTAGGACTGGCGAAATGCTGGGAGCATCAGCCCAGGAATTGCAACTGGCTGGTTTTTTCCTGGGTCCAGAGATGGGACAACCCAGCTGATCCTGGATGGATAAAAGATGAGAAAAGGATTGGTGAGAATCAAAAGGATAAGGGCCGACCAATTTGTAAAGATGCAGGATGATGCAGGACAACTTGCTCCTTAGTTCAGTTTAAGGGTGTCTACGGGCAATCCAATGCAAATTCTGAAAGAATGAGCCATTGATTTTTTGCGGTCATTTCACCAGAGGTTTCCTCCATGTTTTTGCGTCAGATCCTTGAGATTAAGGAGCGCGGTCTACAGAAGCTCAAAGACTACTATCTGCAGCAAGTGGACTTTGAGAGAATCGAGGTACCGTGCTGGTACCGTGCTGACAGTGGATGGTTTCAGGTAGGGACCAGGTAGGATCGGGTTGACACCGCCAGGTCACACTGTGCCCATCTCTTTTTGGACATGTCAATCGACATTGTCTGGTTTCCTAAAGTAGGGTAGCCCAAATCATCTAAGTCACTAATGTGAACTAATGTGGGTAAAACAATGCCATTTTTACCACCCATGACTGGGAATGGTAAACATACCACCAAACAAAAAATGGTGACTGGGGGATGGCGCCCCGGTGGACGTGGTCCAGAAAATCTTCTTGAGCTATTTTCAAATTTTTGTCGAAGCTTTCCAGTCTGATTTTTTGTTTTAAGAATCTCCTCATTTTTTCGAGATTCTATATGATGTTATAAGATTTTATGATCTCTTTGGAGATTTTGGAGAAACCCACCCTTACCCTCTGGTAAATTCAATCCCATTCACCAACCCAAAGTGTTACTGTTAATCCCATTAAATCCCATTAACCATCCCGTATACCAGGCGCAACTTGCTCGGCAGGTGCTGGGTTTCCAGTCCGATCATCGCGTCTCCACCTTTCGCTGCGCCAAGATGTCCTCTGAATTGCAGGCGAATCTTGCCAGGCACGGCGGCACGAAATCACGAGGGCTGGGGATGTTTTGTAAAGATGTGTTTGATGAACCATCTATGGTTAATCTATGGTTAATATATGGTTAATATATGGATAATCTATGGTTAATATATGGATAATCTATGGTTTATGGTTAATAGTTACCCTCTGGTAATTTAACATAGCTATTGAACATGGCCATTCATAGTGGATTTTCCCATTAAAAATGGTGATTTCCCATAGTTATGTTAGTTTACCAGAGGGTATCACCATGAAAACAGCCCTGCAACCATTTTAAATTACCATATATCACCAATGTAAAGCATGAAACATGGCTGTTTTCATTCCTTTGCCGAACAAGTGGAATTGGGGAGCCCATGGCTGTTTTTGGTAAGATATTGGTGAATTTGGGTGATATGATAATATGGAAATATAATGAAATATGTACAGATTTCACATGAATTATATATATTATAATTATATATAATGGTATATATATATATATATCATTCATATATATATAGTTATATATAATTATATATATATATATATAATTGCATGATCCTCATGCACAGTTTGCTCCATTGATGGCTGAAAACTGCTTCCCTAAAGGCTTGAACACTCATGGAAACTCTGTACATTCTACAGTAGAAAATATTCTTCAGTGTTTGATGCATGTGTGGTGTTGCTTAAACATGGGGTGCCATCCCCAAAACAAACAAACGACCCTGAAATGAGTTGGAGGTTGGAAGAGAGTTTTCCAAGCTAGGAGTAGGCCATTAATAAATTCGCCATTTTGGGGAATCTACAGGAACTATGTGTTTATTACGTTTTTTTAAATTGCCCCTTAAGAAACCTCAAGAAAATCCCAGATAAACCAATTTACCATACTTGACCTATCATCAATCAACTGTAAATCCTCATGTTTGGGATCAATCCTAGATAGCTAAGTTCACTTCTAATTTGGTTAGCGTGGATTAGGGGGATACTATAGTTATCTGGGGATTGGTCAAAACTTATTATTACCATACTTTGGGGAATAAACATCCATTAACCAATTATTTTAGGCTACTTAAGGTACCACGGTTTTGACCCATAACCATCTATAGTTCATGGTTTTATAAACAACAAACATCAGCCGTAGGGCCTCGCTTAACGGGGCCTCGGTTTCCCGTAGGTTGCACGAACTGATCTTCGCCGCTGGAGAGGGCGACGGTGACGAGGCCGGGGGATCTGCGGATACTCTGCGGATTCAGCCAAGCAAAAAGGGAGGTTACCCTCTGGTTATGTCAAAATAGCTATTGAAAATGGCCATTTATAGTGGATTTACCCGTTGAAAATGGTGATTTTCCATAGTTTATGTTAGTTTACCAGAGGGTAAGACATGTTATTTAAGAGATGTTGAGATAATCTATAGAAACCCTTTTGAGAAAACATATTTTTTTGATCTGCAAAACCAAGGCACAAACGCAAGGTTCACAGTCTCACCTTGCAGGGTTCCTTCAATTTCTTAGAAAGATTGCCCCCAAGCGCGAGCTGCCCTTTCCAAAGGTGGCAACTAAACTTGCTGCCCTGCAGATGATACATGGTAGGAGTGTGGTGCAAAGCTTTGTGAGGTAAGATTCCATGGATTCAGATGGGAAATCCATGGATTGATGTGAAAATCATTTCCAAGAGAAACTCCATGGTATTTCCAAAAGTATGTTAGTTTAGTGAGCGGAAACCAACCAAAAATGCGGGTGACCACATGTTGAAAACTCTTAGAACTAGGGAAGATGATAAGCTTTTTGACGGATGCAGATGATACTGCAGGATGTTCTTCAATGGAACCATACGGAGATGGGATGATTTTTTCGTTGTAAAACGACAATGACTTCGACACATTTCGCCACACAGGAACCCGCTATGGTGGGATGATCATTCAAAAATACTAGGTGTTTTGATCAAGGCAGATACATGTACAGGTTTGCCCCGGAAGTGAGTGACTGCTTCATGTCTTGATCTAATTTCAGAGCCCATCTTCTCAATAGCAAGTGAGGCCGGTCAATTGTTTTCGATATTGGACGTTTGTTAAAAAAAAACAATACTCTAATACCGCATACCGCTACATCCAGGAGATTGTACCTCCGCGTTTTGCCATCGTTCCGGCACCTATGTGTGTTATGCACATTATATCCACTGTGGATTTTGCGATTCGTGTTCTTCGTTCATGCTGCGTTTCGTGCCATGCTTCCCAGTTTGACTCGGGTGGGGGCAGCTATGATCAGCAGATAGGTGACACTTTCTTGCGCCCCCCAGTCTTGGTTGGAACGTTCACCCGGATTGAGCAATTCAAGTTACCCTCTGGTAAACTAACATAACTATGGAAAATCACAATTTTTAATGGGAAAATCCACTATAAATGGCCATTTTCAATAGCTATGTTAGTTTACCAGAGGGAATCTTGGTCTTGGAAAAGTTATCTTGGAACCTCTTGGAACATCATCTCTTTGTTGATGACCAGTGGGTGGAAACACATGGTTCTGCGATGCCTGAAAACAGTGATTCTTCAGCCATCTAACACAAGGCCTGGATGTCGAATAGTCGTAGTATGTCGTAGTCCACTCCTTGAGAAGATTCCAACCAGCACAACCCAATAAGAAACGTTCTGCATATTTATATATAAACAGTAAACATATATATGTAATATTACACTATATATATATGATAATGTAATATACAATAATATGTATGTCCGATTAAGTAAGTTCCCTGTCAAGCTGTATATGAATGTATGCTTTGTGTTTTCCGTGACACTTTATGACTCTATGACACTCAATATGATACCTACAGCATGATGACATATTCTCAAGAGTGTTTTGTGTCTGTGTGTGTCACGTCATTGGATGTACATGTCAGGTATTTCAGACTTACACGCACACAAACAAACAAAAAACAATCAATGAAACAAACAAACAAGCAAGCAAGCAAGCAAGCAAGCAAGCAAGCAGACAAGCAAGCAACAACGGAACCCCTCAAAATGTTTGGTCAGTGGGAAGATCAATTTTCGGTGTCGAATGTACATAGTACAGATGATATTCTCCTAGTGGTGGTGACAATTCCGCAATGCCAACACTTTCTTCATGCTTTTGAAACTCAGGCTCGCAGGTATGGTTTATTTACAACTTAATCATACTTAATCAATAAAGACTGTCCCCTGGAACACCCAAATAGATCCAAATAGTCTTGACAACACTCCACACTTCCTTGTTGGGACATGTTGGGACAGAGGTGCTCAAGGCAAGTTTCACGAAATATCTGGGGGTCACCCTGTGCTGGGATCGATAGAATGAGATAGCCATCCGCACCAGGACTGCCTTAGCAGAAGCGGATACAAAAAATCTGAAGTAGTTCATGACGGCTTGCAAGTAAACTCCCGATTTTCCAGCAAACTCCGTATTTTCCAGGCAATGTTTGTTCCCATTCTGCTGGTTTAGAACAGCTCACCCTCACATCCCACGATATGCGGAGTTTCAACACGGCAGGTTGGCGTTTTTCGCCGGGTTTCCAAGAGTCACTTCCCAATCCCTATGTCGAGCACAAGGCAGCAGCCACTCGTAATACTGGTAGGTTTATTAACGTCAACCCCAGAAGACCCTTTGCATATTATCGTTTATAGATGTTTATAGATGTTTATAGTATATAGTTCCGCTCCCAGAGATAGAATTGCAACTGCCAGACGGGTGCCAGGAAGACCTAGGCCAAAAAATGGCTGTATCAAGTGGAGGGCCAAGCCGTAACAGCCATGAAAACAGTCCCGGATGACAACTTGGCATACTGATGCATGCTGTATATTGGAATTATTGGATAGTACGGGATTGAATATAATGTTAGATTAATTATGTTCGATTGACACCCAACAATTCGAGAGGTTTCTTCTGGCAGCCCTAATGAGTGCTTCCTTTTGGCAGCAGCAGCAGCAGCAGCAGCAGCAGCAGCACGCAGGGACAGGTTCGGATCTGGGCTAGAACAGAGGGACGAGGAAAATTCAGATATAATATATACTATATAATTATATATACGAGGAAGATAGGAGGAAGCATGCGGTGCACTAAGAAACTAACCCAAGGCCTAAGCCTGATGGATGCAGAAAAGGAGACCGTATACCCTTTGGATCCCTTTGGGATTTAGGAATTGGGAAGTTAAATATGTGGTAATCAGCCGCCGCTGTGGACACGCCAAGGCGGGAAGGCCACCGAGTACAAATTATAATTCCAACAGCTTATGTCATGGTTGCCTATCAACGTCCCAACATGTCCCGACAAGTCAACCACCGGAAAAAACATTGCATTCCCCACTGGTGTGTTTTGCTGTTCCTTCCACTGGAACATAGATATAGGTAGCAGCATGGGGCGCATGAGGGTTGTCCCACACCTGTTGGAAGCCGCCCTGACGCGAAAAGCCTTCGCTGAACTTGAGCTGTAGACCACAGGCCTCTGTCCAGCAGTCCGCAACACCGCGCGCCTTGTTTTCAGCAGCGCTCCTCTTGGTGCTTGTGTAGCTTGACCAGTCGGCAGACTGGTGGCCCACTTACTGTTAGCCATAAAGACAATAAATAAATTTGTACGCAGACAACAGAGCAAACCTGGAAAAGTGTGAGCTGCTTCCATAATCATGAATTTGGGCAGGCTTCGTTTATGCATGTGCGCTGCCCGTGCCCACTGCTATTCCATCCATTTTGAAATGAAACATGAGTTGCGGGTTCAGCTTCCTTTCTTTTGGTTGAGGGCCGCAACTGTGCCAAAGCTGGTTCCAGGAGGATGATGATGGAGATGATGGTTTGGGTTTTGATGGCAGGTCCACCCTGCGAGGCCGAATTGGGCTAGACTGGTTGGAGGAATGGTGAGCTATGATTGTTGTTTTGACCACCATCCGGTAATCAAACATGGTTGGCTGGGAAACGCAATGTAGTGAGTGTAGCAACATGGTTTCGGGAAAACTCAAACTTCACAGGCAAGGCCAGAAACAACATGAAACAACTATGTGCAGCAATGAAACTCGACCTTTATAATTTTGGCGATGCCACTTGGATGTCTTTGTTGAGTTTGGAGAGGGGTTGGTTCTTATGTTTCAGTTGTTTCGCAGATGCAAACCCAAAAAGGGGAACTGCTTACACATTAGAACATGTCATGAGACCACAGTCTGGCAATTTGAAAAAACACATGACCGACTTCTGATTGTGCACATGGGTGATGGACGTACTGGTTTCCGGAATTTGTTTTGAGAACCTTTGATCAAACAACAGTGCCAGGGCACAAGACGGATTTCGGTTTTGATGGGACGGACAATGCCGGCCTGGGACCCAGTGGGACCCTGTTGCGTTTCACGGCAGATCTATGGTTCGGTAAACTGCGACACAATTCCCAATGCGTTGGTCGATGAGGTTCGCAGAACACCGAGAAACCCCTTTCAGGCACGGCACAGGAGTTGGTCGGGCAAATGTCATCCATGTGGATCAACATTTCAGATTCAAAATCCCACATTTTTTAAGATCCATGTTTCATGATTGTGGCATGTTCACTGTACACTTTAACCCATGTTCGTATATAATTAATTCATATTAATTCAAGATGCCTGCGCACCAACACCACAAACTACAGAAGCAGAGCTGCTTGGGTCGGATGTTCGGGTTTGGAATGGGGGTTGAAAGTTTCACATGATTTCACATGTTTGGCAAATTAATCCATAATTCATCCATATTAATCCAATATTTTCTTAATTTCTTGGATTATCCCCGTCACAGTCAAGGTGCGGAGCAACGTGAACTGCGGCGGCAGCAAAGGACTGGATCTCACAGTTTTATGGACTATGAATATCAATATAATTCGACAGTTCTGCATGGTTGTCACATTCTATTATCATTACCTACATAAAATATTGTTTGCATCCAACATACGCATAATTAGTTTTACGCCTAATTATTTTCACCATGGTTAATGCAACAAACAAAATATCATGTCTGAATGCATAATGTTTTCCCATCATTTTGTTTCGTCTTCATCATTGACCAGTCAGTTCTTAGCTGGTGTTTTGAGTTGGTGCTTTGGAATTAGAAAAATCCCATATGGGTATCCCTACAATTCCAAGGCACCAACCCGAACAAAACAACCAGCTAACTGTTGATATAATATATTATGTCAGTCAATAACATTTTCAATAACTACTAATAGCTAGCCTGAGGATTATTGTTGATCTAGTTGTTAAGTGGGGATTCACATGTTTATTCACAACCACTTAAGTACGTTGGTTCTAAAACCAAAATGGTATAAAACAGTACCACTTAACACACATGACATTTTACATGGTATAAAACTGGTAAAAAACCAACATAAACCCAACCATCTTCCCATTTCCGGACCCGGAGCCCGCACAGGATGCTCCGGAAGGCGCAGATGCAAGAGCTGGAACGCGCCAAGCCATCCGAGTCCTATGAGGTGAGCAGACGAGGGACTTATCGATGGTTTATAAGTGCTATATATATATATAGAGGTACCCCCAAATGTATGGTTTATAGTCGAAAATCACATTAAAATGGATGATTTGTATATATATATATATGAATATGTTAGTTTCCTGAAATAGAGGTACCCCAAATATCCCCAAATCATCTATAGGAATTTCCACTATAAACCACTATAAACCATCCAGCTATTGGGGTACCCACATTTATGGAAACCCTCATGCAATCATCCTTCAAAAAGATGCAAAAAATTGGACACCTGGGGATTTTTTGGGGAGAACACTTCATTTGAAGTTCTGAAGCGTCCTGGATGTTCTGAAGTGATCTTGTTCGGTGCTGCTAAGGCGCCTGAAGATGTGGAAGCCATTGCCAATGCAGAGGCTGTCGCGGCCCACCATGGGTCGTTTTCCTTGAAATTGGAATGGCTACCATTGAAGATTTAACCAAGCAAAACGATGATTTATTGGGATTTCATGAGATATAGTGGGGATATATTATATAACCATTATAACCTACTTGTGCCCCACATTGTTAGATAAGTTGGTGGAAATGATCTTCACATGTCATTGATGGGTATGATGATAGAGATATCGAGGTAGTTATCGGGGTTTCTAAATCAACAAACACAACTGGAGGGGGCACCCACCTGGTAAGACAAACAAGAATCCACGAATTCTGACCATGCCTTGTGGATTGTGTTTTTGTTTATTTATTTTGCACGCATGGAACCAGGCAAACTTATGTCAGGTGTTTTTGAAATCTCGTTAAAACATGGTGCCGGGCATCTCAGAGGCTCGCGACTGTCGTCACTTTTCAATCTTTAGGGGGGGTTTGAAAACGTTCAAAAACGAAACTTTAGTTTCATCAGCAACATCGTCATGAACATCATCAGCAACATCGTCATGAGCATCGTCATGAGCATCATCATCATCATCATCGTCATCGTCATCGTCATCGTCATCATCATCATCATCATTTCTTCCATGTTCTTGATCATCCTGGAGGTGGCAGCAGATGGGAGTTTTTTTTTTTTGCAAGCCTAGCATGACGTATGTGTGGAAGCGCAATAGAACCTACAATAGCGTAGAATGACGTATGTGTGGAAGTGCAAGAGAACCTACAGTAGCGTAGAATGACGTATGTGTGGAAGTGCAAGAGGACCTAGAGTAGCGTAGATTGGCGTAAGTGTGGAAGTGGAAGAGAACCTACAGTAGCCTAGCATGTGAATGAAATGCAAGAGACCGTACAGTACTGTAGCATCACATATGTGTGGACGTGCCAATGACGTTATTACCCCAACCCACTCCACCCCCACCCACCCCACCACCCCCCCCCCACACCCCCCCCCCCACCCCACACCCC
>Ga0126342_10019730_pt1 | contig 11421 bp, 9 predicted proteins | sample Cyp1metagenome_FD_92528 | JGI IMG/M metagenome (GOLD analysis project Ga0126342, IMG submission 92528) | Coral microbial communities from Lord Howe Island, Old Settlement Bay, Australia - Cyphastrea 1 metagenome | ecosystem: Host-associated > Invertebrates > Cnidaria > Coral ... | reverse complement strand
GAACGAAAGATTTGGACAAACATGCGCGCGGTTTTTACATAGAGACAACCCAAGCAGGCCACAAACGATGTACTTTTGGTGTCCTTTGTCCAATGCGATCCAAAATGACACCCGTTGAAAAACGGTGGAAAACTCCACCCGTTGCGAAGTTGGCAGTGCTGCCGGGTTCCTGCCATGGCAGTTGGCCACATGCGCCTCGCGTAACTCCCAGGGTCCCAGAGGGACCACCCATGCGGCTTTCCTACGGCCAGCTTCAAGTGAAGAGAACCTGCTGTTGTTTTCTCATCAATTTGTTGAACGTAAACATGGCATGGAAACCCCTAAAGTTGCTATTTCCTGCAATTTTTCCGTTCAACCAATCAGCTGAGTTTTAGCTTCATGTCACCATTACTTCCTGTGAACTGTGCCGATGCATGATTGAAAGCCCTTTGTGTAGCCCGGAAGTGAAGCATATCTATAGTAATTTTCTATATAAAGTTTTTTTGGCAGTGTACCATATCGAAAAATGCTGAAAATTTCGCACTTCTGTTTGGTTTGTAGAAGTTTTCTCACTAGAAAGGTAGAGGCCCGAATGAGTAGGCTGTATCCATTGAGATCCTTCGGAGGCCATTTTAGGTGGGATACACCCGATCCAAATGACGATTCTGATGGATCTTTTCAGGCAATATCCACACATCTCCTGTACTGGCTGGTGGTGTGGAACATGGCCAACATGGCTGAAATAATTTCCCCTTGCTAGTTGGGATGATACTATGATGATCCAATCTGACGAAGTCCATCATTTTTCAGGGGGTTTCAACTTGAAACCACCCGAGAGAAAAAACTGAATGATTTGTTATAGCCATGTCAGTTGACATTTGCTTGATTGGCGCAACATCCAGATCTTGGAATCTTGGCCTGGGAAAGCTTTAGTTGATCGTTTGAATGAAGCTGGACCTGCAAAAGCGTCCAAAGATGTCCTAAGTCAGAGAGCCTTGGGATGTTTTGGGAGGAGTGTGCCTGTGTGTTGACCAGCAACAGCAACCCTTCAACAACGGTCCAAGGTCCATATAACTGTAGCTTCCCTGCCGGAAACCCAGGATTTTGACCCCTCAGAGAGTCCCGATGCGCATGGCGCATGACCCATAATCTATTGCTGGTTGGTGGTTTGGAACATGGCTTTTATTTTTCCATATATTGGGAATAGTAACTCCAATTGACTAGTATTTTTCAGAGGGGTTGAAACCACCAACCCGATTGTATAATAATAATGTAGCATACAATTTTTGACTATAGAATGTTCATCAGATTTATGTCAATGTTTCCGCTATGCAGCTTGGAGCCAACGCAGTATGCCTACCATTTCTAAAAATGATATCTAAATTTGGATTCTGCATTCGGCAATCGTGCGATCTGACCGTGCTTAAATTTAGAACATCCCCTACATTCAATGTTGGATCATTTGCAAGCCATTTTTACAAAGAAAGATCATCAATGCAATAGATTCAGGACCAAATTTTCATCCAAACGAATTTACATATTCAAATCGACAGAAGATCATTCGGTTCAATATGGCACAGAAACAAACATACACAAATGCAACAAGCGCAAGCGGCTTGACGTTTGTGCAACTGAAATCTATCTGTGGCCTGAATTGCATCATTTTATGTGGGCCTATGTTCAACAGTTCCCATGTCTATTTGCAAGGTATTTTTTGCAGAGCCATGAGATGAAGGATGGCTGTGGATATTGATGCATGGTAGCAACCAGGTGCAGGAACGTGTCATGCGTTTGCTGTGCGGGTAATCCTGGAACCACCCAGAAAATGGTCCAATTCCTACCACTTTGCACCTGGTCACGTGTCACGTGGTGCGTTTTTGGGTTTCTATCTGAGGACTACCACGAATACTTCTTGCCGGAAACCATTGAAGAACTTCGACGTGCACATGAACGCAACTCGGTCGTGTGAACTGAATCTTGTTTTGGCAAATGGGTGAGCCGTTGTTTGTTCCTTGCCGGACACAAATCCGTTTGTGCAAAATCATCGTTGATGTGGCAAACCCAACAACACCTAATTCAAGTGATTTTACCAGGGGTATATATATATATATAAAACGTAGCCCAAAATGGAGTTTGTGGCGTTGGATTTTTCATTATGTTCCCAAATGAATTCCAAAAAACCAACGACCAGGGCACTCGTTATGGACTCGTTATGGACTCGGTTGCACCGGATTTCAGCGATGATTCGATGCCCTGTGAAATCCATGTATAGCCTTTGTGCTATGACATATAAATCAGATTTCAGATTTACATCGGTAACCCACACATATATATATATATGTATATGTATATATGTAATGTATATGTATATGTATATGTATATGTATATGTATAATGATTTAGTGTGATTTATGACCCCTATGGTAGCCAGCTGGCCCCAGATTTCGACGTCAGTGGCGATGGAGTCATCTCTATCAAGGCAGCTGATGTGTGGCTGACTTGTCGGTATGGGACAAGTCCTTTGATCAGAATTTGGATTGGAAAACAGCAGGGGTTGGTAAATGTCCTGTTTTTTGGATTATATGAGTTATATATTTGTTTTGCTGGGCTATGTGGAAAAATAGGCCATTTACCAACCCCTGAACAACTCGAAATCAAAAAGGTACGCGTTTGAGTTTAACACATGAAACATCATTAAACAACTTTGATGGTCAACTCACCAAAGAAAATTCTGCAGTTTAGCATAAAAATGCCAAAAAAAACTTAAACACAGAGTCCAATAACTATGGGTTTGAACAACTGAACTGGGCCATAACCCCATAGCCATGTTTCTGACTTGGAGATCTAAAAGGCAAATGGGAACACAGCCCTGCCTGTCATTGGCAACACACGTTGCATTTTTTCCACATCGTAGAAATTGTCATTAACATCAGCGTTTCCATCACCACCACCATCCTCATCCTCATCCCCAACCATTTCTAACCATTCGGCTGTCTGAAAATTGGGTATACTCCCCTAAAATAATCTAAAATAGCCATTCTGTGGGGAAGATAGAGGTTTGAATCAATTTGAATCCATCATGAGCATCATCTAAAAATGAGTTTTCCTGTCAGGAGCTCTATCAGATGTCGCTTGGGACGGCTGTTAGGGAGACATGGCGCGGTGCCAATGGCCCCACGAAAAGCTTGTTGTCTTGGTTATAAAACCATCCTTTCCGTTGGGCTTTTTGGTAATGCAGGGGTTGGTTTTTCTGTCCCATTTTGGGTATATTGGACATCACCTGAAAAAGTAGCCATCTAGTAGACCATATACCGATTTTGGTTGGGTGATGTTCAATGGGGACATTTAATGACCCATGTAATGAGTTTGACCCCATACTCAATGGATTGGTTTAAGGGAACAATTACAGGAAAGCCCCATATTTAATGGGAAAATCTCTGGTTTCCGGTTAAGATTTTCCCTTAAACCAATCCATTGACATACCAAAAGTTAAGCGAACTGTTGCAGGGCGAAAATAAGAAGATTAATTAGATTCGATCAAATCATGGTGCGCAAACAAGCTGCATGGCGCTATCGGCACAACTCCTGACTGGTTGGGTCGTTGGGTCTTCTCGCAAATCCAGAAAGTCGGAAATTGCAGCATGAATTTCCAACATCTAAATGCAAATTGTTGCATTGATTGCATTTCTCTGGAATGCTCTAGTTTTCTGTCCACATAGTACCAGATGCTGAAGGTAAATAGGGAATTCCGGGATCCGGAAAGAGATGATGATGATTTTGATCACGCATTTCACCGGTAAATGAAGATATTGAGCAGCCGAAGTAAAACTTTGGATACTGCAGGTTTGTTGTTTGCATTAAGAAGTTCACTCGAGAATCTGGACGAAAGTGAAAGCCTAAGAAGTGTGCAGCGGGAATTCAACCAGATTGATCTAGTTATCTATATATTAATGTGGTAAACCCAATAATAACCATTTGGGGATGGTTTATACCACCCATCTATGATGATTTTGGGGATTGTTTATGCTTGGGTACATGGATGGTATGTAATGCTATCCAGCAGTTTCTCAACCTTGGGGGCTTTGGTGATGAGACCTCCCGATGTCTCCCAGGTTCAAGGCTTTGGGAAAGAAGGTGAGCAGGACGCTGGCAGATTTTCCATTGCGATCAGGGCTTAAACGCCTTTTCCGGTTTGGAACATTTTCCAGTTGGTGGATGATTTCTCTGGTTGGTGGTTTGGAACATTTGGATTATTTTTCCATATATATATATTGGGAATTTCATCATCCCAACTGAATATTTTTCAGAGGGGTTTTCAGCCATCGACCAGTTCTTTTCTGGGAAGGATTCCGGTTCATAATTAATCAAAAAGGTCTGGGTCTAGTAGACGGTTGGTGGAGTCTTATTTGGGTATGGATCAATACCTATTAATACCATTTTTAGGGGGATGAACATCCATTTACCAGCTATTTTGATGTTTACCAGGGGTACAAGGTTTTGACACACTGGAAATTGTTTGCAACTGTTTTGGCGGTGAGAAACACATAGAAACACCATGTCTGTGGCCAGCAAGCCAGCAAGCCAGCAATCTTACGTCACTGCTTTGCGACATTAGTCCCTGCAGCTCAGTGAAGGTGCAGTTGGGGTGGCCAGCACAACACTATACTAATGTCGTGGCCGATCCAGCCCTTGGTCAGTTTTGTATAGGATGTTGTGAGAAACTGCTTGTAGGTTGTCAAGCGGCCAGCGCTATCATGATTCTTGATTTTGGAAGCTCTTGATGATTTAGCCCTCCCATTTGTCCTTCCAATGACGATGGTGCAGACTACGTAACTCCGAATTGAAGGATCTGTATCCTCGTACTAATCTGCCAGTTTTGACAGCAAAGTGCCGTCCTGTTCTACGGAGACTGCAAGATGTACCCAAACTTTAGAGCCCCACTCTGTACCTGTACCTCCTTTCCCGACAGTGTAAACACTTGGATTCTTTATGGTTTACTTCCTTTTCTGAGCGACCCAAGTCTTCTGTTACAGGTCTGCTTTCAGAATGGCCTCCACTGTGTTCTTTGATGGGAATACAATCCGAATCAGTTACCAATGTTGCCATGGCCGATTGGATGGCCCCTTATACAATCAGCTCATCGATGTGCTTGGTATTTGCAACATGTTTACATATTTCCCTCTGGTAAATTAACATAGACCCTGAAAATAGCGTAGTTTTAATGAAAACTAATCTTCCAAACCCTATCTGCCAGGGTCTATGTTAATTTACCAGAGGGTTATGGATGGGAATAAACTAAACCCACATAAACTACCCAGGTTCCCGTCCCATAGCCGGCCGTGTGGGATTGTGATGGTGGCGTGAATCTCTGTCAACATCTCTTCCTTCTAGACTTCTATTTCCCAGGCTAATTGCGATCATTTGCAGGTTTCTTGTGTTATAAGGATTTTAGCAATGTATATAAATTTTCCCTGCGCTTCGGACGATTTCCAATGGTGGTCTTTAATGCATTATCATTTTGAATCACGTTTCGCAGTGTTTTTCTAACACTTGAACATCTTCAATCATGAGAAAGGCAAAAACTTTTTTTTTTTCCCCCGGTCGCATTTGTTCACTTTGCAGTCAACAAAGACAGGAGTTTCTGCAAAAAAAACTGCAAGATATGTAAGAACATCAAGTGCCTACAATCAAATAAAGTATATAGTAGCAAAATATGGATTAACATCAAGAGCGTACTATCAATAGCATAGTAACAAGATATCTAAGAACGTCCATAACATAGTATCAAGAACGTAGTCACAAGATATGTAAGAACATCAAGAGCGTACTATCAAATAACGTAGGAACAAGATCTATAAAAGGTCCACAGCGTAAAATCAAGAACGTCATGTGAAAACGTAAAGGAAGAATGTTATTGCCCCACCCCACCCCACCCAAACCCCCAAAAAATTACACGGCCGCCTGATTTGGACTCCAGGACTCAGCTCCAACACGTCTTGGCAGAGATTGATACGGAAACCCGTTTTTGGCCGTGGGATAGGGTGGGATTTTTTGGGGAAGATCTTGACTGGAAACCATGTGTTTTACATGACATATGGGGTTTATCTGTATTTTTTTCCCTTCAAACAACAATTCTGGGATATGGCGAGTCATATGGATGTGAGTCAGTTCACCGTATCATGGAATGATGTGATGTACCTCTGGGAAGGTAGCCAGGCAACCCATTCCTGTCAGTGATTTTTTAGGGGATCCAAGAAGATTCCAACCCAGGAGTAGCTTTATTTAATCCATGACCCTTGACCCTGCTGTTCACACCAAATAGGCACTGCACCTGTATGTTCATCTCACCGAAAATGGTCCATGGGTTTTGACCCACAGCCACATCTATGAACATCTGCGATATGACATGGTGTCTGGGTCTAGAAATGCTGGTCAACAGCTCTCTTGCGGAAATCGCATGCATGTGAAGAAAGTGCCTGAGAATCACAAATAGTTTGGGCCTCAGTTGTAGAAACTTGCTTGGTGACCATCCCAATCAGCGCTAGAAAGGCTACAAATCCTGAGGTGTCCGTGATTATTTTTGGGGCCCTATATGACTATAGCCACCGCCAACCAGTTCCCAGCACTATATGGTTATGGCTCAAACATGAGGGGCAACATGGACCCAAGCATTTTTTTTCCCTTCTTTTTTGGATTCAACCATCCACTGTTAGATATTCCATGATATTCCCATATCCCATTTTTTGGGGACATAGATGTTAAGCCATTCCCGTATCTGCTCATGAACATGACGAGTCTTTGTCGCGTTTTGACATTACCCCGATCCTGGGCCCCTGTAATTAATTCCAAACCGCTGGGCCGGAAACACCTACAGAAACCGCAGCTCGAATCATTGATCTGTCCATTTTATGATCTCAAATCAGAAAGAACCCAATTTGGCAGGTCAGATCTCCAGATACTTCGCAGATTTTTCGCAGAAGCTTCCTCCCACCCTGTTGCAACAGGTTACACCCCACATTTCACATCGAATTCTACACGATGGGATCTCAAAGATGATTTTATTACTTGGTATGATCCTGCATATGGGTTACATGGGAAATTGTTGTACACTGGAACGGTTTCACTGTAGTTTCAACATGTTTTCTTTGTATTTTCTGCGCATGTTGCATGACAATCCAACACTAGCACGTCTTGGAACATTGTAAGTCTTCCAAACAAAAGGTTCACCTTGGGGATTTAAGCCATATAGATCAGTATTTCAAACATTTCAAACAATTGTCCTGAAACGAGGTCCAAAAAATCGCCTCGGAAACATGCGGTTTGGATCCCTTGGAATTGGATGAAAACAAACCCACAAATTTCAGACAATTTGAGGTGCATACCAATTAGGAAGTGCTCAATCATCTAGGCCAATGGCTGGGGGATATCCTAGAATCCTACATACAACTTGGTTATTTCATATGGGTCCACTTACGATACGGGAAAGTTGAAACCAGAAAACCATGCAAAAAAAATGAGTTCCCCTTTCGGTTTGCTCAATAAAACAAATCCATCGTACCGCTAAATCCCACGATTTATCATCATTTTCCCCGTTCAAACTTGCCATTTTGGGGTATTCACCATTTTGAGGCAGACCATTGGTTATTCATATCCCATTAATATATATATATATACATATGTATACATGCAGGGTACGCAGTGGAGGAAGGCAAAAAACATGCAGGCCCGCAGCCCCAAAAATGGGCCCGCGTCGCAGCGCAAGCCAAAGGAATGTTTCAAAAGGTGCAGGGATGCCCATGCTGTTCTGCAGCAAGCATGCGAGGTTGAACTTTGACTGCCACAAGCAATGCAAAGACATGCGCACAGCCAGCGGCAGTGTACAGGACCCTGGGCGCAACCCCCGGCACCCCCAGACATCAAAGTTGACTTACTTCTGCAGGAAAGGCAGCAAGACTGGCTTTTGTGAGTGGCAACGTTGATTCCTGGGGAGCGGGGCCATGTTTGCGTGAGCGTAGCCACATACATCACGTGGGCCGCAAAAATATTAAGAACGTGCTCAAACGCTACTAAGCACGGTGTCGCATGTCGTATTGGCTTGGCCGCAGAGCTACTAAGAATGCGTTCAAAAGCTACTAAGGACGATTCGCGATTCGTATTGGCTCGGCCGCAAAACTACTAAGAAAATGCTCCAAAGAGTAAAAGAATTCTTGTTCTTTTCTTCAGTTTTGACGGACATTCTTAGTAGTTTTGCGGCCGAGCCATTGTAATTTGCAACTGACGCCTTAGTAGTTTTTCATGAACTCCTTAGTAGTTTTGCATCCAAGCCATTGCGATTCGTACCTCATGTCTTGGTGGTTCTTATTAAGGCATTGGGGCGCTTTTTCTCAAAGCCTAGGTGGGCCCAAGGCCCCAAAACCGGAGCTTCTAATAAATGGTAAAGCAAGCTTCTCCGGCATGTACCCTCGGAGTATCACGGATTTGTGCTGCTGTCAGCTTGCGGCGGCAGTAGCACACTTGCTGCCCGTATTGAGTTGGGGCCACGATACTAAAATTGGCAGCCCGGCTTCCAAATCTGTGGCCCCAATTTTGGGCCATGGTACATGCGTTTTTTTGCCTTCTGCAAAGAGTGCGTTGAGCTGCGACAGGTTGCATATTTCATTCATGTTTTCTTTCGCAGTATATTTATATCCGACAAAATCTCCTCTACGTTTTTTTGCCAAACAATATGGGGTCCAAGGGGTGAGCCGCACGTCCACGTCATTCCCACATATCCCTGTCAGCTTTTGGGGAAAGAAGATGTGACCGGTGACCTCCCCATAATATCCCATTTCAATGGTGAAGAAAACACATTTTTGCTGGTGAAAGTATATACCAATTTCCAACTGCTCCACCAGCCAAGGATGGCAATGGCACCATCGACTTTGAGGAACTCTGCACCCTGGAGATCAAAATGAGCGGCGCGCGGCCGCGCGCAGATCTCATCGCACCGTGGCACGCGTCACGAGGTTTCAGTGGTCCTGTGGGGATTTTACCATGAACTAGGAGATTTAACTAATGAACTATTGATATGGGTACGGTATGCATGTATATACTGTGTATACATGATATTTATACGATGGAATAGACAGATCCATTAGATTTATTTTCAACAAACAATCAAGGTCGGTTGACTTCCTGTTTGCTTTACTTGGGTTTGTTCAAACATTTGGCCGCTGGAAACAAAGACGGAAAAATTGGTTTCAAAACCTTGGTTTGGAACGGGGTGCCCTAGGACAGTAACAAGCCTGGGGCGCGACCGCTTTTTATGGATATTTTAACCCAGAAAGAATCGCTTTGGATGGCTTTGGACTAATTTCTTCGGGGCGACATGATGCTTAGCCATAGCCAATGTAAGGCCACGGTTCTTGTTTTGGCGGGTCACCACACCTTTCAACTGGGATCTTCCGGCTGTTTGATGGCCATTTGTTCCACTGATCTCGTGTAGGAGTCACCCTTAAGCAGCGTGCAGGTAAGTTTAACCTCCTGCACAGATAAGTTGACCTTCCCATGCAACATTGCCGCTTTCCCACTTAATTTTCACCAGACAGTAGTGAAACTGGGTTGAATTTGGCTCAGGGTTTGGTTCCTCCAAGAACCGCCCGACGTTTTTTTTTTATTTGTGACCAAGGTCCTTCATGTTGACTTGGCCCGGGCCATTTTGGGTCAAAATCACTTAAAATCCCATTTGAAGGACATCAATAATCCCGAAAGATTGTGGTTCGGATTCCATGGAAATAATAGGTGCCATTCACTATACTTAGGGGTATTTACAGTTGTTTGTTGTAGTTTGCGTACTTAAGAATTAAGGTGTTTTTAATGGAGTCATTTTGTTTTGTGGCACTTTGTTGCCATCCCATCCTTCCCACCCAGGATTCAAGATTCAAGGTTCAAGATCCAGAAAACAACTTCTTGAATCCCAGGATTCTTACACGTTGAATCTTGAATCCAGAGAGGCTAGATTCAAGAATTTTTTTTAGCCATTGTGTACCGCTGCAATGAGACATCCTTCCAACATCTTTGCTTTTGCCACAAACCTTTCCGGATAGACCAAAAACGGATAAATTGTAAAACAGACACTATTGGGGGAATGGTGGGGGAATGGTAAGGGATTTCTTTGAGAACATGTACCATTTCTTTGTAACAGAATGGTTCAATAGATGCAGCAGCACTTCTTTCAGCGTCTTGCCTGTAAGGAAAGTCCCCACCCAACCCCCCGGCGCCTGCCACGCGACGTGCGTGGAGGAACTTGCACACAAATGCGCAGTGACAAGCAGAAAAGGAAATTCCAAAACGCGTCGCAATGTATGACTGGAGCCTCAAACAAACACACATCCTCCGGTAATGAAACGTGGCAATCCACCATTGATAGTTGATTATGATATTTAACCATCCATTGGTAGGGGGATTTCCCGGCTTATGGGTGGTTCAACCACAAACTAGTAGTTTCTAGGTTTGGTATCACATGGATATCGGTTTGTTTATCTTATTACTGTAAATTACTGCTATATATATAATTATATATATGTATCATAACCTATGATTGACATCCCCACTTGGTCACTTTAACTTTGGATTGTCACGAAGTAGTTGTTTTTCTTAGAACACTTGTATCCCAATTTTCTCAAATCTCTGCCGCTAAACTCTAAACATTGATTAACTCATGGTGGATGAATTTCAAAATGGGGTATACCCCCAAATGGCCATATTATACTGAGCGGACGAAACACGAAACTAATAATAGATCACTGGATTTTGGGGTTTTCCCAGCATGTTACAACGGGCCCATATCAGATTGTTGATTAGGTATGTCATATATCCCGTCATTTTCAATATTTTATTCCCATGATCTTCCCATATACACATATAGACGATTTATATACATTATCATATATATATATATATAACACACATATATATAATTATATACATGTATTTCAGATTGCTCTTCATTTTTTCACCATTTCCCCTCCAGTATATCACAGCATATATATATATGTATAACCATTCAAGGTGGTGCCCGGCTGGTATAATAGAGAAATGCTCCGGAACATAATAGGGAAATCATAGGGGACATACTAGAGAAACACAAGGGAACACAATGGGGAAATCATAGGGGAAAGAAAAGGGAAACAATAGGGAAAATATTCGGAAATAATAAGGGCAAAAATCACAAAATAATACGGAAATAATTGGAAAAACATGGGGGCACAACAGCGGAAATCATAGGGGAAATAAGAGGGACATAATTGCGCTGGTGTGATATATTTGGATCATTCTGTTTCCTAGTACCAGTAGTACCGCACAAGGCGGTGGCGGAAGTTTCAGAATAGGAAACCTATAGGAGACGTTGGTTGTTGTGAATCACGGATGGCAGAGCGAATCCACTGATTGACCGAAAGGTGG
>Ga0126342_10019729_pt1 | contig 11421 bp, 10 predicted proteins | sample Cyp1metagenome_FD_92528 | JGI IMG/M metagenome (GOLD analysis project Ga0126342, IMG submission 92528) | Coral microbial communities from Lord Howe Island, Old Settlement Bay, Australia - Cyphastrea 1 metagenome | ecosystem: Host-associated > Invertebrates > Cnidaria > Coral ... | reverse complement strand
CCGGCAGGGAACACTGGGCGTGGATGGTCGTGGTTGAGGTCCGGCAGAGAACACTGTGGATCGCAGGTCGCAGTTGAGCAAGGACGACGAGGACGACGAGGACGACGAGGAGGACGAGGAGGACGAGGAGGAGGAGGAGAGGAGGACAAGGCAGGAGGAGGCGGAGGAGGAGGAGGAGAAGGAGGAGGAGGAGGAGAAGGAGGAGGAGGAGGCAACTGACATAAAATCTAACAACCCTCACCTGGCAGGTGGGGAAAACAACATCATCATGGACCCCGCTTTAAGGATCTTTAAGGCGCGGAGGAATGAGAAGTGGAACACCCCAAGTCTTCCGGGTCCGCCTTTTGGTGACTGCTTCGACCGCTTCCCGTAGAATCGATCCCTGCGCTGAGCTGCGCTGGGTGCAGAGCGACTTTGCACTCTGCAGATTCTGTGAGCCGAAAATGGCAGCGATGCAGCGATGCTCGAAGCTCGGCGTTCGCGACCACTGAGGTTACACAAAAAAAAAACGGTTTCTGATGATTGGCTTAGTCGGGTTGGTACATGTTGGTACACTTTCCTGGAAGCATCTGGGGTGGACCTACTTGTGCTATCTTGTGCTGGGAACAATCTCACCATATCTCACCACTGCAACAACACAGCGAACACAAACCATGACTGAGCCATGCACACAGCAACGACCAGCAGCTCACAGAGCCTGAGACTTCGTGACTTGGATGACTTGGATGACTTGGATGACTTGGATGACTTGGATCCCAGGAATCACCAGCTGGGTAATCAAAATCTTGGAAACATTTGGAAACCAGAGTAACCGTTTAACCAACCGTTTAACCGTTTAACCATGTTTAACCAGAACTACAGAAGTTGAAAAGTTCGAGGTTTATCCCGTCGCATCCGTCGCATCTCAGGTTGGACGACCCCATCGAACTCGCGAAATCACTCGGCACATGAGTCATGAACTACCTCATGTAGGTCTTCAATGGTTAGTGACGGTTAGTGAATCATGATGTTTCTTCATATGCTCTTGAGACATCCATGGAATATCATGGAATCATGTTCCACGAATTGGGTGCCCTGCGTGCTGCTGAGTGGTGCCGCGTAGTGGACAAAGAAGGCTGCCTCACCAGGGGGCTTTGGTGAAACCATGGTGAAACCATGGTGAAACCATGGTGAAACCATGGTGAAACCAGTGAAACGTCTTCAAACTTCGTTTCTCTACATGAAATCAGACATGGAATCATTCAATCCAAGTAAATCCCATTCTCCAATTCTCCAAAGGGAACGCTTTTGAACATGGTGTATATTTGAAATATTTGTAGATTGTTCATGTCAGCCTTCAAGCGAACCGCACCATCTGACGAAGCCATGAGAGTGGCGCCAATCCAAGGCCAACTGGGCCCACCACCGTTGCAAAGCAGAAGACAAAGACAAACCACCTGGGACAATTCTGAGACAATTCGATGCACCGATGCACCGAACAACAAAGCTGGTTTCTCAAAGCAAAAGGCGCACCAATGTTTGAAGACTGGGTGCGAATCTCCCACTCCTTTTGAGAAAAGGAAACCATGCGTCCATACCCATAGACTCCATAGACATGAAAGTCTGAAGACATTGTGACCATTGGCCATCAAACAAGAGTGTTTCTCTACGGCTGCGGATTTGTGCGTTGCTCACTTGAAGGATTCAACTTGTGTCGTGTGAACAAGCTGGCACTGCATCATGACAGTGGTTCCTACACCCTCAGCTGGCACTCCAGTCCTAGGAACGCTTGGACCCAGCTGAGCGCCCCAAACGGAAGCAACCAGGCAAGCAGCAGTGGTACGCCTGTCGAGCTTTCCATCCACAAAACAAGCTGCCAAAAGGGGTGAAAATGAAGGTAATGATCAGTTGAGGTCGATGATCTTTATCAAATTTTATCATTATGAAATATCATGAAATATCATGAAATATCATGAAATATCCATGAAATATCCTCCCATCCCACAAGTTCTTTTTGTTCATTCTCCACCTTGAGGATCATGGTTTCTTGTGGTGTCAGGCATCCAGGAGTCCAGGAGTCCAGGGCGCGTTGAGCGCGGGACAATTTACGCGACGCCGGCGCTTCGACGTGACGAGCCTGGCTCAAAGGACGCAAGCAATGCAGCAGTTGTTCCGAAATTCCTATGGTCTTTGTAGCTGATGCTTATTTGTAGTCATCAATGATTATCAATAACTTATTCATGAATATTCATGAGTTATTAGAAGTTATCAGTAATTGCTGAAAAATAATGGTTGTGAGTGTTTTTCAATAATTATTAATGGCTATTAATGGTTTTAATGGCTGATGCTAAAATTATAAAAGTCAGGCTCATGTTCCAAGGAGCAGGTGAAACGAAACACACTGTGACAAGATTAACAAGCAATGGCATCAAGATTGGTCAAAATATGTTCCTTTTATGTTTGAAGAATTTAAAGTCACATAGACTTGTACATACGACATTTGCATACACTACATGTAGGCCATGTAGGTGACCTGTAGGTGTATATTTTTTGCATATCGACGGCCGCCATACGATGCTTAGCCGCTTAGCCGCTTCAGGGTGACCGGTTTTTCACGTGGTCCCAGGGCACTTGGCGGCTTCGGCATCGACGGCATCGCCCAAGGATCCGTAGTGTGCACCTGATGCCGATGTCATCCGATGTCTCATGGTCGACTGCCATATGACTTAGAAAGAACATGACTTAGAATACTTAGATTGATGTTCCAACCTTTCGATTTTTGAGTCTCCTCTTTCAATCGGAAACGCCATCTGATCCACTATATCCACTGCATTCTAAGTCCCTTGTGTGTTATGGCCACTTTATGGCCACTTTATGGCCACTTTATGGTAGCCTTCTTCGATCTCTCAACCTGGACTTGGCCGCCACGCCCACACCGCTGCCCTCAGTCTAATGTCTAAGACCATCACTACCCGGTCACGTGATGGAAAATGTATGTTCTTTGAACAACTTCACATTCAGAATTGGGGATTTTTGCTACAAAAGGATATAAAAACCAACGGCAAAACAAATAACTCAGATTCTTCACTCCAGATCTCCGCTGTGCCGCAGCGGATAGATACATGTGCTTGTTGAGGCTCAGCTTCCCATTGGAATTGTCCATTGCGAGCTGAGCAAAGTTCATTCTCATGAAAGTATCAAAGCAAGATTTTGGTTTGGTATGGTCAAAATATGTTAAAAATTGGGTATTTCCAAGGCAAAAAAAGGAAGCGAAGAACCACAAGAATCACAATCTGCACCGAGCCACAGCGAGGATTTCCCCAGGCCTTGGTGTGGAGCCAAATTGACCCTTCACGGAATTGCCACCAAGGGGTAGTAACTTATCCATTGGGGATACTATCCATATCTATCCATTGGGCTTCACCGATTGGTGTTTTTTTGGGCTGAGTTCTGGAATCGTCCACCACTTGAAGTACAATGTTGTCGACCCCAAATCTTTAAAATCGGGCGCGCGTTTGAAAACTTAAGATATGACGTGACAATAATAATAATAGTAATAATAATAATATGTGATATTAATGACAACATTAATGACAATATTCATGACAATTATTCCGTGCGGGATTTTGCTGACAATACTGTGTTCCTGTACCAGCTACAAGGTCTCATGGCACCCAACTCCTCCTCTCCATGGCAGGTCGCTTGCAATGTTCGTAAGCGGGCCAGGACTAGCGTATGTGATAAAGCCAATCAGAAACTTACAGTTATCCAATCTACTAGAAACCATACTCCAAAATGGGATTTGATGTTTTGGCAAAATTGTTCTCCACTGGAAAAAGCACCCCATCCCAATCTCCACATCTTGGAGGCCAGGCATGGCAGCCTGCATTTGGGCCGACCCACCGGCCGACCTACCGGGAACCCGGTATGGAGCCCAAAGTCACCAAATCCGCTCAGAAACAAAGGCTTTGGAACCCACTATCGTGTCTTGAGAAGAAAGCCAGTTGAGTGCCAGTTGAGGCATTTGGGACAATATGTCAATATTGAGTCAATACACTTCAACATGACTGTGAGAGCAACCATTTGCACCATTTTGGTCACTATACACTCAGCTCACCTGGAGAAAGGACGCAAAGTGTTTCAAATGTTTGTCTGCCGGGTCCTAATTTTGATAAATGCCCAGTTGCATCCTTCCCAGGGACTTGTCAGCTATACATCACTTGTCTTTTGCAAGGACTGCCTCCCCCAAACGGGGCCAGCATCGTGCCATCTGGTCCACAAGCCCCAGGCAAACAGACACCACAACAAACGGTGGAGCCTGGTCAACAGACCTCCGATCTGCCAGGACAAATCCAAAAGTTTCGACGAACGCGTCACCAAGAAGCTCATGGAGGAATCAGACCCCAATGATGGGAGAACCATCCAGAACCAATACCAATAATTATTATATCATATTATATAATCTAATATTATTAGTGCAAGACCATAATATAATAATTATATAATACCAATAAGAGCCATTTCTCTTGAAAATCCAAACTTCTCCATGAGAGCCATTGGATGATGGCGTCCGATAGCCGACTCTGGGCATCCAAAACCGGGACCGTTTTGGCTCACTGCTCCACTGGTCCTGTGCCACAGATATCACATTTTTGGGGAAGGTCGGAGGGGTCCGAATATCCACAACTTTGATATCAAAATTATTCAAAATTCATGGTCTGTAGGGAAAGGATCTTGGGATCTTGGACCCATTGAAATCCATGGCCACCTGCCGCATAACCATCTGCCTCCCCCCTGTCTCCTGCCGACTACCTCACCTTGGCACCAGCATGGCTAGTGAAAGATACGAGAAATTCAGTTCTGAAGTGTGTTCGGATCCCTGCGCTCCTCCCAACTTTTGGATTGCCAGCTTCATTTGAATCATGTTTCCGTATTTTCCAATTACTTGGCCCCATCATGTACCATCCAAATCAACAAATACCAAAAGTCATGTCTTTAAAAAAAGGCTTTGTTGATGACTACAATCATCACATATCATTTCTACAATCACTACGATTTCCTGATAAACATCCCCCATCCAGGGAACTAGTGCCAAACTCAACCATCGTGGGTGAAAGCACTGGGAGCTCCAGCAACTTGGAACGTCCCTGCTGTAGCTGGCTGATCACTTGTGGGTCCAAGGGCTCGTAGCGTTTGGACTCGGGGTGCAAAATGTAGACGGGATCTGGCACCTGTGAGACGATGCTGACTTCATGGTGACTCAATGGTGACTTAGTCATGACTTAGCAATGTGATTAGGATGATGCCGTAATGGTGACTTAATGGCGACTGAACGCCGACTCAGTGATGACTTAGATGCTACGAGATGTTCCTGAAAAAAGTGGATGAAACCAAGAGACTAGCGCAACGGTTAGTGTGTGACCAATGGATTGATGCATCAAAGGCCCGAAACTTTTCAAAATTTGAGGCCAGTTTCAAATTTCCGATTGGCAGTGGTGAGCTATTCTAGTGACCCCCTGACTCCACAAATGGATGTCGGTCTTTGAAAATTCGAATCAAGTACCTGACGTTGATATGTCAAGTCATTATTATTACTTTGAAAACTCTAGACATGTATAATTTCACATGGTAAGAAGTGTGACCCATGTTTCATGAAGTCAACCTACATAAGTGGTACTGTACAATTGCGGCGTGCTAGTGAGGGTGGAATGATATGGTTCTGCCAGGGCAAACTTGTTTGTAGAGCCCATGGAAAAGATCTGGCAGAATTTTATACGCCCTCTTCAGCATTCTACGTTGGAATCAAGTGTCCGCCCTGAATCTCACCCTGAAAATTGCCGTGAAATGTATGGAATATGGAAATGCTCGAAGTTATCATATACAAGTTCCATCTTACCAAATTGTTCGACGTCCAAAATCAAAGAAAAAATAAACCCAAAAAGTATCCCCAACAGCCAGAAACAAAAACACTTGACCAACACGCAATAAAAATATGTTTATTGCCCAGCCCTTCTTACTCTAGAGGCCAGGCGTGCAAGGCGCAATCACAGCACAAACACGTTATGAAAACAGTTTTTCCAAAAGCGTTTGCAATACTGTGGCAGCTGAAGGGTCAATATTCCCGAAGTTCGTGCGAATGGTTTTTTCCCAAAGAACTGTTGCCCGCCTCACTCTTCACTTCATCTACCCAACATACATCATCCACATCTCCTACGTCCTTTACATCACTTACATCTTCTACACCATCTTCTCTACATCTACATCACCACCACTACCACCACCACCAGCATCATCATCATCATCATCATCATCATCATCGACATCATCATCATCACCACCAGCATCATCACCAATCATCATCATCATCTACATCATCTACATCATCATCACCAATCATCATCATCATCTACATCATCTACATCATCTACATCATCTACATCATCTACGTCATCTACATCATCTACATCATCTACATCATCTACATCATCTACATCATCTACATCTATCTCACCTACATTATCTATACCGGCTACACATTTTCCATCAACCTCATCTATATGACATACCTTATCTACAACACATACATTACCTACATCATCATCTACATCGCTAGATCCTCTACATGACCTACATTTTCTAATCGATCTAACCTTACATCACTTACAACTTCATCCTCATCATCTATAACATAGACAACTTCTCCTACATCAGCTACAGGTGATCAATTTCTGGGTAACTCCTACAAAACTTTAACAATGTCATTTACACAGGAGTTGACTTGCAGGTGATCGATCCACTTCTAATTGAACTCCTACAAAACTCCTGCAAGGTCATTTGCACAGAAATTGTTACACAGGAATTGCTACACAAGAGTTCAGCTAACTTCCAGGTGATCAAATTCTATCTGAACTCCCGCAAAATCAGACTTCTCCAGTTCTTCTATTTCTCTCTGCGGCACGAACAGCGGCGGCTTACAAAATGTTGCCCCTGTCGGACACCCAAACATGTGGTGAAATGCGGGTCTTGTTTGTCCTTGGGCAACCCTCTGCGGAGATCGCGCGTGTCGGATGGGCAAAGATGTGGAGTGGTGAAATGCGAATCTTCTTTGCCCGCAGCAACCGTCTGCGGAGATCGTGCGTGTCGGACGCCCGAACATGTGGTAGAATGTGGAATTTCTTTTGGGTACGGGCAACCCTCTGCAGAGATCGCCCAGGTCGGACGTCCAAGCATGTGGCAAAATGTCAATTTGGTGAGGCCCGGCGCAACCCCATCGCATGAAAGTCAAACGGCAATAATTGTGGGAAAATTGCGGTTGTTTAACGTCAGATGCAAACGTTCAAGAATTGGTGACTTTATCCATTTTGAACCGTCAGGCACAACCGGTTCGCGCGAAATCAAACTTGTGTAAAATTGTGATTTTACAAGGTCAGGCCCGACCCTTTCACGCAAAATGATTGCCCAACGTCAAAAATTGTGATTTTCCAACGCGATATGCAACCCTTTCGCACAAAATGACGGCCGAACGTCAAAAACTTAAGTAAAACTGCAATCTTGAAGCGTGTCAAAGCTGCTCTCTGGAAATGGTTTCTCTGTGGGAAAGCGTCTATGTGTAAAGGCTTCTGTGTAAAAGCTTCTGTGTGTAAAAGCCTTCGTGTGTACAAGCTTCCGAGGGTAAAGGCGTCTGTGTAGAAGCTCCTGTGCGTAAAAAGCTTCTCTGTGTAAAAGCTTCTGTGGAAAAGCTTCTGTGCGTAAAAGCTTCTGTGTGAAAATCATTCTCTGTGTAAAGGCTTCTCTGTGTCAAAGCTTCTGTGATTCTCTGAAAAAAACTGTGTGTAAAAGCTTCTGTGTGCAAAGGCGTGTATATGTCAAGGCGTCTCTGCGTAAATGCTTGCGTGTGTAAAGGCATCTGTGTTCAAAAGCTGCTGTGTGTAGACGCATCTGCCGCCTCTGTGTGAAGAACTTTTGTGTAAATGTCTCTGTGACTAAAGACTCCTCTGTGTACAAGCTTGGGCATCTGCGTGTTAAAGTTTCTGTGCGCATAAGATTGTATAAGCTGCTCTGTGCAAAGGCCTCCCTCTATGAAAAAGCCTCGGTGTGTAAAAGCTGCTCTGTGTGAACCCTGCTCTGTGAACAAGCTTCTATGCGTAAAAGCGTCTGTGTGTAAAAGCTCTGTGTGTAAAGGCGTGTGTGTGTGTAAAGCTTTTGTGTGTAAATGCTTCTGTGTATAAAAGATGCTCTGTGTAGAGGCTTCTCTGTGTAAAAGCTTCCCTGTGTAAAGCTTCTGTGTACAAACTTCTGTGTGTAAAAGCTTCTGTGTGTAAAGGCCTCTATGCGTAAAAGCGTTTGTGTATAAAAGCTTCTTTGTGCAAAGGCGTCTGTGTGCAAAAGCTGCTCTGTGTAAAAGTTGCTCTGTGTGACGGCTTCTGTGTGTAAAAGCGTCTGTGTGTAAAAGCTCTGTGTGTAAAGGCGTGTGGGTAAAGCTTTTGTGTGTAAATGCTTCTGTGTATAAAAGATGCCCTGTGTACAAGCATTTGTGTGTGTGTGTGTGTGCAAAGGCGTCTGTGTGCAAAAGCTTCTGTGTAAAAGCTTGCTCTGCGTAAAGGCCTCTCTGCGTCAAAGCTTCAGTCTGCAAAAGCTGCTCCGCGTAAACGCTGCTCTGTGAAAAGAGACCTGTGTGTAAAAGCTGGTCCGCGCAAAGGCTTCTCTGTGTGAAAGCTGCTGTGTGTAAAAGCGTTTGTGCGCAAAGGTCCTTCCCGCAAACGCTTGTCTGCGAAAAAGCTTCTGCATGTAAAAGCTTCCGTCTGTGTAGAAGCTTCTGTGTGTAAAGACTTCTCTGTGCAAAAGCTTCTCTGTGTAAAAGCTTCTGTGTGTAAAAGCTGCTCTGTTTCAAGGCTTGTCTGAGTAAAAACTTCAGTGTGTAAAAGCTTCTGTTTGTAAAGGCATCTCCGTGCAAAAGCTTCTCTGTAAAAGCTTCCTTGTGAAAAGGCTGTTAAAGTTTCTGTGTCTAAAAGCTTCTTTGTGTAAGGGCGTGTGTGTGCAAAAGCTCCTGTGTGTAAAAGCTTGGGCATCTGCACATTGAAGTTCCTGTGGGTAAAATCTTCTTTGTGAAAAAGCGTCTGTGTGTAAAGCTGCCCTGTGTAAAGGCTTCGTGTGGTAAGGCTTCTTCAGAAAAGGCTTTTCTGTGTAAAAGCTTCTGTATGTAAAAGCGTCTGTGTGCAAAAGCGTCTGTGTAAATCTGCTCTGTGTAAAGGCCTCTCAGTGTAAAGGCTTATGTGTGTAAAACCTTCTCTGTGTAATTTTGTCGCTGTGTGAAAAAACATGTCTTTTGATTCTGACTGCCGCTCAGGTGCCAGCCCTGAAGCAGACCCTCTGCGGGGACAAAACAGGCATGAAACCGTGGATATATGACATTTGACCCGCGTTAGCTATCATTCATCATCATCTACGTCGTCATTGCACATCGTCATCGCCATCATCATTGTTGTCATAATCATCGTCACCGTCATCATCATCATCATCATCATCATCATCGTCATCATCGTCATCACCATCACCATCACCATCATCATTTTTCTTGTGTATTATTTGTCGTCTCCTCCCTCCTGCTTTCTTTCAGGCCACGCTGTCGTCTAGTGTTTTTATCCATGTGCGAATCATGTTTTGAAGCAAAACTAGTTCTTCAATCTCTCCGTTCCGTTATTAGAACCATTCTTCAAACTTTGCAGCATTCTGTTGTTCACTGTTCTTGGAACCTTGCCTGGGCAACTGTTCTTGGAAACGTTGCTTGACACTTGTTCATCGGAACCTTGCTTGGGAACCTGTTCTTGGGAGCCTATTCTTAGGAACCTGCTCTTGGGAGCATTGCCTGGTAACCTGTTCTTGGGAACTTTCTCTTGGGAACCTGTTCTTGAAAACTTTGCCTGCTTGCTTCACACCTGTTCATTGGGACCTTGCTCGGGAACCTGTTTTTCGTAACTTTGCTTGGGAGCCTTGTTTAGGAACCTGTCCTTCGGAACCTTGCGTGCAGCTGTTCTTCGAAATTTTGCTTTGCAAGTTGTTCTTGGGAAGCTGTTCCTGGGAACATGAGCAACCTGTTCTTGGGAACCTTGCTTGGGAATCTGTTCGTTGAACCTTTCTTGCAACCTTGCTTTGGAACCTTTCTTGACAGCCTTGCCTGTCAACCTATTATTCGAAACCTTGCTGGCGAAACTGTGATTGAAAGCCTTGCTGAGGAACCTTGCTTTGAAACCATGCTTGGGAACGTGTTCGTGGGATCCGTGCTGGCAACCTATTGTTCGGACCCTTCCTAGAGAATTTGTTCTTGGAACCTGAACCTGTTCTTGAGAACCTGTTCTTGGGAACCTGTTCTTCGAACCCTTGCTTGGGAACCTGTTCTTGCGAAGCTTGCTTGCAACCTGTCCTTGGGAACCTTGCTTGGGGCCTTTTCGTGGAAACCTTCCTTGGGAACCTGTTCTCAAGGACCTTGCTTGGTAACCTTGCTACCTTGCATGGAAACCTGTTCTTGGAACCCTTGCTTTGGAACTTGAGGCACTGTTCTTGGAGCCCTTGCTTGTGAACCTGTTTTTGCGAACCTTGCTTGGGAATCTGGTCTTGCGAACCTTGCTTGGAAACCTGTTCCCAGGAATCTTGCCTGGAACCCCCTTGCTTGCGAACCTAGTCTTGGAAACCTTTTTTGCAACCTTTTCTTGGAAACCTCTTCCTAAAAACCTTGCTTGGACCCTGTTCCTGGGAACCTTGCTTTCTTGGGTACCTTGCTTGGCAACTGTTCCTGGAACCCTTGCTTGGGAATCTTGCCTGGGAACCTGTTCTTGGGAACCTTGCTTGGGAAAAGTTTCTGGCAACCTTGCTTGCGAACCTGTTCCTGGAACCTTGCTTGGGAACCTTGCTTCGGAACGTCCTTGGGAATCTTGCTTGTGAACCTGTTCTTGAGAACCTGTTCTTGGGATGGCTGAAGACCCCAAGCTTACACTGTTGGGGAAAAAAAGAACAGCCTATGCAATTTCCCATATTTTCAGACGTGGAAAATCCCATGGATTCCCCGTTTCGAATAAACGGACCTTGGCAGGATCAAAGCCCTGGTCCCTCAGCTGCACCTGGCGCAGATCGAAGCTGACGATCGAAATGGTGATCTTAATGGCTATGATTTGCAAATACTTATGACCACTATGATGTTAATGGTTCTGAATCACCATTGATGACATTATCAATATGATAATTATGGTTAATTGGTTCTAAATGGTTGTCAATGGATATTGACGGTTGTTACTGCTGGTTCGTTGGTATTAATGATGTCTTGTTATTAAATCCGCCCACACCGCTTTGGCGGTGAAGGCGTGCTTATTGGGGGGCAACAGCAACACTAAATGCTCAATGACATTTGTTAATATAGCAGTCGCTATATCAGCTTTAGCTGGGGGGGGG
>Ga0126342_10019728_pt1 | contig 11421 bp, 9 predicted proteins | sample Cyp1metagenome_FD_92528 | JGI IMG/M metagenome (GOLD analysis project Ga0126342, IMG submission 92528) | Coral microbial communities from Lord Howe Island, Old Settlement Bay, Australia - Cyphastrea 1 metagenome | ecosystem: Host-associated > Invertebrates > Cnidaria > Coral ... | reverse complement strand
AAGGAGAGAAGGAGAGAATGAGAGAAAGACAGAAAGAGAGAAAGAGAGAAAGAGAGAAAGAGAGAAAGAGAGAAAGAGAGATAGAGAGATAGAGAGAAAGAGAGAAAGAGAGATAGAGAGAAAGAGAGAAAGAGAGAAAGAGAGAAAGGGAGAAAGAGAGAAAGAGAGAAAGAGAGAAAGAGAGAAAGAGAGAAAGAGAGAAAGAGAAAGAGAGAAAAAGAGTAAGAGAGAGAGAGAGGGAGAGAGAAAGAGAGAAAGAGAGAAAGAGAGAAAGAGAGAACGAAAAAGAAATGCTTTTCCACCCTTCGGCCTATTCCTCTGTATGAACAGGCTAATATGTCCCTATTGCCAAGTTGCCTTTCTTGTTTGGCCGAAAGAAAGAAACACAAAAAAACACACACGTTTTGGGAAACCAAGGCGTTCGCAAGTTCCGAGAACATACAGAGGCAGTAAATTATCTGGCACAGCTTTTACCGCCACACCCAGTAGCATTGAAGCCATTCAGAAATGCTACTACAACCTATTGGCCAGTCTGTCCTCCTACAATTGAGCCATAGCTGGCAAAACGGTGTGTTTCCGACTAGAGTGGCATACCAACCGCATAAGCCCTTATCAAGGTGTTCAACCATTCAAAACGACATGTGGCTTGCGTCGCTTTCATCAAATTCCTCAATCGGAGGACGCTCTCCTGCAAGCAAAAATGATTTCTGTCACGCTGAGTCAACAGATCAAACCCATGGCGTTACACTTGCTGGTTCCGGCTCGTGTATATCCCTTATTTTTTCTCATACCTCCTTCTTTCTTCTCTTGGTCTTCTCTCCCGCTTGTGCAGTCAATTTTGTGGAGTTTGCTGTTGCAAATACAGGGCAGCGCTCTGGATATGTTCCATGTTTGTGCTAATGTTTGTACAGTAACAATCAACGTTTCGAGCTCCCTCTGAATGGATTTAAGGTTCTTCACCAAGAGTTATGTGTGTGTGTGTCAAGGGCTTGCCCTGGACAAGGAGGAACATAATTATATACACAGATTTATCTATTGCGAAAGCCAAAAGGTAGGGAAGGTGCAACTTTACCACGACTCGGCTGCAATGAAGACAGCATGGAATCTCCTCGATTCTCTGCAATCGGATCGTCGTCAAGAACCACAACTCGTTGGTTGTGCTTCGACATGTTCTCCAGCCTCAGCCAACTGGGCTTGCTTAACCTCTTGGCAAGGAACAAATTCAGTGTGATGTCTCTGACAAACTTTTTGGGATGTGCGCCCACCTGGAGTCTCAAGAATCCCGCGCCAGCGCCTATTCCTGAAGGGTTGCTCACTCCACTCGCTTGCAAACCAATTGGCATTACAGGGCGATGTGCATCGATGACAAAGCACTTCACATGGTCTCCTACCTGATCGTCACAGAGCATTGGTCTGCAACACGAGGATATGCTAAAAGGAGAGGGTAACTCTGAGGGAAAACACAATAGATCACTTTGTGGTCTGGCGTCTAGCCAGCTACTTTCAGCCTGTACTGGTGCAGTAGATTCCGGGCCGTTGATCCATACATATATACTGACCTTTCCAAACACACAAATCCTTGCCAAACACGCATCACAATGTGTGAATTAACCATGAACCGAAACAGAAAATGTAGAAAAGCCACCCATGACTACAACACATCTCCCTCTAAGTGTTCTACACGTGTCCGTCTTTCGCTTTGAGGAGCTGTTCTCTCCTCCCGCCTGCTGCAGGTGCTTCTGGAGATCTACACTGGCTCCACAGTTCAGCAAAACAACCGACTGCACCTGGAGCGAATGTGGTCAACGCGCGATGCAGAGTCGATGTGAAATATGTGCAGTCAACTTTGTGAAGTTTGCGCAATGTTGGCACTGTGCAGGACAGCACGACAAAAACAGGAAATTCTCCAGGGAGGTCCATGATGAACCTGTAAACGCTAGTCATCGTTTCAATTGTTGTTGTCATCGTTGTAGTGAGCCTCAGAATCCTCTTTGAGCTTCTGGAAGTGCTCTATGATGTCAGCATTTCCCATCACAGGAAAGATCAGAAACTTCACCTCAGCTTCAGCACGAGGAGTGGTGTAGAAAGCTCGAAGAACTACTGGTGCACTTGCCTTCGTCGCCTTTTTTGGCTTCCTTTCCTCATCCACGTTGTACAAGTGTTGGAAAACTGGATTGGATTGATTATGCATACAATATGTACGTATAGATATATATATATATACTTATATGCGCATCATGTGGATATATTCTTTTCTGTAAACATATTCTCATTCACATTATAATATATCCAATGACAGAAATGCTACTGGCATATCGCACAATCGCTGTGAAATGCGCAGATGTTTCTGTTCCGGGTGTCGCATGCAGAGCCAAGGGGACTGATAGCAATGATATTTTGGGGGCAAAATAGAGGTGTCGGTTTGGCATGCCATTTACATACCATTATTTACCTACTGGTTGTTCAATGATGGTTACCCCTCCATAATTCAACCAACCAGTGAGAAAGGGCACCTACGACTCGCAATGTCCTTACATGACTCTTACAAACCGGCAAACTTGACAAAATGGTGTGGCTCTCAGAAATGCCCTAGCCAGCTGTCCACAAGTGTGAAATCCTCTGCTGCTGTCATCGATGATGGTGAAGCTTTTGCTGATGGACAGTCTGTACGTACACGATGATTTCATGTCAAATTCAGCTCTTGTTTGACCTATGTCTGTTCTCTACAGGAAAATGTTTCCAGGTTTATGACACAATGTAAAATTGATAGCACCACATCTCCTTCGCTAAGTTGGACATGACCGAATGCAAAACACAACATAATGATGTTCGATGTGAATAAGCATGATAGGATTATACTAGGTATTGTGTGGTACTTTGATGTGAAGCATCATGATCCACGCTTACTTGCAGACCAAATGATTGTATCTTTTTCAGCATAGAAACCGTCAAATGCGGCACCTCCCTGATGTTCTTTTCGGCTCCTTTGCGTATACGTGCCCTGTTTCTCGCGAAGAATTGCTGGTATTCTGCGGTTGTGGAGAAGTAGAGTCTGCGACTTGGGAATGAATTGAAGTTCATTGCTTCAAGGTGTTCATCGTTGTTCTTTGACAAACCGTTGCAGAAAACTTCTACAGCAAGGCTTCTGTTTGTCCGAGCCGTGCAGATCATCTGATTGTGGCGAGGGACAGTTAAAGCTGCAAGTATGGAATGAAAAAAAACCTAAGCAGCCAAAGTGTATATCATATCTACAGCTTGGTCTGCCAGATCGTCGAGCAATAAATCCAAATCAAGTGCTTGTGGGTCATTAAACCACCAACCTGTGATTGTCCGAAAACCAGCATGCAATTGGTGGCACTCGGAATCAGGATGGTGTTCATCCAATTCCCTTGTTTGCTGCCCTGCGAGGATGCAAAGGTATTACTGTAGATTGAACTAAAAATGATTGAATTTCTTTGAAAGGTGTTGAGGTTCTGTTCCAAACCTTTCCTTCCTCTGCGTCTTGCAGCCTTTACATTTCCACATGTTGTTGCCAGAGCTGAGGTCACTGCCCATGCTCAGCGAGCTTGGAGTTTCCGTTTCCTGAATCTCTTTGACTTTTTCAGGACTGTGTTGAGGTTGAGTGTGAGAATCGCTTGTTGCTTTCACGCGATTTAGAAGCACTTGCTAAGAGATCAATTTCAACCTACAGTTCGCCGCATTGGTTTTCCCGTTTCCCTCGCTTCTTGGCCTACGAGTACCTCAGTTGCTTTGACAATGCTTATGGAAAGCTCCTGCAGTATTCAATCGACCATGACTTTAGACACAATCGCGTGGGGATTTGACGTGGGTCTGCATAACTCCAACAATTCCAACATCTTGTTCTTTAATCCAAAACACTGGTTCGCGAGTGGCCCTTCCAGAGATAGCGGACAGTATTCTTTTCACAAACCTTCAGTGGGTGAGAATGAAAGGTTCAAGTTTAAGCTTAACTCAGTCACAGCATTGGTGTTCAGCATCTTGGAGAGCATCTTGGCTGCGCAAACTCCATCATGGTCTGCAGCAGCTAGAATGCGGACCTCTGCAAGCTGGTTTGAGTGAGAGAGAGAGAGATATGATCCGCATGCTAAAAACATGGTCCATGATGGTCGTCTGTTTGTCACCTGCCATGGGTAATTGGTTCACATGCGAGCCCTGTTGGGTTTCAAGAGTAAAAGGGTGTGAAAACACTTGGGAGTTGGGCTTTGCTGTCCTGGTCTTCGATTGGGAGCCGCTTTGGGCATCATTCAGAACTACATGCTATGCAAAAGTGCAAAAGTGAAAGGAGCAAAGTGGAAACCCTGCAGTGGTGGGTTTTGCTGTGTTTGGTGCCCCTACTTAATCCACTCAAACGATTGCGAATTGCAAGAACAAACTAGTAGACTTCGTGTGGTCAAGAATCTTTCTGAATGTCCTCTGCCCAGTGTTCCTATGCAGAAGGAACATAAAGGACACCAAAGTACTCTATGAACAGTTTTTATCCAATCAAGGACACCTTCTAACCCTTGTAAGCCATAATGGTTCAACATGCTGCTTTCGTGGAGGACATAGGGGTTGCGAATTGAGACTCAGAACTAAAGATTGGCGTCATGTTTGGGTCCGCCATGGACTCAAATTGCCAACAAGGACTGTTGATACACTGTGGCAGACTTGTTTATGTAATATAATCCGTTGTCAGTCGAGTCAAGCTGCAGTTACGTCAACGGTGATCCTTGATCCTTGACGCAAATGCTCCAGCATCTCCAGAAGAGCACGGCCATTATCTTGCCGGACGTTCCTGTGAAGCCCAATTCCGATTTGGGTCCCTCTGGACAACATGCATGAAAATCGAGACCATCCAGAACTCACTGTCAACCATGCGTCACCTTGTATTCTGAGTCCTGTTACCGTAATGTCGTGTTCCTTTGCTATGGAAGATCAAAAAGAGCGGGAGAGTGATTGCAAAGAAAATTGATTCCTCAGAGCGAATACTGCAGTGGGGGATTCCGGTCTGTCTAGTGAAGGTCTGGCCACTTGCTCCTCTTCAAATATGTAAACCTGTCAAAGAGTATCGATGAATGGAGGAGGGACCTTCGCAAGATGGAGACAATTCTCTGTATACAGTGATTCTAATAATCAAACTATATAGTCCAACTGGAAACCACCATGCCCATTCCATCACGACCGACAGCCTCACAACCATGCAGCCTCACTTTGACCTTAGATGCAATAAAGGGAGATTGCTTGGACCCCAAAGCCAAAAGAGATTTTAAAATCTGCCCGAAAGTAGTTTCTGAACGTTCATTTTTTCACGCAGAGTTTATATATATATAATTAGGGCAAATCTCTGCTCCACTTTCCAACCACCATGTTTTTCTCAAGAGCATTTGAGAAGGCTCTTCCCACCAAAACGGCCAACTTGCACAAGAAAGACAAATAGGACATAGATCACAGTGAAATGGTTCAGATATTGACACGTAGAACTTTAGCATGTCACAAAGATTCGAGGCATACACCACTCTCTGCCTGAAGAACGCCAGGTGCAGCAAAAAACGAACGTGTGAACGAACGTGTATAAAAGTCGGGACAAGTCTTGAAAGCACAAGGCTGGAAATGTCGCAAATAAGCCACAGTTAACAGCACCACTCCGAACTGGGCGTCAAGCCCCCAGCTCACTGTTTGGACAACTTTGGCGCTTGGGCTTTGGGCCAAAAACCAGCTTGGAACGTTGGAATCTGGTAAGGATGCAAAGCATGTCAATGGGCAAATGCTTTTGTCTGCGCTGTCTCTCCATGCTCGAAGATACAGAAAAACAACATGAACAATCCTACAGAATCTAGCTCTTGCACGAGTTCCTGCTTCCTCGACTCCTGTCTTTATGCCTTTTCAGACATGAATGTTGTCTTTGATAGAACGGCGTCTATGGGCCTGTTGAAACCAAACATGCATACCAAAGACCCGAAAAGCAATCTATAGCAATTTCATACTGTTCATAAATATTCATTAATCATGTTGCCAAAGAGGTGAAGACACTGTGAAAACACAGAAATGACATGACGTTTCCCAATCCCCCTTGTGAGGTGCATGGGCTGAGTTGGCAGCTCTTGCTCACAAAGATCCGCCTGGATTCATCATCCAGGGCACAAGGCTGAGAACTCTATGAAAGCACCGAAAATTGGCAATTTTCTAAGCCATGATATTGCGAAAATAGTGCACACCTTGACAAACATGATCAGGAAGAATATACTATTACTACAGTAACATCTGTGACACGTGTCAAATACATTTTGAACAATGCCGAAGTTGCCTGAAACTGAGAGCTATCGAAAAGTTTGGACTTCTCAATGTTTCTGTCCGCTCGAGTTTGTGAGAAGGAGGTAGCTGAGGGCCTCCCTCTGTATCTGTGAGCCCTTTTGCATTTTCTTGCACGCGTTACCATACCCCTGACCAACAGTATCTTCTGCGGCCAAGCTCGACCAGACGTGCATAGCAAAACACCATAAAACCCCATAACACACAAACGTCTGTGACAGAAAAGTTGAACCAATCTGGCAGCGAAATGTTTTTTCACACAACTGCGCAGCGCTTGTACAGGGCAGCCCGAGCTAAGAAGAACTCCTCACTAGGCATTCCTTCCAGGCGCAGCGGCGCTGCACCTGGACACAATTCTGTGATTGTTCGGGTGGCTGATGCACAAAAAATATGATCTATAATAATCATTAATAATCTATAATCGAAGGAAGTTTAGAAGTCAAACTTCCGACAAGATGGAGAGATGAAAATCAGAGATGGGAAGAGTCAGAGAAGAGAAGAGAAGAGAAGAGAAGAAAGAAGATCAAAAAGAGAAATTCAAAGAAAGAAGATCCAGGTGCGCGAAAAGGTAGGAAAGTCGCGAAACACTGTGTTTTTCGAATGATTTGTGGCTCCGGAGGGTTGAAAAGCAGGCTCGCTAAAGCGGCGGGTGCGGAGCCAGCTGGCCAGATGAGAGATGAAAAATTGCACGCCGTTGTGGCGCGAAGCACATGTCTAATCATTTCTACAGTAAGTCAAAATGTATAAAACATACCAGGTTCGGACCACTTTTGGAAGTTGAGATGTGGGAAAAGTGCACACCGTTGTGGCGCGAAGCACATGTCGAAATCAAAATCTACTAAGCACACCATTCTCGGAGCACTTTTGGAAGTTGAAATGTCGAAAAAGTGCACGCCGTTGTGGCGCGAAGCACATTTCCAAGTCAAAATGTACAAAGCACACCGTGCTCGGACTACAACTAACACTACAACTACAGCTACGGCTACAACTAGAACTACACTACATTACACTACACTAAATTACACTACACTAATTACACTAATTACATTACACTGACACTACACTACACTCCACTACACTACACTCCACTCCACTACACTACACTCCACTACACTACACTACACTGAATTGCTAATTACACTACGCCACGCTATGGTACACTACACTACACTACGCTAAAAAACTACAACTACAGGTACAACTAAAACTATGTTACTTTACACTTCACTACACTAGGCTACACTACACTACACTAGCTTCCATTACATTACACTACACTCATTACACCACCACAAATGCAACTGCAACGGCACTACACTAATTACACTACACCACAACTACAGCTCCACTACAAGTACAACTACAGCTGCACTACACCACGCTACATCCAGCAGTTGCGGGTGAGGTGACCAACCGGGTGACCACTGCATCGTAACCACCCAAAAAAAAAACACTCCAACCACCTTTCAGTCCATCAGTGGATTCGCTCTGCCATCCGTGATTCACAACAACCAAGCTCTCCTAAAGGTTTCCTTTTATTGAAACTTCTGCCACCACCTTGTGCGGTACTACTGGCAGATAGGACACTGTAGGAGAGGTGAGTTGTTGTGATGCATGGATGGCAGAGCGAATCCACTGATGGACCGAAAGGTGTTTTTTTGGGAGTGGTTGCAATGGTTGCAGTGGTCACCTCACCCACAACTGCTGGATGTAGTGTGGCGTAGTGCAGTTGTAGGTGTAGTTGTAGTGTAGTGGGGTTGTAGTTGTAGTGTAGTGTATTTAGTGTAGTGTAGTTGTAGTTGCAATTGTAGCTGTGGCAAGGTTTGTATAATTAGTCTAACGTAATGTACTGTAGAGTAGTGCACTGTAGTGTAGTATAGCGTAGTGTCACTGTAGTCTAGCGTAGTGTAATGTGAGGTAGTGTAGTTATAGTTCTAGCTGTAGCTGTAGTGTAGTGTAATGTAAATAGTGCAGTGCAGTGTAATGTAGTGTTGTTGTTGTTGGTGTTGTTGTTGTTGTCGTTGTTGTTGTCGGTGTAGTTGTAGTTGTAGTTGTGGTTGTAGTTGTAGTTGTAGTTGTAGTTGTATGCGTAGGGTAGTGTTGTGTAGTTGTAGTGTAATTAGTGCAGTGTAGTGTAGTGAATAGCGAATAGTGAATATTGTAGTGAATAGTGTAGTGAATAGTGTAGTGAATAGTGTAGTGAATAGTGTAGTGAATAGTGCAGTGAATAGTGTAGTGAATACTGTAGTGAATACTGTAGTGAATACTGTAGTGAATACTGCAGTGAGTAGTGTACTGAGTAGTGTGTACTGAGTAGTGTGTACTGAGTAGTGTAGTCTGAGTAGTGTAGTGAGTAGTGTAGTGAGTAGTGTAGTGAGTAGCGTAATGAGTAGTGTAGTGAGTAGTGTAGTGAGTAGTGTAGTGAGTAGTGCAGTGAGTAGTGTAGTGAGCATTTCAGTGTGTAGTGTGTAGTGTGTACTGAGTAGTGTGTACCGAGTAGTGTGTACTGAGTAGTGTGTACTAAGTAGTGTGTACTGAGTGGTGTGTACTCAGTAGTGTATGCTGAGTAGTGTAGTAAGTAGTGTAGTGGGTAGAGTAGTGAGTAGCATAGTGAGTAGTGCAGTGAGTAGTGTAGTGAGCAGTGTAGTGAGTAGTGTGATGAGCAGTGTAGTGAATAGTGTAGTGAATAGTGTAGTGAGTAGTGTAGTTAGTAGCGTAGCGTAGTGAGTAGTGTAGTGTAGTGAGCAGTGTAGTGAGTAGTGTAGTGAGCAAGGTAGTGAGTAGTGTAGTGTAGTGAGTTGTGTAGTGTAGCGTATTGTAGTGTAGCGTAGTGCAGCGTACCGTAGTGTAGTGTGCAGTGTGTAGTGTGTTGTGTGAAGTGTGTAGCTTGTTGTGAAATGTAGTGTGTAGTGTGTAGTGTTTAGTGTGCAGTGTGTAGTGTGTGGTGTGTGGTGTGTGGTGTGTGGTGTTTAGGGCGTAGTGCGTAGTGCGTAGTGTACAGTGTGTAGTGCGTAGTGCGTGGTGAGTAGCGAGTAGTGAGTAGTGTAGTGAGTAGTGTATTGAGTAGTGTAGTGAGTAGTGTATTGAGTAGTGTAGTGGGTAGTGAGTAGTGAGTAGTGTAGTGAGTAGTGTAGCGAGTAGTGTAGTGTATTGTTTATTGTATTGAGTAGTGTAGTGAGTAGTGTAGTGCGTAGTGGTGAGTAGTGTAGTGATTAGCGTAGTGTGTTTTGAGTAGTGTAGTGAGCAGCGTAGTGAGTAGTGTAGTGAGGTATGTAGTGAGTAGTGTAGTGTTGTGTTGTTGTGGCGGCTCACAGCAGTAGCCGCAGCCCGGGAACACACCTCCACGGGCAGATCGACAGACAAGCTCCGATAAACAAACCAAACGTTATTGCAAGCCCTCCCTGCCAGCTTTTGGTGGCCCAAACTAGTAACTAAAAGGGACCGAAGCAGATATCAAACAAAAAACAAAGCAAAAGGTGAACCCCAAGAGCATACCAGCCTGTATCCCGGCATAGCACCAGCTGTGCACGCAGGAAACCAGGCGCCCTTCATCGGAGACCCGACTGGCAATGGCATCATACCCCAGTAAAATACCAGTGACTGACCCGAAGCACAACACCCGAACTCAGCGTACCATTCCCAGCAATCCCCTGCCCGACAGAATCTCATTGTACATCAAAGCAGTGACCGAGAATATCCTTACAAACGCAATGGCCACCCCAACGGCCCACGCGTGTTCAAGGACTGCATATCGGCCCAGGTCCTGGCTACGTATTGGGCTATTAGGAGCACCATGCGAGACAGCTAAGAAACCAGAGTCCCAGAGGCCGGGTATAGCCTGCATTCCCGCGGATCCGTGTTACCGACAAATTGGCTATATCAGCACCTAACGTTTTTAAGAGGACAGGATAGTTGCCAACCGACGGCCCCATAGGTATCGATCCCGACCCACGCCACTGCACTGAACAGCTGCGACCCTAGTAACCTGAGACCCTTTCCAACTACCTGTGATGCCACACACCCACCAGAAAAAGAAGGGACAGGAAATCCATGGCCGCGAACAGCCCCAAGCAAAAACCCCAGCCAGCAGGCAGAAGCTGGCGTAACACGGGCAAGCAGATGCCCAACACCACGTGGACGCAGCGAGCCGAAGCCGCACGGGGCGAGCCGAAGCCCCAACGCAGAAAAAACACACAACAGAACAGGACAAAACACAGAGGCCGAGCCGAAGCCCCAACACAGAGAAGTCACACAACAGAACAAGGCAAAACACACGGGGCGAGCCGAAGCCCCAACCCAGGGAAATCACACAAGGAACAGGACAAACGCATGGGGCGAGCTGAAGCCCCAACCCAGGGATCACACACAGAACAGGACAAAATACACAGGGCGAGCCGAAGCCCCAACACAGGAGAGGGCAGCAGAGAACCCAAAATACTAACCACACGGAACCACAAAAACCACCCAACCAGAAGGGGAGAAGAAGAAAGGAAAACAAAAGCAACGCAAAGGAAAGAAAAAGATAAAAACAACAAGGAAGGCAAAGGAAAGCATGGGAACAAAGAAGGGAGAGAAGAAGAGAAGACGCGCGGACCGGCCGGCCCAGGGAAAAAGCGAAAATGAAAGCATGGTTGCATGGGCCAATCACAGAAACAGGTACGGGTAAACCAAGAAATATCAACGGCAACTTGCAAGCAGGACCAAGCCAGAGCCCCAATAGCGGCAGGCACAGCAACATCAGCAACCCAGTTAGAGAAAGAGGGCACTGTCACACTTACGCCGACTTCGCGGAGGAGGGAAAGGAGGTGCTCATCGGGAGCCAACCCTTAGTGCCGTCCCCGGGGTCCTCCTAACCCAAACCCCCCCAAGTCCAATGGCGCAAGTCCCGGGGGAGTGTAGTGTCGTGTCGTGTCGTGTAGTGTAGGTGTAGGTGTACGTGCAGGTGCAGGTGCCGGTGCAGTAGTAGTAGTTGTTGTTGTTGTTGTTGTTGTTCTTGTTCTTGTTCTTGTTCTTGTTCTTGTTCTTGTTTTTGGTCTTGTTCTTGTTCTTGTTCTTGTTCCTGTTCCTGTTCCTGTTCTTGTTCTTGTTCTTGTTGTTGTTGTTGTTGTTGTT
>Ga0126342_10019727_pt1 | contig 11421 bp, 11 predicted proteins | sample Cyp1metagenome_FD_92528 | JGI IMG/M metagenome (GOLD analysis project Ga0126342, IMG submission 92528) | Coral microbial communities from Lord Howe Island, Old Settlement Bay, Australia - Cyphastrea 1 metagenome | ecosystem: Host-associated > Invertebrates > Cnidaria > Coral ... | reverse complement strand
ATAGATAGATTGGATAGATAGATAGATTAGATCGATTAGATCGATTAGATCGATTAGATCGATTAGATCGATTAGATCGATTAGATCGATTAGATCGATTAGATCGATTAGATAGATTAGATATATTAGATAGATTAGATAGATTAGATAGATTAGATAGATTAGATAGAAAGAAAGATAGAAAGAAAGATGGATAGATACAAAGATAGAAAGAAAGAAAGAAAAAAAGAAAGAAAGAAAGAAAGAAAGATAGATAGATAGATAGATAGTAAGGTAAGATCAGATAAGGTAAGATTAGATTAGATAGATAGATAGACAGATAGATAGATAGATAGATAGACAGATAGATAGATAGATAAATACATAGATAGGTAGGTAATTAGGTAGGTAGGTAGGTAGGTAGGTAGGTAGGTAGGTAGATAGTCAGAGAAAGAGAAAGAAAGAGAGAGAAAGAGAAGAGACCTCAACCACCTGTCGGTCCATCAGTGGCTTCGCTCTGCCATTCGTGACTCACAACAGCCAACCTCTCCTATAGGTTTCCTATTTTTGAAACTTCCGCCACCGCCTTGTGCGGTACTACTGGTATAACCTCATTTGGAACTGACAAAAAATAAAACAACTACATGAAATCTTTGGCAAACCATTTGAAATTAACTGGATTTATCATCTCCATTGGAGCAATCGGGCTTAATATACCCCCATTTTCATATTGGAACTGCCCTAATTTAAATCCCACCCCGTCCATTCCATTCCGCCCACCGCCCACGTGGGTGCATCTCAGGTAGTAAATGGTGCAGAACACGTTGGTATCACCAACTTGTTCCTACTGATTGATATCCTCAGTTAGATTACCCGATTACCCGATTAGGTAATCAAAAGTGGTTTGCTAGAAGAGTTCCATGCTTTGCTGGAAAATTCCCCATTGAGTTCCATGATTTTCCCAGCGAACTAAACCTCCATGGCGAACAGAAACACCGGAAGAGTCACATCTCAGAAACAATCCCACGCCTTGCAGGCCTCACGTTGAGCCAACTCAACCGCACTACGTTTGGCCAAAGAACGATTTGTGGTAGGTCGTTGGCCTCAGTTGCTCAAGGGGTAAAGGTTGATCCACCGAAAAATGGGAAGAATGAAAAATTGGACCTTCAAAAATGTGGAGGTGTACCCAAAAATGGGATGGCCATGTGAATTTCAATAGGGATGATGAACCAGCAGATTTGGGAGTAGCCCGTTTTAAGACAATCCATATTGTTCAAGGGTTCACATCAAGTTAAACCAAAGATTTCATGCTTTGATTCTCCAGCCGCATCGACAATGTGTACAATGTCTTTGGTGGCGCTGTCTCCAATTTTTCGGAACCCCAACTAGCCTTTTCTTGAAAAAATCTTCCCCGTTAGCCACAGAAACAGGTTATCCCAGCATCTTCCCATACGATCCAACCATCCCAGCACGCCTGTAGCGCCTGTGGCGCCTGTGGCTGCGCTCGCAGTCTTCGCGGTCGGCCGCGCTTGCCGCGTGTCCTTCTGCCTTGCACTGGGCCGAACGCATCAGCTTTGAACGTGAAGGCGAAGCTGTGGTCTTTATGGTTGACATCGGGGTCGTTTTATTCTGAAGAAAAAGAAGATGATGATGATGATGATGATGGTGATGATGATGAGGAGGAGGAGGAGGATGAGGATGAGGATGATGATGATGATGATGATGAAGATGAAACTGGCAATGAAAGTGATACTGTTGCTGAGACTACTAAAATGATGATGATAATAATGATGACGATGATGACGATGATGACGATGATGACGATGATGGCGATGATGGCGATGATCACGATGATGACGATGATGACGATGATGACGACGACCACGGCTATAATGACGAGGAGGACGACGAAGATATTCATCCGACCATCATCATCAGTATCATCGTCATCCTCCTCATCTTCGTCTTCGTCCTCGTCCGCGTCCTCGTCCTCTTCTTCATCCTCCTACTCTTCATCATCATCATCATCATCATCATCATCATCCTGTCCGTACCAATCCGTTGCCTTCAGGTTTGATTTCTTTGAAAAATTTGATTTACCATGGGGGAATTGTTGGAATCCATTCCAAGTAGTCATCCTGTAGAGCACCATCCCGCGACTTCTGGAAAAATCATAGCCAAAGTATACAAGAATGATCCAAACACTTCAGTGGTGGACACTTCGAAACCTTTAATAATTTAAACTCTCAAAAATGAAAAAAACATGTTGTTTTCAAACAATATACTCAAAATGTGCCAACTCATATCCCATCATATCCCATCAACAAATTGTCAATTTGGGGTCTTATCCAAACGCATGGTAGCAATAGTACCCCATGCCCAAACAGCCCAATGTTTCTCCACTTGGGACCTCGGGGCCTCAAGGCCTTTGCTACGCGATGATCATCTCGCCATCATCGACCGACTGGGTTTTATCACTATCAACCATTATTAAAAACTATTGACCATTGCAGATTGGCCATCATTCAGCAACATTGCAAAGCAACACGGTTTACCAATCATCAACGATTACTAACCATTGTCAAACCACGTTTAATCATTATCAGCCGTTACTAACTAACACTAATTGAACCACTATACTTTAATCACTATTAAACCCCTATTAAACCATTATCAGCCATTATCAATCATCACTAAACATTTAGTACTGACCGCTTTTCATCATTATCATTATTAGCAATTATAAAACCATTATTCAACAAGTATTAAACCACTATTGCCAACTAACACTCACCCATCATCAACCACCCAATGGGTTCTTTTTTTCGTCACTCACCGTCACTAGCAGCACCTCCACGGCGGCGGAGGTGGCTCCGGTGGCTCCAGTGGCTCCAATGCCTCCTAGCAGATCTCGAAAGAAAATAAATAAAGATATGAATAAATAAATAAACTAATTAAGTATATATATATATATATTTACACATCTGCACATTATATACATACATGCATGTCGTGTTTATATATATATATACACACAAAGTGCAAATATATGTGTGTATATATATACACATAGATATACACGCCATACATATGTCGATATATGTAGATATAGGAAGGTTCTATTCATAGTAGCCCTGGCGTCTGAAAAAACCGCGCCCGCACCGTTGCGCCGTTCACCTCGTCCACCTCGACTTCGACTTCTACTTCCACTTCCACTTCTTCACCTGAGCAAATGGATAGAAATCCTGGACTGAAAATGCTGTGAAAATGCTGTGTAAGCCTTTGTTTATGGAGAAACCGGTTGAACCTGATCTGATCATGCACTTAAATTTGGGGTACCCGGGTACTTCAGACCCATTTCTCAATTTCAGTGGCAATACCTCGAGACAGAAAGTCTCAATCTTAGCAGTCTTAGCAACCAAAACCAAGTGGCTCAAAGTTCTGCCAAGAAGCAGGAATGTAATCTTTAAATATCTTTAATATACTTATGAAAGAATACGTTCTCATTGTGTCCCAGCTGGCTGAACGCTACATCTGTCAATGTCAATCAAGTCCTGGGGGTTATCCATGGGTTTTCCATGGCTAGGCTGTGCTGAAGCGAGGGGCACCTAAGCCAAAACCTCAACGTGTTTAATTGGGAGGGTCCCATTTATGTACCATTAATTGTGACTATTTGGAAGGTACCCCCTAATTATATAATAAACCATGGTTTAGCAAAATCCGGGGTTGACATTATAATTTCATCCCAGGTTGAACAACCATTCGGCTGTCACTTCAATCCCTATGATCATTGGCAAACAGTGACACATAACTTGATGGTTGAAACCCGCATTCTTCTTACGTAAAGCTATAAATGTTTTTATGACCCATAAAAGAGGCACTCTTCCTTCCATGTGTTTGGCCATATGTTTGGGGCATATCCCCGAAAAAACCGCCCAAAAAGCCTTGTAGATGGCAGGTACCTCCAATTTAGGTACCTCCAATTTGGGTACCTCCAATTTAGGTGCCTGACATGGCCATTGATTAAATCCCAGCTGGTTATACTGTGGATGGTGTTTTGAACTCCTTCACCGGTAGATTGGCGGCCAATCCCACGATTACTAATCCCATAAGAATCCACAGAATCTTAGCCATTATGAACCATCAATAGAAATTGCTACCCTCCGGTAAACGTTTACATAACCATGGAAAATCACCATGTTTTATGGCTAAATCCACTATAAATGGCAATTTTCAATAGCAAACTGTTAGTTTACCAGAGGATAACCATTGTTGGCTACTCCGAAACCATGCTTTCGGGTTGCATCTCTTGTTTTATGGCCAAAGAAACAACAGATCTGACCCACGACTGCGCTCAGCTGCCCGCCATCGCTGTCCTCCTGGAAGACCTTGAAGGGCGGAGGGATGTGCCTGATGACAGTGACTCGGTATCTGAGCCATGGGAATTAAAGGCCGTTTGAGTGGGGCTTTCTGGGATTTCATCAAAATGTTATTCATCATTTGAAACAACACAAAGAACTCGGGTTCACTGGTTCACTTTTTTTGAACTCGGGGCTTAATCAGTTTTAATCACATGCCTCCGGACACCCTGGGGGCAGGCACTGTGGACACGATGGTCAGCTTTGATAACGGGCCAACTGCTGCACCGCACTTGATGACGATTTCAGGAACACACCTTTAACATGTATGATCTCAAGCAAGTATCAACTCTGAACAACAGTCTATTCCACATCTTTAATGCGATACCGTCACATGCATGAAGGTGGACATGTTGCGTGTCGCCTTGTAAACATTCCAAGGGTTAGCTTAGCAGCTAGCTGTTTTTTCTTTGGAATGACACTCCATCAACGAGTTTTTTGTTACGTCTCATTCCTCCTGAATAGGGCACCAAGTTGGTTCATCTGAGAAAATGGATGTCATGACTCCAGTGGATCATGGAGTCCAGGGTCCGCTGCTTGTCTTCACTCTGCAAACTTGGGGGGATCAATGGCAGAATGCCAACTAAGCTATCTCTATAGTCTATAGTCTATAGTAGCAGAATTCAGAAAGCCCTCTTTGGAGCACTGAACAAGTGCGATTCGAGTTTGCTTGCTTCAGGGCCGCGAATCTAAGCACAAGCCAACGACTCTTTGAGTGGCTCCGCTCTCTGGGTCACTTGTGGGTCCACGCTAGGGACTCGACTCTAGCACCGAGGAAACCAAGCTCACACGATATGGAAGCTGGCCAAACAGGGATGAATTTTGGTCAGTGCAAACACTCCTTGGCAGTCGTGATCAACTGCGGACTTTGCTTCACTTACACCAAACGCCTGGAATGGACAGAGGCTAGCAGCAAATCGAACGCTAGCAGTGGCCAAGTCCAGGCAAAGGGATGGCAATGTGCAGAGTGACCGAAGAACGCAAGACTTTGACTCTGAGCCTGAGGCTATTAACCTGTTGAATAGGTGAACCCCACAACCTCTAAGGGAACTGTAACAAGATTGCCAAATGTCAATGACGTACATGATTGAACTGCTATACAAAAGACAAGAGCACAGCTGTCAACATGCAGGGGTGTATGGTGATATATACAGCGTGATACATTTTCTATAAATAGTCATAATAATATGTCATAATCATAACAAATATTCATAATCATAAAAAAAATACTGACAATGATAGTAACAATTAGAATGAATCACAAATGGTTGGTGAAATGCGTAAGTGTTCCCAAAAACCAACAGCAATGGGCAGTCTCTTTTTTAAGTGGAGTCTATCCCAGTTCCCGTCATTATTTAAAAAATTGGGAAAATCTGTTCTCAACTTCTGGATTCTCAAGGATTGGGATTCCTTTACATTGCGATGTCAGGTGACGCCGAGAGAATCCAGCTGGTCTTGGAACCCAGAACTAGAATAACATGCATAGATATTTTTTAAAAAATGCGGTAAAACCAAAACCAAAAACCATCAAAACCATCCCAATGGCGGGTGCTTCATCCCGTTTTACCATATCAGTCACTTTGGTCTAAGCCATCTGGATAATCCATAGGGCTATACGGTATACCGTAAATGTATGGCCATCGAAAAGCATGGAAGACCTCAGCCATTGGAATGATAAGCCATTTTGCCAAGCATGAATTTCTCGTCCATGAAATCACTGATTACTGCAATCACCATATCATCACCCCATAATCCACTCCGATAACCATACTCAATCCATGAGAATATCCTATATAATTTATATAACTAGCGTCGTTGATATACGCTGGGATTTTCATAGAAAAATCACAGTTACTGCGGGTTTTTTGTTGTAATTTCTATTCACAATCTGACGTAATCCAGATGTTTCCTAAAGTGGCCCCAAATCATCCAGTCATTAGACCATGACTTTGTGTTGAAACCCATGGTGACGACATACATGGCTTGGAAACCCCCATCTGGCACCCGTACCTGGGCGTGTGGCTCGTTTCGGCCTGGCTTGAGAAACACCTCCCAATATGTGACAGACAAATATATATATATATATATACATATATATATATATATGTATATGTATATATATATGTATATATATATATGCATAGGCACTAGAATAGTGTGTTTCTCCGTGTGTGTGTATATATATATATTATTATTTATTTATTTATTATTTATTTATTTATTTATAGGTAGAGGCATGTGTGACTCAACTGCGATCGTCATCCCTTTTTGGAGATAGGTTCCCCCTCTTATCTCCAAATCCAGAGGCTGCGGGCGGCAGCAGAGGTTGTTTTCAAGCAAACCGGGAAAGTCTGCGCAACTATCAAATGAATTTCAAGGCCTAGTGCCCAGAAAAGGGATTGCACGTATGGTGATGCAGGTTGCAGGATCACCCCGTGGGAAAGACGATAGACTCGTGTCTGCTGTCAAAAGGCCATGAGTTCCGAACGACAAAAAGTTCTCAAAGTCTTCACTTTGGGGAAAAATCGTTCGGTCATGAAGTCAAAAGGAAGTTCTCAAAGTCTTCACTTTGAGGCACAATGGAAAGTTGAAATTTCGGATGAAATTTCCCAATTTGTTAGCTTTCGATCTAGTGGGCTCAAAAAAAGAGTCTTGACCCTTTGGGTGCCGCAAAATCCCATCAGCTGGTCACCGTCAGCCTCGTTCGCCGTCACTTTCTGAGCGCGCGCTGTAGAAGCTTCACCGTCTTTTGGTTTGAACCGCAGACATCTCCAGCGAGAGCACAGTCCATCGGAGTGCGGCCCCTGGAAGTTTCTTTCTCGGGATCTGCGCCTTCCTCCAAGAGCATCACCAGGACATCATAATCTCCCTTCATGGCAGCGACGTGAATCGGACAAACACTTTCTCTCCTGGCGACTGGATGAAGGTTGACAACCCGGGGGACTTCAGGGGTCACCCAGAAGAGGTGTTGATCCATGTCTGATGAATAAACAGTGCGGGAATATGCGGGAATCATCACACAAACACTGTTTCAGGTGAACATGTGCAACATGAATCAATGAAATTAAGTCAAAAAGCATGACCAGAAATGGGATTAGCCAAAAACAGACTGGGGACTATTCACCATATTAGAATTGGTTTCTCAATATTCAATAGTAGTTGGGGTTAGCCCAGAAATCGGGCAATTCCCCCAGACCTAACCTCTGTGAGAAAATGATAGTTTACACCTCGCTTGGGGATACCAGTGGTCAGGAGAAAATCATCCCATGATGCAAAAGGTGTCCTAAAGTATTGACCGTGGTTTCCTGAAATGTTGGGGTACTGTAACCCCAGTTCTCATCCATTTTTTTTTCCGGAGTTTCCCTGGAAACTCCCATTTTAGGAAACCTCAGGTAGATGCTTTGATTCGGAAATCCTTAAAGATCCTCCAATCACTCCTGGCGAATCCATGTAGAGTTCGGGGCCCCATGTTGCTATGTTTGATTACCAAGGGAACCATGCATAACCCCTATGGATTAGTCATTTTATGCGTGACTCAACCATCGGTGAATGTTGCCTGAAACAGCACCAAAAATTAGAGAACACTTTCTTGCTTGACGGTTGCTTAGTTGCTTGATTCTTACCGGTAACGGGTAATGAAGAACATCATCTCATCAACTCCCAACTCTCAGCTGCCCAGTCCTGAAGAAGCAGCCACCCGGCCGTGCCGAATGAGCGTCTCCCTCTCCTGGAATTTCCCAATGAGGTTCGAGACCAGGGCCCCAATGACCCAAAGATTTTTCCCAGGATCGACAGACTTTAGGATGGGCAAATTTTCGGATTAGCAGATTTCATCGAAAGTTTCGCTTACTAACCAGTTAACAAAAAACATTGTGATACGGCATCTTCAAGGAATGGGGTCGAAGAAACAATGATGAACCCAAAAATGGCATATTGATTTGTCGGAAATTGGGTACATCGAATCCAATGATGAATAATATTTTTTCCCAGCAAAAACGTCGCCATTTGGGTGGTCAATTCTCAGGCGTTCAGACCCATAAATAGGCCAGAAACGTGGAGATTCCTCGGAATTTGCCCGCATTGAACTTCAGAAAAGAAAAAAACATGGTACCAAAAAAACAGCTTAGGATACCCATTTAGTTCGAGACGTTTCTCACTTAAATGCTAATGTTTCATGATGGGAGCAGAAATCGCAAAGCGGAACTGACACCAGAGGATTCAATGTGTCCATCCCAGGAGTGAGTTTTTTCGACGATTTTCCCTTGAAATATCCCCATTCTCGCACCCATTTACCCTCTGGTTATGACTAACATAGCCATGGTTAAGCCATGGCCCATATCGAAATAGATGGTTTACCGTTCTTAAAAATGGGTGGATCTTTCCATGGCGAACTGTTAGTCATAACCAGAGGGTACTGGTGAGGTATCATTGTGGGTGAAATACGTATCAAATCCTACTGGTCCATCATTTCTGTTGCTTCACCATGAAATACCCCACGAAAGGTTCGATGATTTTCCCAGTGAACTATTAAGGCTACTTGGTACCGGGATTTCCCATAAAACCCCTATCAAACCCCACTAAATCCGTATAAAGCCCAATTCAATCCTTATAAAATCCCATGAAACCCCTTTGAAATCCATTAATTAAATCTGTTTAAATCCCAATAAATCGCTTTAAAGTCCAGTTAAATCCCTATAAAATATCCCTAAATTCCTTTTTGGATGCCACAAAAAAACGAAAAAACGTCTCATTGAATCCCTAGAAAATTACACTAAATCATCCTAAATCCATATAAAACACCATTAAAACACCATTAAAATCATCCTTAAAATCATCGGTAAAAGCCAGGGTGCTGAAGCCATTGATCCGCAAAAACGCTCTGAGGCAAATGCGGCGGATCACGCGCTCGTGACGATTTCGACCAGAGGACATCTGTGAACCACCTGAGTCGCCCAGGATTTTTTTTTCCGATGTTAGAAGTTTTCGCCATTAGGCTTTCCATATAGTTTTTAATGGTGATAAAAAATGGAATATTCATTGAACATGGTTTTCTTTTGAAATGGTTTTCCGTAGCTAATGGTGATATTTTCTGGAATATTCATTGAAAATGAACGGAATATGAATGGAAGATGGGAGAACTGGGGCCCAAAATGGGCTGCTTACGACACAAAAGAAATGGGAAAATCATCGCACTCAAAGAGGCTGGACATCGCTTTTCAGGCGACCGCACTGTTGTCACGTGAACTTGATGTGGCTGGGGGGGCAGGGTTTCGGGTGGGGGTGGGGAACCAATAAGGTTTTGTGGCCTTCTTTTCTTGGCAGGTGTTTTTCTATGTTACAATATCTAACACGTTCTTGGTGCTACTGGAAATCGGTCAACCAAAAGAAGTCGGTCAAGCAAAAGATCCGGCTACTGGAAGTGATCAAGCGAGAAGTGGAAAAAAGGCAGCGGATGAATGTGTTTGGGGCACAAGTTTTCGAAAACCAATGTTCGCCAAAGTCAGCGTTTGGCTACAACGAAAAAAACACAAATTTCATTTTGAGGCGCACCTCCAGTGTCTTTGAAGTTGTTTAACACTTAAATCGAACATGGTTGATGAATAAAATCCTGTATTTTACAGGGAAGAGCGCAGTCCTCCCTCCAGGCGTTCTTTTCATCATGTTTTGGGATGTGTTTTTGAGACGGGGTTTAGCATGTTACCCTCTGGTAAACAGCCACATAGCTATTGAAAATTGCCATTTATAGTGGATTTACCCATTAAAAACGGTGATTTTCCATAGCTTTTTGTAACAAATTACCAGAGGGTAAATGGATTTAAATGTGTAAGGTTTTTCGAAAAGAAAATCATGAGTCAATTTTGCAGAGTTGTTGATCCGGTGAATTGTCCTGTAGATCAACACATTGCGGGACCTAAAGATGGGATTCCAATGTAACTATTGGATTCTGAGTCTGAGTATCCTATGGAACTATTCGGTTTTTGTCATGGATGATAATTTATCATAATTCCAAAGTCCAAAGAATCCGTATTTCACCCCACTCCAAGCATCAACCTACAGGTTGATTTGTCTTAAAAATCGGCTGCCCTTGAAATTCCATGGTCACTCTCGTCATTTTCCTGGGGAGCCATCCCCCATTCTTACCCTTTGATTATTTAACAGTAGCTATGGAAATGGCTCATTTACATATGATGAAAATGATGATGTACCTACTACAAAACATGATTTTGCTGTTCGCAAACCGTAACAAATGACCAGTAGACAGACCCGCCCACGCCTTGAAAGGATCGGGATTCCACTGGAGTGCCAATACTGTTGAGGATACTGCTACCGCTACCCGTGCCATCCTCAACTGGCATGACCTTATGTGGTTTTTTCCCGTCCTTTCGCAGGGATGGTGGGGGTCCAGATGGCAATGCCATTGCAAGCACATTGTCGTCAAGGATCTTCCCCAGACCCATAGCTGAAACGATTTCGCGCTGGAGTAAGTCCCCCTTGGAATCTCACACCGCGAGGCACGAAAAATTCTTTGAGCCGAGGACTGAGACAGAATCTGTGCCTTTCACTTGCTACCCTCCGGGAATTTAACGTAGCTATTGAAAATGGCCCGTTTACAAATTGATTTTACCTATTTAAGTGGTGATGGTCCATAGTCCATAGTTAACAAATTACCGAAGGGTAACCCACGTGTAACCCACATGTAACACACAGGGCATGACACTCAGGAAGTGGTTGGCAACCTTTATTTCACTGGGGTCAACATCCCATATTATGTATGTATGTATGTATGTATGTATGTATGTTTGTTTGTTTGTTTGTTTGTATGTTTGTATGTTTGTATGTTTGTATGTTTGTATGTTTGTTTGTTTGTTTGTTTGTTTGTTTGTTTGGTTTGTTTGTTTGTTTGTTTGTGTTGTTTGTGTTGTTTGTGTTGTTTGTGTTGTTTGTGTTGTTTGTGTTGTTTGTGTTGTTTGTGTTGTTTGTGTTGTTTGTGTTGTTTGTGTTGTTTGTGTTGTTTGTGTTGTTT
>Ga0126342_10019726_pt1 | contig 11422 bp, 9 predicted proteins | sample Cyp1metagenome_FD_92528 | JGI IMG/M metagenome (GOLD analysis project Ga0126342, IMG submission 92528) | Coral microbial communities from Lord Howe Island, Old Settlement Bay, Australia - Cyphastrea 1 metagenome | ecosystem: Host-associated > Invertebrates > Cnidaria > Coral ... | reverse complement strand
TGATACGACTTAACGCTAGCGCTAGTAGGGTCAAATAGAATCATGTCAACAAAACATTGCGCACAGCGATGAAAAAGTGTTCGAATCAATAACCCATCAAATAAAGAACTATCAAAATCTATATACGAAACACTGCGCGCACGCAGGTGTGATACGACTTCAGGTCGATTGATACGACTTAAGCCTAGTGGTAGTATGTACATATATAGAGTACCTCTCTGTCTATGTTGTCCATAATCCATGGCCTCTGATGTATGCATGTATCATGATATTTTTTTTTTTGAAATAATGGTTTTCCGCTCTTGACACTTGGTGTACCATCTACCGACCTAGGTTTTCCAAGTTTTCTCTTTCCAAAAGCCTTCGAAAGCTGTTGACACTTTGTTCACGCTTGGTGCACGCCACAGGGCTTCACCCTGTAGCTGTCTGGCAAGAGCTTCCTCCTCACAACGTTGACAATCAGTCATGAAATCCCCAGCAGCACAAACAAATCTAACATGGACATTCATGACATAACTGATATAACGTTGACATTCATGACATTCATGACATTAATTGCGTACATGGACTTTGTCCGATTCTGCTTGACCTTCGCTCCTCAAGCTCTTCTTCTACTGCTAAGAGATTCGCTGCATGATATTCTTCTCCAGCCTGACAACTACCAAAGGCAAGGTTTTGAGAAATTGACATGAAAGCAGAGGAAAGTTGATTGAATACGTGATTACAGTGACATGTATTCAGCCCGCAAGATCGGAGCTCATTGTTTGTCCTCGTTGGGGTTTTCGTTTCATAGCTGCTATAGCTGATCTCGTGGATCTTTGCTTTGTATGACGGGCCTTCACGTGCCGGACGCCGTACTGCAGCAGCTCCTGGGAGATGGGAACAGCGCAGCTCCAGATGGTTTTTTCGTGAATTAGCAGCATAATGATTTTAATGCAGTACAATCCAAGGAAATTTGCGGCGGGCTTGCTATTGCTGAAAGAAACGCCAAAAGCCTCCTGCAGGGATGAGCCCGAGCCCAGGATTTGACGCTCCTATTTGCGTCAAAACGAAATATGATATGATATATTTGAATATCAGTTGACTACGGTGATATATTGTGATGGTGTGGAAATGGCACCCTGTAAGATGATTTGGGATATTTTGGGAATTTTTGGGATGTGTAAATCGAGGATGTGGTTCAGCTGATGCTCCAGTCCCCGCGGCTCCTGTTTCATTGACATCATCTCAGTCTCCTCTTGCATCTCCACTTCACTGGTAGAAACAGAAGCATAAACACCTGACCAAGCCAGCGCAGAAGCTTGGAGTAAGTCACGTTAAGATACGTTAAGTAAATGAGTATCCCAGAGTGAAACTAGAGTTAAACCAGAGTGGGACCTTTGCGCACGGCGATGCATCTAGACCGTCAATCTCTTTGTGTTGGATGGCTTTCTTCAGATGTACCAATAGACTCAATAGACATGAAGGATTGAAACAATCTTGTCCAAAAGCGCCTGAACATTCCCACACTCTGCAAAGCTCACAATGGTTTTGATTTCGACCGCCTCGAAATACCAGTATTCACTTGAAGTCTGACAAATTATTTCAAATGATGGTTAGAACCAAAGCTGTTGCTTCGAGATTCTTTCCTCTCTGAACTTGCCTTCAACCAGCGTCAGCAGCACCAAAGCTGCGCGGAGGCATAGCATGGCTTCAACGCTTTCAATTCTCATCTGGTGAAATTTAAATTTCGAAGGTGTGTTCGCGTGATTTCTTCTTTTGAGAGACAGAATGTAGTGCAGTCTGAATGAACAGTCTTCGCTGAATCCTGCAATCTTGCGAAGTTCTTGGGACATCCAGCGATAGCATGTACAGAGTCTCTAGACAGGCTGTGGGATTTCAAAGCACTGTCAAGCTTCAGCCAACATGGCCAATATCGCAATTTCGTAGAGAGGTATGTTCCGCTAGCTGCGGTCTTACAAGTACAAGCCACCTGGTGGCTTTGCTTTCGCACAAGCACAGATTTCTCCTGTTACGATTCATATGCTGCAATGCACACACATCTTCATTCCAGATGCTATCTACCTATCTACCCATCGCTGCCTGCCTACCTACCTACCTACCTACCCATTCTAATCGTTTGAGCTATATAATCTAATTTAATCTATATATCTAATCTATATGATCCAATCTAATCTACTGGAAGTCCGGCCTGGTCTATATTATAATCTATCTATCTAATCCAAGACATTTCAATGTACAGCATTTATCCTCTATTATATCCTCTATTATATCCACCTTATGCTCATATCTACACATGCACAAATGCTGACCTCTGAACTCCACGATTCCTTTTCTTCTGGCGCTTTTCGGACATCATCCAAATTTGGACGACAGTCACTTGAAAATGTATCATTCTTGCGCCAAATTGGCCCATGGGTCCACAGTGGAAAATAACAAAACACAACGAGTGCTGTTTTGGACAACTTGTACGAGGGCTGTTTTAGACCTGCCGCGCTGGACCCAGACTTTCCACATACATATTTGCGCTGGGTGCTGCCTCTTTGCCACTCAAATCATTTCTGCTATGCCATATGACCCATATGATTTGGCCATGGGGCTCTGGGGCACTACATCTTTAACCGTCTACTGGTTTTTTGAAACTATCTGATGTCATTGAGCTGTAGGCATCTTTCATCCTCGGAGGCTTGTGGAGCTGGGGCGTTGCAATCCCAGCCATTGAGAAAGAGCTGAGGACTAGGTAAGAAATATTTGGTAAACAAATGCATCAATTCATCTACTCAGATAGCTGGTAAATGGCAAGCACAAACATTGGACTTTGGATGGAGATACAAATGGCATCAAATAGCCAGAGATATAGTATAGCAATAGCATGCCCGCATATGTCTCAAGCAAGGACACACCTGCCTCTGCGGAAGGAAGTGGTTTGCCTCTGGGTCGGAATCCTGCAAAACATGATATCAGGTCAAGTCACCAGAAATGAGATTGTAGTCTCTAAATAAACTCAAAATTCTTGATGACGTAAAATGTTGCTTTGATTGAGACGCAGGACGCACAAGAAAGTGAATGAGGACCTGAGCTTCCTGAATCTTATTGTACTTTTTTTGGTCAGGCAAACATAAAATTCAATATCCCAAGCCCAGCATAGCTGAAAGCCTACAGGTTCAGCAAATTCTTTTACCGTCTTTGCACCATGTCAACATTGACTACAGTGACCACACAAGGACCACACAAGGACAGCCTGGAACAGCCTGGGACAACCTTAGCTCCAAGGCCTGGCCTCCTCCTTGTCCTCTGCGGGCATGAGCCATAGAAGCATGCGATTGTTTTCTCTGAAACCTCGCAATCAATCGATCTCAATCGATCTCAATCACGCTCGTGAACTCATGTTGAACTCATGTTGAACTCATGTTGAACGCATGTTGAACTCATGTTGAACTCATACTAAAGTCATGTTACAAAGTTCACTGCCATGCCTTTTACACGACAGTTTTTCAATTGTTGTCATGCTTCCTTCTCAACTTTCCTGTGACAAGTTCACTCATTTCATCTTGAAAGGAGCTTGAACGGCTTATATCTTGGAGTAAATGCACTACGCTCACTCCGCTCGTTTCTGAAGCATTTAACCTTGATTCAGTTCGAGTCTACCTTTCATGCTGTAGACTTGGCCAGGCTGCTCGTTTCTTCACGATCGCTTTCCTCCAAAGAGCCAAACGGGTCTGATAGAATCGGGACACGTGAGCCCTGTTGATTCGAGTCTTGTGCCTCTTGTGCCGAAAATCAAATAGATCAAACATGCACGCAACTATACCACTGGATACCAGAAAGGGCTAGACTTTATGGCGACTGTTTGTTGTCAGCTCCATTCTGATTCTTATACTGTATAGTGTATATGTGTATATATATATAATAATATATAATAATAATATAGCTTAATCATATTTAATCATGCTGCAGACTGTCTAGCTGTGGAGTGCCGAAGCCTACATGCCCAAAACAATGGACAATACAACAAACGGAAGCCGCTAGGCCTACTGGAAACGTACTGCTAGTATCTGCTGGTCCATTCAATACATTGACTTCAATATGTTAAGTGATGTTAATTGGATCCTTGCAACCTTCCACCACACTCTCCTGATTCATGGATGTACACGTTTTCGCAGTACCAAACCTCATCTAGAACTTCCTGCCAGATCTGGCTGGCACCTTCAGTTAGGCGAAGAATGGTAAAGCATGGTAAAATCTGGTAAAACTCTCCATACAGGCAACAGAATCATTCGACCAATGTCCAACTCTCAGTACCTCCTTGCGACGTTTCAGCTCAATCGCGTAGCAGTAGATGATTGTGTCGAAGACCTAGCATTTCCAGGTCTTGCAGCAGTACTTGTCAGATCACAAATCGCTACAAATAAAAAACGAATCAGGCGGGAATTCAAATATCTCACTCTGATATACTCCGTTGACAGTTGCAGTTCGAAGACTTTTTTGGCCTTTCAGTGGTGACCCTGTTTTCAAGTGTTTCCAGATCTGCTAGATGTTTTTCGCAACATTCCCTAACAAACACCAACCAAACACGCGCTTACTTTGCATCCATTTCAAAGATGTTCAAAGATGTTAAAAGCCCTTTGTACCCTTCGGTGCTGTGCAAGCTGTTCTAAGGCACACACGATGTCAAATCCCACCATGATGTTGCGACCTTGGCGGCATCTTCAGAAACAGCATCAGAACCAAGCATTTCAAGTAGCAAATTCATTGTCGTTTAGAGTGCAGCATGATCTGTTGGGATCTGCTGGGTGTATATCAAAGAAAAGAAACATAAATTCTATGCAAATTCTGCGTGTGGCTGTGGCTGTTACATTTCTACTGATGGCATTGTGTCCAAAACTTAGATTTATCATGATGTATTCCAGTTTGTGGCCATATTTACAGGGACTATCACTATCAACCATGTAAGGGAATGGAGTACCCTACAAGGTGGTGCTCCATAATTAGCTAAGTTGGTTTATAACTACAATAACCAGGGCCTGTGGTATAAACAAAATATTGCTAAAGAAAGTCACATGAACCGACAGTTGTAAGTTGTAAGCCAAATTGAGTCAAATTGGGTTCGGAACATGCACTACATGTCAAGCGCTTTTAACGGGTCCCTAAATTCAATCAATCCGTTGTTGCGCTTTTCACCTGTGTTCCACGCTCTGGAGCCGCTATCGATGATCGTTGAACAGTTGTAGGCTAGAAGTGGAGGGTCAACGGCGACGATCCATTGCGAAAGGCTGCAGTTCGCCATGGTGCAAGTACTTGCAATCATTGTCGTCCTCGCTGTCGCAGTAGTAGCAGTAATTTTGCTCAGTAAACATACAATGCAGGTTGCGCGTCTGGTGGCAGCGAACTGGGTCTGGACTGGCAGCAGTCAGCTTATAGATGAGAAAGTATCGATTTTGTGTTCACGTCTGGATCTGGCCAGGTCGCATCTGGGAAAAGAGTACAACAAGAGGTCAGGGCAGGACCTCTAAGAGTGACCACAATCCGTCCAGGGAGAACCATGCTTGGCAACTATCTGAAGACTACCCATGGGATTTTCCACTACAAAGTGCCTGCTGGCGCTGTCTGACCCTAAAGCCTTCAATCTTTTCCTTTATCAGCGCTATCAGATTCCGAGAGGCTGCCAAGACCGCATCTGAGTTGTGTTTCTGTGGTTCTTTTGCCAATTAGCTCCAGGGAAAATAATCAGCCAAACTGCTTCTGGTCATTCCTGCATGAAGATGAATAATTCTGGTAAATCAACCGAAAATATGTGGATGATAAGGGTTCTAGGATGTTCTGAAATGTCTTAAATAGGTGTTAGCCAGTCCAACTCCAGGAGTGGGGTTTGCCAAAAAAGTGGCTCTGGGTTTGCATAGCTTGGGCCAAGTGACTCCGTCATACTGCATCTAAGTCTATTTGAAGCTCTTTAGACGATGAGAACTGACAGTTAAGCTGACTGTATGCTATGTATATATATATATATATATACCTATATATATATATATATACGTATATATATATAATTATAATCGATGCTGATTGCTTTTAGTACATTCCACCTCAGTACTGTAGAATCTCATTGCTCTGTCCCACAAAACAGATTTTGGACTGGCAACAGAGACAAGCAGCTCCATAGAGATTTGAATGGTTCTGAATGTAAGCGAATGCAAATGGGTAATCCGCTGGGGCTGTTGGCCATCTTGGCACTCGTGACCAGAATCCTTTCTTGGTGACCCGTGCTGGTTGGTTGTTTCTGGTTTGATCAGTTTTATCTGCAGCTCATGCCAGGACCTTTTCAAACGGGACGCCCCAAGCTGGCTATGCTGCAGCAGGTGCTGAAGCGATTTGTGGTGCTCTCTCTCTCTCTCTGTGTCTGTTTCTCTAAAAGGATCATGGATGCTGGATGGTTTTGCTGAATCATTTCACTAAACACCACAGGCACACGTACAATTTTCTCCACCAGGGCTTACACAGAATGATACAAGCACAGCCTCCACATCCCAGAAATGCCAACAATTGCGCACCTGTGTGAATTTCACGACTTGCCTTCTTGAATGCTAGGGCACAGTGCTGCAAGGTGTTGCAACTTTGAGATCTTTCAGAATGATTTGGAAGACTTCAAAACGATTCGAACATGTTCAAGCTTCGAGAATGCCCTTGGCATCTTATGACATCCCACGACCTGTGAGGTGCAGGGCCCTCTGACACCAGCCTCTCTTGATAAACGACCCGTTGAGACTGGTCTTGCAGTCGAGCAACCAAGGATGGCACCAACTACGCCATTAATCAGGAAGACCTTAGCTGAGGACGACACTGATACTACCGATGACACTGTCGACAGCTCGACCTCTCAATGTTTGACCTTTCAGAGTTCAGTCCCAGTATGTCTCAGTATGTCTCAGTTCATGTCTGTGCTCAATGAGTTTCTATGATGGTTTTTCCAAAACAAAAACTATGCTTGTTTCATTCTTGGCTTTTGCTTTGGCCAAGTTACACCACGCTTCTCAACAATGAAAAGATTGCTGCTCGGATCTCTGAAGCTGGGCACCTCTGAGATCGTCACCATGACCATCTTCGTCACCGTGTTTAACGTCAATTTGTCCCCACTTGCCACAAGTTTTGATGATTCATGATCTGCTCAAACGGTCAAACGGTTCCTTCTGTCCTTGATTTTCAACTGGTTCCAGTTCGTCACAAGGCCACTGCCAGTTGAATGATCAGATCCATCAGGTAGGCGGCGCCTCAAAGAGATTGAGTTCATTCTTTTTGCTTTCAGCATGTTCAGCATGTTCAGCATGTTCAGCATGTTCAGGTGCAAAATGGTGCAAAAGAACAATGTGAATATGTGAAGACATGTGAAGACGTTCAGGGCTTCAACTCTTGAAACCATGCTCATCAGCCTGCTGCAGTCAGACCCACGCCAGCTACATTGAACATCCACAGGGCCTTGATCCATGGTGACAAAGCTGAACCAAAAAGTCTATGGATGTCTATGGTAATTTGCAGGATGAACGTTGGACTTCAGAGCAGCAAGGCGCTTCAAGACTGGTAACGAAAGAATACTTGTCAACTGCTACAGTAGGATGCATTCGGACCATTGGGTTTCGTTTCTTTTGCTCCTTGCATTTCTCCGGGGCACAACAAAGGTATACTGTGTGCGCATAATGTATGTATATACGTATATAATCGTATATATGTATACTCGCAATGAACAGCACAAACTATTGAAGAATTCTATGCACAATTATGAACCCATGTCAAAACTTGTGCAAACACATCGGCAACAGAATCCTTTTGCTGAAAAGTGCTTTGGCCCATCACGAGCTGCCGATCTGAGCAGAAAACTCCTCTGATCTTATGCACATTCTCAAGCTCGTCTTTGAGGATCTTCCGGCGGAAACAAATCAACAGACCCCAAGTGACTAAGAACGCAAATTCATAGTTCACTGGGCCACAGATTCCACTGAGTGAGAATGGTGAAATTGAGATGCAACACAATCGGTGTGAAACTGTTAAACATGGTAAAAACGGTGTGGTTGGTCTTAAACATCTTGAACATTGAAATGAAAAATACCTGACTGCAAGCTTGAGAACCTTTGAAAGTAGTTTGATTAAGTTTAATCATTATCATTTAATCAAAACAGCGAGCCTTGTCTGCAGAGAAAGCTCCATCAATGTAGCCTTCTGAGCGAAAACCCAGGTCCACGTACCTCAACAGTCCAGATCCTTCGCTGTCTGCAAGTAGTAATAATTTCCAAAACTGGTTGCAGGTTCTGGGCGTGGCAGATTCAAAATTGAAAACAAACATACACATGTACACTGCATGCGTGAAACCTGATGAACTTCGACACAATTAATTCAATGCAATGCGCCGAAATATGACGCAATGCACGTCTGACTCCGTGCCATGACGCGATGTATGTTGGCATGCGGGTGTATCGTAGTACAACCGCAATGTCTAGCGTGTAAAACATCTAAGAATGCAAAAACAAAACGCGTCACACTGTATAGCCCCTGCTGGTCATGTTCCACAAGTATAAGTAATTACACGAAATGGTGACCACAAAGCAACCGATGTTTTCTGCGGTTATATGGCATTATGGGTGTATATCTGCAAACACAAACATGTGCGGATTACATGGAACATTCATGCCTCAACTGTAGGCAGTTTATGCTATCAAACGAATGTCAAAAGGAGCTGTGGTTCCGCAGGGTTTTGAGCCCAACGGTGGCGCAATGGAAAGATCAGCTTCAGTTCCAATCCCTTTTGGAGTCAAAGGGTTCAAAGAGACCATGGGTTAGAAGAAGCCAGGCCTGGGACCTTCCCATTCAGGATGATGATGGGTCAAGTGATTGGGGAAGAGAACAAACCCCAATGTCACCAGCCCGGGGTCAACCTGCGAAGCCATGTGAGCCAGTTGCAGCAGCAGCAGCAGCAGCAGCAGCAGAGGCGAAGCTCAAGGCAGTGGAGAAGAGGATGAGATCTAGGAGTGCTCCGAAAGATAGGAGGATGGGCTGGGGGAATGAGGGAAAGAGCTGGGACAAACCAACAGGGAAAGGCAGAGGTGGTGTTGACGGGGTGAAGAAAGAAGTAAGAGGTCGAAGGGGGGAGAGAGTTCCCTGCAGCGGGAGCTGGAATGAAAAGAACCGATATGACATGAGGGGGAGCCGTGAGAGGACATGAAAGGAAATGAGCACATGAAACTTTTGTCCGACAAACGTAGGCACATTGACGAATGACCGTGATTGGGAAGGTAATTGTTAACAACGCACTCGTAGCACCTCGTGATGCTGAACTCTGAACTTTAATCTTGCAGCTTGGGACACGTCCTTGATGCTCCGCTCTGATTTTCTTCAAGTCACTTTTTGAGCCGGTCTTGACGCTATGCTCCTAATTTTCTCTTGTAACTTGTGCATGATGGCACGTTCAGAAGATGTTGTGACGTTGCAAGATAGTTGGCACGCTGCAAGATGCTTGGCACGTTGGTTGCTCCAGCCTCCGCGCTTGCAGACTTTGGGGTTGCAAGCATCTCCAACTGGACATCACCTGGACCTTCATCAACCTCTTCGATCTTGAACTCGGGTGCACTGTACTTGTTGAGTTTCTCCATAAGTTCATCTACCCTTTCTTGGAGTTGAAAGTTGAGCTCGGCGGCTTGTTCTTCCTGCCTATTGCACTCCTCTCTCATCTCCCGGATAACTCTTGCTTGAATCCTTCCATACCCTGTCTTGCATACTCAACCGTTTCATCTACGATCTTTTTGCAATCTGCCTCCAGGTTTCCTTTGAGTTCGGAACATCTGCTTTCGTACTGGCTAGCTAAGTGTGAAACCTTTTGGTTTGCTCTTTGCTCAGCTTCCAGCGCAACTGCATTTGCAGCATTCTTCAGCTTTGCATTTGCATCGCTAAGTTCCTTCCTCAGTTTCAAAACCTCTTGTTCAGCTACTGTGCGAGACATCGCAAATCCAGTGAGATCTGATGCCATCGTGTCGGTTTTCAGCTTCTGCACGCTGTTGCGCAAGTTCACTAAGGCACACTTGCTCAAACTCCTGGTACAGTTGCTGGACCTTTTGTTCCATGACCTGTGCATGTCTTTCCTCGGCTTCGCGTCTAAAAGCATCAATGTTACCCTCATTTATGTAGGTAAGATTGTTTGCACAAACTGGAAGTACGCCTGGGCTGGTTGGTAGAAAAACCCTTCATCGGCAGTCATGGGCGTGGGATTTACTCCAGCCGCATTGGATGCTGGAGCTCCAGTGTTTGCAGGTATCATAGACCCTGCTGCCGGGACCCTTGCACCACCATTACCAGAAACATCACCGGGTGGTCTCTCCATGGCTTTAGAGACTACGGCTGATAACTTGTATTTTCAGGCTTCAGCGAGGGTTATCACTATAAGCCCAAATAGACTTATAAGCTTAAACACCGTTAAGCAAAGGCAGCTCAAACACTACTTTTCTCTGAGCCGCCACAGCTGTAGTGCATGCTAAAGTACATAGTGTTTTCCCTGGGGTGCCATTACAGAAGGCACACAACAATATTTGCTTGGTTTACACCAAGTTTAATCCACCCTCATATGGTTACAAGTCAGCGCTCTTTGGGTGGGGCCTATCGCTTTACATGGTTTGGTGCATTTTCCCAACACAACTGAACCCTCCCTTACCAGTAGTACCGCGCAAGGCGGTGGCGGAAGTTTCAAAAATAGGAAACCTATAGGAGAGGTTGGTTGTTGTGAATCACGGATGGCAGAGCGAAGCCACTGATGGACCGAAAGGTGATTGATGTCTTCTCTCTTTCTCTCTCTTTCTCTGACTATCTACCTACCTACCTACCTATCTATCTACCTATGTATCTATCGATCTATCTACCTATCTTTCTATCTATCTATCTAACTATCTATCTATCTATCTCTCTCTCTCTCTCTCTTTCATCTGTCTATCAGTCTAGCTGTCTACCTGTCTATCTGTCTATCTATCTATCTGTCTATCTCTCTCTCTCTCTCTCGCATACATCTGTCTATCTGTCTAGCTGTCTACCTATCTATCTATCTGTCTATCTGTCTACCTGTCTATCTGTGGCGCAGTGTCATTCAGTGTCATGTAGTGTAGTGTAATGTAGTGTAGTGGAGTGTAGTGGAATGTAGTGTAGTGTAGTATAATGTAGTGTAGTGTAATTTAGTGTAGTGGAGTGCAGTGGAAGGTAGTGTAGTGTAGTGTAATGTAGTGTAGTGGAGTGTAGTGTAGTGTAATGTAGTCTAGTGTAATTTAGTGTAGTGGAGTGTAGTGGAGTGTAGTTGTGTAGTTGTAGTTGTAGTTGTAGTGTAGTGGAGTGTAGTGTAGAGTAATGTAGTGAAGTGTAGTGGAAGGTAGTGTAGTGTAGTGTAATGTAGTGTAGTGGA
>Ga0126342_10019725_pt1 | contig 11422 bp, 5 predicted proteins | sample Cyp1metagenome_FD_92528 | JGI IMG/M metagenome (GOLD analysis project Ga0126342, IMG submission 92528) | Coral microbial communities from Lord Howe Island, Old Settlement Bay, Australia - Cyphastrea 1 metagenome | ecosystem: Host-associated > Invertebrates > Cnidaria > Coral ... | reverse complement strand
GGTGATATTTGTCCAAGCAAGTGAAAAACACATTCAGAAAATTGCGTACTGGGATACTTTTTGTGGATGGTTGGACACCAGCATCAATGCAGACACTTCCTTCTACCGAGTTCATTCAAGTGCACGTCAGGAATCAAATCAGTACTGCTAGCAGGTAATTACATGCAGAATGCGTTTCTTCCTAGTCCTGTAGTGCATGATGCTGCCCGTCTGGACCACTGTCTGTGAGCATGTGTTTTTTACACATGTAGGCATAGGCAATGCGAAGAATATTCCGCCCTCCTCACTATCAAAATTGATCAAGACTATTTGTTTGCAAACAATTATGATGCTGGCTTTTATCAGGGAGAAAAATTATGTCGAAGCATGTATTGAATTTCAATAAACTCTGGCGACGCCAATGGTATGCGCCATTAGAAACTGGTAGGAAACGGGTCACATTTCTTGTCCACAGCGTTGAGTTGAGATGAATCCGGAATGGTTTATTGTATTCAAGTACCCTGCATAGGGTAGAGGTTACGGCTTGTCCTAATTCTGAAATTCTCAAGTTCGGCTAGCAACACAGCGCTTCTGATGAAAGTATTATTTTTATTGTCATTGTGGTTGTAGTCCGACGAAACCAGGGTTGACGGGGAAATATGGGTTGGAAAGTGCAATCGCATTAAAAGATTCTTGGGCCATCAAATTTGGGTACCTCATGGTACCTCGTGGACCCTCGCAAATGCCTGACCTTGGGATCCTTCTTTACGAGGTTCCAATCAAATTTGGATGCTTTGGGTGTATTGACTCCTGCAAGTGGTTGAACACTCCCCACGCAATTCTCGGTTCACACCCTAAAGTGCAGGGGCCTAAATTTGACTAGTGCCACCTATCCACCAGTTAAGACAAACCCATCCGATCATGTGTTGTATTTTATAATTTGTCCATAACAGTCTATAATCATACACGCTAACACCATATATTCAAACGCAGCAAGCGTGGCTCTCATGTGGCTCTACGCCCTGGGGCGTTTGCAACCTCACTTGGATGTGGACCTGGTAACCTTCAACGGGTGCAACTGCGTATAGAAAAATTATTAGATTCATGAATGCACAAAGGATCACAAAGGTATACACAACTATATTGGTTGATTCGGTGAAACAGTTGTTAGTTATTACATAATCATCAATCCCATTCATGAATATCAGTCAACAGAATCGTTTTTTTCCTGGATATAGCAAAATAATCCAAAATACGGAGGTTTCCATAAATGGAATTTCCCCCAAGTACATCCTGAATCATTTTCACAGGATTTTCCATGAAATAAACCATCCATAGAATTTTGAGGTACCCCCATTGATGCAGGCGCTTCACTTCATGGTGCTGGCGCAAGTGACGTTGGAGACCTGGGCGGCGTCTCCTGACGGAGTGGGGTTTCGCCATGAAATGTCAGGGGGGATTCTTCGAAATTTGTGCCTTCAAAAACAATCGAATAACAATGAAACCAGGGAAATCCAAAATAATCCAACCAAACAACATGGTGATCACTTTTTCGATTAACCTTAAAGTTAATCGGCTGAAACCACCAGCCGGAAAGTGCAAGGTAGTGTTTTTTTCAATTGCAATCACAAGGTTTACATATACATGATGTTTTTTGTATACTATGTTCAACAAGGAATATGAATTTATCAATCAACCATCTATGATTTGAATTAACACAAACAAACTAAATTTTGTTCAACAAGACTTGTCTCGTCAACGAACAAACAAAGCATGCGTGAACGGACCGTTGGACCAGGTGATGCCCAAGAGGAGTACTGATCAAAGCTGGGTGGATCCGTGATGTCTATGATATGCAACCCATGGTGCTGGAAGATTTACCAACAAAACTGGGTATTTTTGTTTGTGTAAATGTTGGTAGAATCTTCCATGGAGCATTAAATAAGTATGGGTCCCAGTATGGGTCATAGATGGTCAATATGAGTTGTATGTTCTCAGGTTTTTTGGCACGGCACTTCCAGGTCTCCAACTCATTTCCGGGCCATGGTTGGCTGCGGGGTAAAGGTCTTCCCTGGAGATTGGAAATTTCCGCAACGGCAACGGATCAGATTCAATATTCTCATGGTTTGTTCCCTTAAAATCTCCACTTTGGTTTGTTGAATGCTACAGTTTTCCCAAATGGTTGCTGCTTGAATTCCCAGTGCTGTTGGTCGAAGTCACCAGATGTTGCTTTGTTGAATCCCATTAACCCTCATGCAGTGGAAGTCCCTGTTGATACTTCAAGGGCTTCAACCGCCATGTTTCACTCACCGGGTTGACCGCAACGGGAGTCCATGTTTCTGGTAAATTATAACGACCTCAATGTTCTCCCTCACTGGAAGAATGGTTAGGATTCGGGGAATTACCCCAATATTTAGATTGCATAGTGAGTATCCCAAAATTTAGATTCCTTGCTTAGTAATAAAAAAACAGTTATTTCAGGTTAGTGAATTACTATAATTTACCCAGATATATGGATTATATAATTGAATATGATTTAGATTTATTATGAATTATGATTTAGATATACGTATATATATATTATTGAATATATATATATTTGGATATATTGTTGAATAATATTATTATATTATGATATCATAATATGTTTCTAAAAAAAATGGTGTTTCTCCAAGGCAAGTGGCTTTCCTGGGGGCCTTGGATGGAAACCACCTTCCATCCCTCCGCGTCCTGGAGAACGCTGGCTTCAACTTCCGTTCGGAGCCATGGCCTTGAGCCGCCGTGGCCTTGGTGTTGTTTTTTTTTTTTGAAGGGGGAACTTACCCTCTGGTTATGTCAAAATAGCGATTGAAAATGGCCATTTATAGTGAGTTTTCCCATTGAAAATGGTGATTTTCTATAGTTATGTAAACGTTTACCAGAGGGTAACCTATCAAAACATCATAAGGTACTTACCCTCTGGTAAACTAACAAAAAGCGATTGAAAATGGCCATTGAAATAGGTGAGTTTTCCCATGAAAAATGGTGGATCTTTCCATAGTTATGTAAACGTTTACCAGAGGGTAAGTACCAACATATAACCATAAAATGTACTTGTGGTATATCAGGTACCATAAACACATAACTATAAATGGTACATGATCTATGTATAGATATAATGGTACTATCATGACCCAAGTTTTTTCAATTTTGAGGATGATGAAGGATTACTAAGGTATACTCAGAAATATGAGGAGGAGTTTATTATATACTCTATTTCAATAGATCCGCAAAAATGGATAAACATGATGGATTATGAAGGGGTCTCTCATTTTTAGAAACCAAGCATTTAGGGAAAGGACAAGTCCAGGTGTTCCTCCGTTAAGTTTCGAACGTGTCGGCATTTCTTGTGGTTTCTTTCCGATATGTTTCTACTTCCCATATGCTCCATGTATGGTATTTTTACCTACGTTTGGGTGATTTTTAGGGCAAATGTTGGTAAATATTCCATACATGGAGCATATGGGTATGTAGATGTTGTGTTACTGAGAATGGACGCTGGCGCTGGCAATGGTCTTTTCCCCTATCAATTTATGGATGACGCTCCGAACGGAAACGTGGTGATTGCTATGTCGGTTTGCCCAGTTCCAATGTATTATTATCATTTATTATCACTAATGTTGGTAAAACAATGCCATAAACAACCCATGACTGGGAATGGTTTATATATACCACCTACAAATTTATAGTGATGACTGGAAGATGGTGCGTTTATAGCATTGTTTGACCCACATGATGTCTATTAAGCCATTTGGGTGTATACTGTATACCTCATCTTTTCAGACACACCCGTGTTGTGCCAGAGAGGGTTGCCAGGAACGCTCCGACATTACCATCGAGAATGCCAACGTCACCGATCCCTATGTGCAGCAATTTCTGGCGGATGCCCGTGCTCGGCGTTGCGTGGCATTTCTTACGGGGCTGTGTTTTTGCAACTCAAGGCATGGCAAACCTACTGTGTATTTGTATGGAGGGATTTTGAAATAATATAACATAAATTAAAACAATATAATAGCGTTTTCGGACATCAATGCAAATGATCATTGTTGTTTTTCGAACCCCCCCAAGAAAAATATAGGCAGTGTTCACAACTGCGGTTGGCTGATGATGAGGGAATTACCAGCCAGTTTTTCGGGACGACTTGGCCACGTAGATTTACTTGGCCCTACCACAAGGCTGGTGCGTTTCTTCACCCATTTGTTCAACGTTTTGGGATACAATGTCACCATTTTCATCTACGATCATATCAACAATATTTTTCATGCAAGGTGGTGTCCCCCCCAGTTGTGTTTGTTGGTTTATAAACCATAGTAACTACAATATATATATATATATATTGTATAATTTATATAGTGTGGGTAAAACAAAAAGACACAATCCCCCAAATCATCATAACTTGGTGGTAAAATCCATTCTAAATGGGTGGTTTACTATTTTTTACTCACATTATATGTATAGATAGCGCTATATAATTATTCATACATATAATAATGATGATAATAATAGTTAATGATAATAGCAATAATAATAATAATGAATAATGATAGAACCCAAAACAATATATATATATATATATATACACATCTACAGTACCATAAACCCTAGTCAACTTTGCTAAGTGTGGGTACCATATTGTAAGAGTATATTGTATCAATACAACTGTCACATCCCTCGGTGCCCTCCACGGTTTTTATGTGTTGGTTCATAAATCCAAAGTCACTGATTAAGCAACACACAGCTAATCTACTTATAGTAGATATTATTATCCAATTACGAGTCTGCTCCAATACTAATGATAGTCAACCTACTGTTAGCCTGGATAATATGTTTTGACACTGTTTATTACACTAATAAATATCATAAATGATGTGATTTGCCATAAACCTGGTTCTTGGAGTAATCAAACAAACTATATAACTATTATCATTAGTAGATATGATAACATATATATATATATATTCATACATATTCTCCAAATACAAGTGTTATCCAACACTACTCATGCAGTTAACACCTGTTTTTTCCTAGATATTTTCATAGTCCACCTGGACATGTTTTGCATTTCCACCGTCAGTTGCGAGGTAGTGCCCCAGTAACTCAGTAACTGTACATATATCTATCATGTAAAGCACAACCTTATTGGAGTTGTGTAGTCTCCAACTTAGCTCTCCCCCCAACAAAAGCTCTAAATCCCATGAAATCACACTGTTTCGTGCTGTTTTAAGTTCCCATCTTCCTATGGTTTCACGTGGTTTTTCTAGGGTTTTCCCATGTTTTTTCTCATGTTTTCTATGGTTGTTCAGGGTTTTTCTAGGGTTTTATATTGTTTTTCTATGGTTTCTAAGTTTTTTTCTAGCGTTTTCTATTGTTTTTTTAAGGGTTTTCTAGGGGAACCCCACCTTTTTTTGGGAGGTTTCACCAATTTTCCCCGGCGTCGAGGCCTGGAGAAGGACCTGTCGCAGGTGTCGCAGGTCCTGGTGAGCCACGCAGAAACGGCCTTCGCCGCGGCGCGGCGCGGCAGCCAACTCGTGGCGGAGGCACAGTTTTTGTGGGGATGCTATGGGAATATGATATGATATATATATATAATTATATATACCCCCTGGTTATTTAACATAGCCATGGAAAATCACCATTTTTTAAAGGTAAACCATCTATATACATTTATATGTATATATGGGTAGATCATCCCCAAATGACCTTATTTCAGGTTAGTGAAATATTATAATTTACCCAGATGTATATATATATATATATTGATTACCAACAATAGAAATAGAAATGTAGTCATTTTTTTTGCATACATGAGTTACATCAGTATTTTGCACCTGTATGCATGCATAGATCCTCAGCGATATATCTGGGGAAATTGTAACGACCTCACTGCTTTCCCTCACTGGACATCATGGTTAGGAAGGGGAATCATCCCCAAATAGCTTTATTTCAGGTTAGTGAAATATGATCATTTACCCAGATATATGATAGCCAATATTAGTATGTTGAAGGATTTAATGGAGTTAATGGGATATACTGGGGTTTAATGGGATTTAATGGGATGTAATGGGATTTAAAACGATTTAATGGGATTTAAGGGGATTTAATGGGATTTAATGAGATTTAATGGGATTTAATGGGATTTAATGGGATTTATTGAGATTTAATGGGATTGAATTGGATTTAATGAGATTTAATGGGGTTTAATGGGATATTTTGGATATATAATAGATATACCCTCTGGTAATTCAACATAGCTATTGAACATGGCCATGGAAATAGTTGATTTTGCCATGAAGAATGCTGATGTTCCATAGTTATGTTAGTTTACCAGAGGGTATATCTCTATCTATACATATATATATATATTATCTATTATGTTATATATGTATATGTATCGATCTATCATATCTAATTATTATGTATAAAACTGTATATATGTATGTGTGTGTGGATACTAAATATGATGTGGATATATGTATTCTTAATTCTTAATATTGTTGAACTTGAATATACATTATATATTATGTAAGAATACAGTATATGTAAGACTATATGTATGCGCAGATAAATTTTAACAAAACGTTTTTTTCCAAATGATATGGGTGTTTGAATATGTTTGAACGGGGCTTATTTAGGGTTATTTAGTTGATGAGTTGATGCTTGGTGACGAAGTAGTGTTATCCCAGCTGGTTGAGGCTATGAACCAACCATAACCAAGTGGTATTTCACGGGACGGGTTAGTCTAGACGTATTTGTTCTTGATACCTCTAGGATGATAATCGTTGGGTATAGACTGGGTACTTGTTGGGTATAGGTCAAGATGAAACCACGTAACGGAACATGAGATATAGATGAATAGATGAACCAAGATGGATGATCTTTGCGAGGATTTTTCATGGCGGCCCATCGAGGTCGATGATTTACCTTGAAATTGTGATTTTCAATGACCAGAAATATCAAATTACCAGAGGGTAAATCACAGATACTACTTGAATTTTACCATCAGGTTTTTCAATTTTACCGAACTTTCAAATTACCAGAGGGTCGATACTGAAGCCGATTTTCCGTTTGTCTGTCAATTGTGCAATCACCAGTTGGATCTTTGGAAAAAAAAGGAGCTGATGCTGGGATGACCTATTCAATTCTGAAAGGTACTGCACACGATGTTTTAGAGCAATTCTTGGATCTTGTCAAAATTTGCCAAGTAGTTCGGACATTATAAACCCTCATAAGTGGTACGGTATTAATTACCCCATATAGATTCTACAACTTTCAAATTCTGGCAACATCTAAGTATAGCACAACAAAAACTCATGGCAGCTTCTGCGAGTTCAGCGTTAGGCTCTACGGAAACACATGGAACTGCTGGAAGAGCAGCTTGGCTCTACGGGGTCCCTTTCAAGGTCTCCATAGAAATCGCAACCCCAAGTCGCAGTTGAAAACTAGCACTTTGCCAATCCAGTTCTTTGAGGCTATCCATACAACTGTAACTGGTGGCCCTCTAGTACCGGCCATTTGTATTCGTTTGTCACGTGTATACACGTTGGTGTTGTTTGACATTGTTATTTAATGTTATGTAATGTTTTTATTGTTCTTATGTTGGAAGAGTCCCGGAAAGCAGGGCCTGCAACTTACTTACTTATGACGTGCGCAGCTGGCAAGACAACATAATACCACTTTCATGTGCTGGTACGATGCTCTCTTCTCAATTTTCAGGAACCAAAAAGCACCAATTCATTTTACGATGTTCAGGATACATAATGTAAAAAAGGAACTTTCATGTTCATATTATTCTTATGATTTTGTCTCAGAAATGGTTCAGTTTCAACTTGCGAATATACCCTATTGATCCAAACACTGTCTGAGAAGGTACTCAATCCCCTGCCCTAAATCATACCCCAAATAAAATACTTCCTACAATGTGGCCCCCCCGAGTTATAAGTTGGTTTATAAGCCCCAGTAACTATAGTTATAAGTACCATAAACCATAGTTATTGGAGTTATAAACAAACTTAGCTATGTTGGGGGCCTCACATTGTAGGGATATATTTAAAACAGAAGCCTTTGCTTCACCACAGAATGCCCGAAGTGTTCCACGAGATTGAGCGCTCAGTGACTCAGGCAGACCTTTCTCGTAGCTCGAGCACTTGCTGAACACGTCACAGATGTGGCCACAAGCGGGGTCCTTTGGCAATTTGTTTTGTGTGATCCCCAAGTTATGGATGGTTTCTTTCATGGAAAATCATATCAAATATGGATGATAAATGGGGTATCCCTATAACTTAGGAAACATCCATCTTCTCATGAAATGTGGGTTTCTCCAAAAGTGGGGAAAAATATCAAAAACCACATTTATGTATGGATAATTATGGATACATAAGAAAACCTTGTAGACATGATATACTGATATAGCCTTTTTCAACATGACAATTTTCAAGGAAGCCCTGGATTCGATGTGGCACAATTCAAATTTTTGAGGCATCCAACAAAAATTGAACCCCACACAGCTTAACATATTTAAATCCCCTATGGATCCAGCCGTAGCTTCTTAGGAAGTATGACTGGGGTATGATGACTAGGGGGTGTTTTGTACCTTCTCAGACAGTGGCCATGGATCCATAGGGAATATATTTCAAGTGACCTATGCCATCCTATGCCGCCCTTTCTCGCACCACTAGTGGTTGACCCGTATAGAGCACAGTTCCGTTGCTAAGGACGTGGTGGCTTCTGCGTTGGCGCAGCACTTGCTGTGTCCGATCAACGAGACCGAGCAAGAAGTGGTTTTTTGCCCGTGCAGAAAGCCCTGTGCACTGGGGATATACAATGGGGATGCGGGTAGTAGGAATAGGTTGACTAGCCATTGATGGGATGCAAAACTCATCATTTATAGGTGTTTTAACCGAAAAGATATGAGGATATGCTGATGAATGAAGATTGGTTGATGATTATGATTTTCGGGGGTGATACTACCCTGCATATATTTTCTGAAGCAACCAATGTAGTGGGTTCAGACAGTTTTGAACAGTGCTGAATTGGATTTCTTCATCGTTGGGGTAAATGTAGTCAAGTGAGTCGAGAGACCTTTTTTTCAACAATACCCTCTGGTTATTTAACATAGCCATGTAAAATGGTCCATTTACAGATGATTTTCCCATGAAAACCTCCATTTATCAGGGATTTTCCATGGCTATGTTAAATGACCAGATGGTAAAAGAAGCCCATTCTGGTGGGTATGTGGAGCCTCGTATGTTTGGCCTGCAATGCGTGGTTGAATCTGTACATCAGTTCTAGTTTGTTGCGGCATAGGATCCCTTCCATGATACAATATTTGATATCCCCAAATGCAAACATGGATTTAGTCTTGGATCCATATACAGTATTTTGAGGGCCCAATTTGAGGGAATTGAATATTCAGCAGATGGGATCATATCCACACTATCATTATAATTATATATATAATTATATATATATGATTATATATGTACAGCGCCCGCACCTTTCTCTACCTTCTGCCGAACATCCCCTACAATCAACTAATTTTATGTATTTGGATCAAACACCCCATTTTGGGCTGTTAAACCTTTACATGAACCCAATTTTAGAGACTAAACAAAACAACTACATTCCTTTATTGCTGGCCGAATCTTTGTTGGTCAAATCCTCCATGATATCGGGCTGGGATCAACTCAAGGCTACAGCCCTGGCGCAACACATGTTGGCAGAGGGGGAGTGCAGCTTGGCTGAATCGAAACGGGAAACACGACGAGCTAAAGATTGAAAATTTGCTACAGCTTGTCATGAGAATCTTCAACAAAACTGGAATCAGAAACTTGCATTGGGAAGTCTTGGCCTTTCAAACAACACATTATTTGCACGCGCAGCCGTCCCAGGTGATGGTGTCCTTCCACCGGGCAGAACACCTTCGTCCTGTGCCCTGGCGGGGACCAGTTGGGATGAGGTCAGTGAAATGGTGGGGGACTATGATGGTATTTATATATGAAAATATATCGGGGCTATCAGGGGGACAGTGTAGCTTTGGTCATCCACAGAAATATATATATATAATTATATATAATTATATATATATATATATGATTATATATATATAATTATACATCATCATATCCCTATGGATATCTATGGATCCAGCCGTAGCTTCTAAACGGAAGTATGACTGGGGTATGATGATTTAGGGGGTGTCCCAGCCGTACCTTCTCAGTGGCCATGGATCCATAGGGCTGGTGATGGTGGAATTCACAGGGAATCGATGTGTCTCGTCGGTGAAATCATCATTGGGTGTGTCCCCTGGTAGACATGGGTTAAAACAACCCCCAAGAAACAGCGAAACAAAAAAACAACACGTTTGAACCAATCAATAGCTTCTATCACTTTAACAGACTTACAGTAGAGGTTTCCTAAGTCATTGGGGGTTCATCCAAGCCATGAATGACTACTTTAGTTTTCCCAACAAAACCATGGTGACTAAGGGGATACTTCCATTTTAGAACACCCCTCTAATGGCTCGCGCCTTCTCTGGTATTGGAAGCGGAAACTCTGCTCCTTCCAGGTAGCCGCAGTTCTCGTTCTCGGGACATCCATAGCACCGGAGATTCCAGTGCGCAAGACTCTTGCGAAGCTAGAGCAATGGCCAGCCGCTTATTGTTCCTTGCTGCAGCCTTGATGAACAGAAGATACCCAACCTGGTTATGTTGATTTAAAGCCATCAAAACCGAAACCCATGGGTTAAATGGGTGATGACTAATGGTGGTTGAATGGAGATCTAATGGGATTTACCCAACCTGGTTATTTTCCTAACAGTTCGCCATGGTTTTGCCATGGCCCATTTATCGAAATAGATGATAAACACCGAACTTAATAGCATGGGTGGATCTTTCCATGGCGAACTGTGAAATAACCAGATGGTATATGGGTTCAGTTTAAGAAAGCTGTTCCGAATTAAGCAAGGTTTGTTTCCGAAGGATTGACGGTTAGCAATTACAACATTGGGGGTTCACAGTCACAAACATGGGAGTCGACCACCAAAAACTATGGGATTCACTTGGGTGGACACTTAAAATAAATTAATTAAACTAGTATGTTGACTTTTTGTTTTGCACCTTTTGTTGCCTCGCATGTTACAGATTCATCAGTGTGAAATGCCATTTGTTTCAAAGATTTGCCACTGCCAAGAGAAGTCGAAAATTGTGATCTTCTATCATAGTTATTTAATCCAGCTCTGCCCATTCCGAAAAATTGTTTCAACTTCTGTTTTTTTGATCAGACATTGAGATCCAAAGTCTTATGGTGTCAGATGCTTTCAACAGTCTTACTCGCAGGATACTGACCTTGCCCAAAGGAACTGCAGAGGTTCACTTTTGTTTCACCAGCCCATTGTCCCCATTATCCT
>Ga0126342_10019724_pt1 | contig 11422 bp, 10 predicted proteins | sample Cyp1metagenome_FD_92528 | JGI IMG/M metagenome (GOLD analysis project Ga0126342, IMG submission 92528) | Coral microbial communities from Lord Howe Island, Old Settlement Bay, Australia - Cyphastrea 1 metagenome | ecosystem: Host-associated > Invertebrates > Cnidaria > Coral ... | reverse complement strand
TCTGGCCAGCTGGCTCCGCACCCGCCGCTTTAGCGAGCCTACTTTTCGACCCTCCGGAGCCCCAAATCATTGGAAAAACACAGTGTTTCACGACTTTCCTACCTTTTCACGCATCTGCATCTTTCTTCTTATTCTTCTTTCTTCTAATCTTTCTCTTCTCTCTGCCTCTTCCCTGCTCTGCTTTTCATCTGTCCATACTGTCGGAAGTTTGACTTCTAAACTTCCTTCGATTAGTAATTATTCATCTATATGTATATGTATATGTATGTGTGTATATATATATGTGTGTGTGTGCCAATTATGCTGTCCAGTGGTTTGGAGCAGTACGTCGTTTGGCTGCTCTCAACATCCAGTGGTTTGGAGGGAGCGGGGGCGCTAGGGATATCCAAGCCATGGATACCTAGTTGGAGCTACGAATTGAATTTCCCAAGCACATGATAACGTGCCTATCATATATCTACAGTATGTATGTATAATATAGATATGTATATATACAGTATATACCTATGCCATATACAATGTGACTAATGTGCAATGTGTAGTGTGATGAAATGTAACGTAACACCCTACATATACATATATCTATATATCGTCTATACACATATAGTTATAGTTTAATGGGCCAATACTTGTGGGACCATTTGATTGAAAAGATGAGCATCACTGATGATATGATCACTAGCTGTCACTATCTCTTCTTGATCCCTACCCATGTAACTTGTACATCCCCCAGCGCTAACTAAGACTTGTCAGTGAAGCCCTACAGGACACCTGTTACAGGTCAGCACATGCCGTCAGGAGGATGCATATAATCTAAGCAGCAAACATGGGTGTGAAGCAAGGAAAAATATGTGGACTAAAGTCAAGGATTATCCTCCAGTAAACAGACATAGATGCGGAAAATCCGGGAAAATCCACTGTTTGTCAGATGATTTCCAATTGGGAAACCCTGATTTCCAAAGCTTTGTTAGTTTACTGGAGAGTGATCCTTGTTTAGTAGCGTTCCCAATGGAGGAATCAATATTTAAGGTTGGCCATGACTCGGTATATATAGTCAAATGAACGATTTCACAACACAGAGCAGGGATAACGAACTCAGAAGGATTTGTTTAATGCCCTGTAGCCTGTAGATCCCTTGGTAAAAACAGTGCGCCTCATTGCTATATTGCAGTTGTTGGGAGTGAACTTCCAACTGTATCCAACCTACACTACTGGTTGCAACATAATTCTTTTCCAAGCGGCGGCAGCATCACACTGGGATCCCCATGTCCATTCCTCCAAGCACCTTGTGAGATAGATCCATTCCCATTTGGAGTATGATTTCGGGGTAAAGTGTGTACTCAGCAAGTTGGATCCCTCAAGATTCATGTTAGTGATGCTGGATGTTTGTTGTTGCTTTTCCCTCCTGGATAGGTGCGCACAAAGACTTGCACAAAATGCATTTGTCCAATATGTTTGTTCTGTAAGCTGAACACTGGTACCTCGCTTGTATATACCTAGATTTGTTGCACCTACTACAGCAGCATTGCCTTTAGATGTTGCACACCTTACCTTTGCATTCTCCTGTTGCTGGCATCCTAGATTAGGTGCCAATCTTCTTCGCTCCAAAGTTGGAAGAAGCCTGGTGATGCATTGTGTTGTGCTATTTTGGCTTTGTCCCAAATTATACGTACTTGTACCTATTAGAGATGGAAATGATGAACATACATGCTGCGGTAACATTCACATTCCATTCCAATCCCAACTCATCAAAAACAGGATGCAACAGGAGTGCCCACCAACAAAATTATATATACCAGGGATTGATAATAGAAGGACATACACGTGTGGGTGTCAACTAATCCTTCCATTGATATTTCACATATTTGAGATACGTTTGGGGCTCACTTTGCTTCAAAATAAGGCATGACATAAGCACCAGATGGTCCCAGATCCCCCAGGACTGTGCCGAGACAAACACAAAGAACGAGACGAACACGATGAACCGCACGCAGCAGACGACCCTGGAGTTTCTTGCCACGACGATGGCCGGAAAACAACTGATGAAAGAGCCGACCTATCCATATCTATCCGTGTGCGTTTATTTGCCACAGCCAGATTCAATTTGAAAGAGTAGTGACTTCTATGCCTATGCTAAACGCCATTGCAGAAGATTTTAAGGGTTTAGAAATTCATAGTAAACTCCATGATTGTTTCTTATGAAAGGAGGTAATTCTTCGTCAGGTTGTTCTTTCTGGAGAGTCCAAATTCGATTGCAGCTCGATCCCAATATTGATGTCTTTGTTTGGCCTTTGTACTGTCATATGTCTTTAACGATTTTGGCCATGTGTGCTGCCATGTGTCTTGAGTTCGTGAGTTGTTGGTCAAATATGTATTCCACTCTTCTAGGGATATATGCTCCTAGAGTGATATGTTACGTTTCTCACGGTCGCCCTGGGCCCTGGGAATCGTCCTGCCATACCTGTTTCAGCAGGTTCTTCTTGGAAGAGACGATGCGGAAACTCGAGCTGAAGTTAGATGCCTTACTGCAGGAACCTCGGCGGAAGAAGAGGTGGCCGTGGAAAAACAGGGCCGCGCCGGCATTTTTCATCATTTCGGATCATTGTGACTGATACAAACTTACAATATCAAACATATCAAACCGGGCCAGCTTAGATCCCCAGAGGACCCGGTCACAGCTGCCTGGGCTGAGTGTTTGTTCATGAAGGACAAAAAACTAGGTAGCTGTTCACTCAGGAATTTGACCATCAATGAAAACAATGATAAATCATGCTGGCTAAAATTGGCTAAACAATCAATCAATATATATATATATATGCACACATATAGATCATATTCAATGTGTTTTGTGGTGATGGCCATGTACCATATCCCCTTCCCTTTGCGCCCCAAAGGGCTGGCACCGAGGATAGCAAGAAGATCCAGCTATTGGCCAAATTTCCACGACGCTCCCAACGGATGCAGCTGGGCCATCAAAGCGATAGATGTGGCAAGGGTAAACAAACATGGATAGATAGCAATGGATGTGGAAGCCATGGCCCAGCAATAGTTTGATGATTTATTGTATCTATAAAACATGCTCTGTTTCCATGGCTATGGATGGCTATGGCACAAAGTATTTGAGGGTAGTCAACAAAACTGTGGTGAATTAACTTCAAAAATGGATATAAGCCAACTGGTAAAGAGTAGTGTAGTCCCTGGTAATTGTTTAAAAACCAAAATCTAAAAAAAAAAAGATACGTCGTACACGTTTGCTAACCAGCTAAAGGCAGATGTTGGGTATCTAAGGTTGACCATGTCTAGAGACTGGCCGAGCTCACATCTGCAAACAGCGATTGGTGCGAATGGTGAAGGGCATTTCAATCTCTTGGTTGTTTGCCATTGATCATGTTTATACTAACTTTCTAACAACTAAGACTAAGAACAGGGCATGATTGCTAATGCAAGATTAGATTTTGGGGGAATCATTGAAAGAACTGGCCGAGGAGGATGTGCTCCTTCTTGAAGCACACAGGTTTTTTAGCTCCTCCGGCTTTGGAAGGAATTCAGATCATGCGCGAGCCTCTGGAGAACAAAAATAGCAACAGAAAATCCCAATAGCACACACCTTGAAGCGGGTGGGTTGACTCAAGTTGACTCCTCGCCACTGACCTAAGCTGACAATGAAAATCACACAGTATCATATATACGTCTATTGCTCTGAAAGGCTAAGAGGTATATATAGACAGTAAAACATTATGTTGGATGTCGTTGCCGTTCCCTTGGGGGGATGCACGCAGAATGTAAGACATGACAGGATGAATATTATTCATAAAGCGGCTGGATGGTATCACAGCTTCCGGGCAACATGTTTTTTTTCTTAAGATCGCCGTGTGGCTATTGCATCGATTGCTCACACACACCAAACAAAAACGAAACCACAACGAAAATTCAATGGTTTGGTCCAAGCAGCCAAGCAGTCAAAGCAAACGCCCAGCGTCTCAGCCACTCCAATGAGACACGATTGAAGCCCATTGTTCTCCAACAATCATAGGCCGCTGGGGTTTGGAGCATTTTTTCAAAGCCATACATGTTGTCATAGCTTTCTACATGGTCTTGGATGGTTTACCAAACAATATTTGGCAATTCTTGGGTGTTGCTTTGGATTCGTTATTTTGGACAAAGCTATTATGTATACTTTGTGCTTGCGGCTTGAATGGAGCCTACTCTTCGGTTGTCTCATTTTTTCAATTACTGTATATCCCGAACATATATCCCCATAAAAAAAATGTCCTAATAAGTCATTTAAATTCACCATCAATGCGAGAATCCCAATAATAAACCTATTATTTGAGGACTGTTTTTAGCACCCAAAATAGAAGTGGTAACCTTGGGCATGGTTTATAGCATTGGGTTTACTACATTAATCCCCCACAAGATTTTTTTTGGATGATATCAATTCATTTTATATATATATATATATATCAATCCAAATCATATCTCCATCATACATCAAAACATCATAATCATCACCATATAAACACCAGCACACACACACTAATTATATATTTATATTATATATATATATGTATATGCATACGTACAATAAACAAAAACTATGTATATATATATAAATCGAATATAAATGCTACCATTCAACCCTATCAATTCCTTTGTGCTTCAGGTCCCCTGCGACACCAGCCTCGACACTTGGCGCGATTGCTACGAGTCGTGGGGGGTCGGGGGGGTCGTAAAATTGGAAAATGCCAACTTCAATACATGGCCATTCCAGGAACCCAAATTGGAGGTACCTACCATATATAAGGCCCATGTAGGCCTATGTAAGGGAATATCCCCCCAAAATATGGCCTTATATGGTACAGTTACAGTACCTCCATTTTCCCAATGATTCAATACATGGTTAATAGTAGTACTAGAAATGAGTGACGGTTAATAATATCAATGGATTAACTTCAATGGATTATGGCTCCAAACACCTTCTGCGTCGACTGTATTTGGAGCTGCTTTTTGCGGTTAAACACCGAGGGTACTTGGAGCACTAGGGATTGGTTGAAGGGAACATTTACAGGAAAGCCCATCCGTATTTTTGGGGGGAAAATCGGAGGGTTTCCGGTGAAGATTTTCCCAACAAAACCAATCAATTGACAACTCGAATTTTCATATCTAATAATTGTTGAATTGTTACAGGAATTTGTTCATTACAACGTGATGTTCAATGTTCATGATGGCACATGATGGATGATTAAGTGGTTAGACACCGTAACGACGGTTAATACTTAATCACTAAACAGCGAAATAATAGTTAATATCCTACCATATGATGGGAAACATGGGAGTGTAACCATCAGATATGATAGATTATATACCGTTAAACATATATTTGGATTCGGATGAATTATAATGACCTCGCTTTGACCATAATTGTGGTATAATAACTGATGATGGTTAATAGCAAATACTTGTGGCTAATTGGGCACTGGCATAGTAATTTCGTGTATTTTCTCTCATATATTAGCCTCTAATTATGCAGGAATTATGAACCATGTATTGGCCATTATTGGCGGAGAGAGCATGTAATGTGAACAGTAACACGTGAGATGCGTTTGGGTGGCAGGGTGGGCATGGAATGGTACCCTCTCTCGTGCCATTTTGGCTCAAGAGAGAGAGAGGGCACCTGCTGAAACTTGACGCGACTCCGTCATCCTCGGCGGGTGGGGAATGAGCCTGGTGATACCCTCTGGCCAATTGTTTGAGGAAAAGCCAGAGGGTACAGCGGTCAGTGTCGTCCTGGCCATCTTAGTAGTGGGGTTGACAGCCTGTGGCCTGCAGCGGCGTCGTTCCTATGATTATGGCGGCAATCCGACAGCAGATGAACTGACCGCGATGGTAGATGCAAAGGCAGTCCTGAATTGGGCAGGATACGCAGTCGATGATCTCGCAGAGACAACTGTGCCTGGCTCATCTCTGAAACATTTAGGTCTGCAGCCGACCAGTCTGCCAAGGGTTGTAGGCATGTTCTCAGAGGATGACTTGGAAGCTACGTTGACCACTTGGACTGTGCCAGTAGCAGGTGGACCAGCCAGAGCACCAACTATGGCAGAATCTGAGATGGCAAAGCTGTTCTTTAGACTCTGTCAACTTGTGGCAGGGGCAGGCTTGAGGTTGCAGGAACTGAAGGCAGTGGCAAAAGCTGCACCCGCAGTGGCAGCTCCACCAACGGTGCAAAGCTCTTCTGCACAAGGGCAAAGGATCAAGCTTTGCTCAGTGATCAGCCAGGTGGATAACTCGGAGAGATCATCAAATACTATGTCAAATGCTATGGTCGCTATGAGACGGTCTTCGGAGCAGGCGAGAGGCCGGCCAAGGACTGTGAGCCGACAGCTGAACAATTGTCTGGGGGCTGATCCATCTCACCTCTATGGGTCGGCCTGATGAAGCGGATCAAGGTCTCAGGGTACAACATCGAAAGAGAGATGGTACCCTGAGGACAGTATAGCTCTATGTCTCTATGTTCCGAACAACCTTGGCACCTGGCTGCGGAGCTACAACGTGCTCCTCACCGTGCTCGTCATGATCGACGCAGTGGACCTGGGCCATTTACAGAAATAAAGATCACATATCGAACGCATGGTAGAGCACTACGGCCCCAAAGTCTGGTCAGTGATTTACCAGGCGGATGTGAGGTGTCGTCTGGAGCACATGGAGAGATTGAAGGGAAAGCTCAAGACGCAGCAGGCGGCACCATTGACTATGACGAGAACAGACCTTGGAATTCAGTCTGGGCGCAGGCTGTGTCAGACGAAGCCTTTTGGAGAGAAGAGGTGAATGAGCCAAGACCACCCCTCCTGGAGAAGTTGTTGAAGGCGATGCGAAGGTGAGTGGAGCCCCATCAGCCTCATCAGGGCAGAGAGAGACCACGCCGGCTCCAGCAAGGATGGCAAATGAGAAGCAGATCAGACCCAGCAACACGAACCGCACCGGCGGTGCACAACATACAAGATGGAAAATACATCCACAACAGAACTGAGTACCCAATCTGCGCAGGATACAATGGTGGTCAATGCCCCAACAGCACTCAAGGGATCTGGCACACACAGCAGTGGGACACAGCGCATCAGTGTGACAGATGTCTCCGGGCGCATCCGAGCTCCAGGTGCCCACATGCGAATTACAGACGCCAGGAGTCGTGAAGAATTCAAAAGGCGGCACGAAAGGACGTGGACGTCGTGGAAAGGGCAAACGCCCACCATACTGACCCACGATGACGGATGAGTGCATGCAAGCGGAGAAGGAGTAATTACTGCTTCCCGACCTGCCGGAGAATTCAGTGGAGGGACTTGCAGCTACAGACAGCAAGGCCATCCGCTTCTTGTATCTCTACAGTGTGTCATGTAGGCCAAGTGACGGCCTGGCAGTGTTTGCACAACAGCTAGGAGCTGATTGTACCTACGTGGACAAAGAATTTGATGAACAGCATGACCTCCTCAGTCAGGATTTCTGAGAGCAGGTGAAGAGGAGCTTTGGGAGCTACGACGGTGTCTTGCTGTCACCGCCCTGCAGCAGCTTCACACCGGCCAGGAGGGGGCAAGGAGGCCCAATGCCGTTGAGAGGCATAGAGTGACAGGTATGGCTTGAAAGGTCTTTCACCTGATGACAAGAAGAAGGTGACGGAAGGCACATTGTTGGCGACAAGAGCGGCCGACGCTGCGGAGAATTTCCACGTCAACGATGGATGGTGGATCTTAGAGCAACTTCACGAGCGTGAGGGACAGACCTCAATGTGGAAGTTGGATGAACTTCGAAGCTTACACGCTTGCACAGTGCAGATTTGGTTGCAGGGCTGAGAAACTCACTGACATCATGTCAAACATTCCTGAACTGGAAGAGTTCAATGTGAAGTGCAATATGTGCAATCACCCATGCCAGTTGTGGGTTATACCATGGAGCCGGGACCGAATTTGGGCACCGCACCCGCTGTTGAGGGGACGCAAATGGGCAATGCCGGAGCGGAAATGGGACCCAAGCATGCTGCGAAACCAGGAGCCTGACGGTGACTACATCACAAGGTCGTGTGCAGCCTACCCTGCAGGCCTCAACAAAGCACTGGCGAACGCCCTCTACAGGAGGAGGGGAAAGAAGAGAGCATCTGCTGAGCCGATGACCACTGACAAAAGCGTAGTTGAGCACACCACAAGGTCAGAAAGTTGACGCCACTAAGGGGATCAGAGACGAATGTCGAGGACCCTGGGGAAAGCAGCGCCCTTAGAGATATACACAGATGGGTTACAGACAGGGCCAAGTACATAGGCGTACAGGTCAAGAGCCGATGATGCGAAACCAGAAATAATTGAAGGCAAGATACTCAAGTCACTGGCGCACAGCACCAACAGTGACATCCTGGACTCGCCATGGATGAACGAGCTCAGGGAAGAGATTGCAAAGCTCTTGATCAGGAATCGCCGCCAAGGTATGCCAGAGTCTTGTGAAGTGGGCCCTGTTGACGTTGCACAATACCAAACATGCATACGTGGAAGGCTGCAGCAGTACTGGTCTGCTTTTAGTTGAAGATCCAGGAGAGCGTTGTGCCAAGTGGACCTTCGAAGGATCGCCAGCAGGACTCGAGAAGGATACATCAGACATCGATGGCCTGTTCCAGCAGGTTGAACCAGATGACGCTGGACTTCAGCCAGGGCAGAGCTTGGTCACTGACTATGATAACTACTCTGTTGTGGAGGAGGATGAAGAGGCCTTTGCAACGCTGGAAGGCTATCAGCACAAGGGCTTCCTCACCAAGGTTGACACATTGGATGAGGCAGACAACTGGTCAACGGGGAGCCGATCCTATCGAAGTTGGGCTGCATAAAGAAGGCGAAGCTGAACCTAGACACGGGGGAAACAATCTCATTACAAAACAAGAATTATCTTGGATTGCAAGAAGTGCCTGGTATCCAGGATTGCACGGCGCACGCACAAAGCTTTGCTACCTCGTGTGGTGGTTACAATGTGGAGCATCATGGGCTTCCTCATTGCCACATACAAAGCAGTGCTTTCGCAGGCATTGGTCTGGATTGGTGTGAAACTTAAAGTATAAGAACACCAGGTCGTCGCGGAAGTGCCAGCTTCAAAGGTGGCAGAACTTGACAAGCGTCTGGAAGAAACCACGCAGTCAAACGTGGTCAGCAAGAAGTCGCTTCGCACACTGATTGGCAAAGCGATGGCCATTGCTTCAATGCTTTTCGTCTGGAGGCCGTTCATCAGCGAGCTCTACGTGGCTTTGCAAGCTGAGCAACCCATGCGCCAAATGGGTGAATTTGGACGAAGCAAATTGCACACACTGTGCAATGGCTGCGAGCCTTCCTTGCTGGAGAGAAAGCTGGCATCATCAGATGCTACACTCTGGGGGCCTTCAGCAACAAGGGCCCCGAAATCCTCATCACATGGGATGCGTCGCCATTTGGCATGGGAGGTGCATTCCAAATACAAGGCACCTTTAAACTTTGTGGACCAGGGAATTCTTCGCAGCCAGAATTACCGAAGATGATGAGATCCACTTGGGCGCAAAACTGGAGTCACATGAGGGACGACAAACCTGGGAAGCGTTGTGCGGGCTTGTCTGCCTGAGGCCTTGGCGCGCAAATTGGCAGTCATCCAGGGCACACTGTATGCACAGGTCAAAGGCAAGTCAGCTGCCGGGAATTTGCCCTGGACCTTGGACGTGCCCAACACCGTCCAACAGTGGTGGAACATCTGCCTGGTGTTGCAAACGCCATCTGCAACGTGCTTTCGAGTCGGTATCAGCCTGGAGTGCTATTCAAGCTTCCCATCCAGCTGAAAAGCGCCAAAGCAGTTGTCCCTCCATCCAGGCCCAAATAGGTGGAAAACACTGTCATGGGGTGCAGCGTCACCGGCACAGCCATGCGCAGCACCGATGGGTGACACAAAGCTCTCAACACCCATGGGAAGTACAAAAAGGAGAAAGCTGAGCAAAAAATGAAGAAGGCCGACAAGTCAGAAGAGAGAGACACTGTGCCAATGAACATTGATAATGCCTCCTGAGTCCAAAACATGCTTGCATCTTGCACGTCGGTCTTGGTTAATTTAGGCAAGGAAACACCAGGTGTCTCTCCTTTTTTTGCATTGCCTGCATGCTGTCGGTCGTGTGTTGTGTAAGGCAGGTAACACCAGGTAGGTCTCCTTTTGATGTCCTTGCAGTCTCGTGTTGCAATTCAGAGTGGATGTCAGGTACCCTCTCTCTTGGAGAGGGTACAGCTACCCTGATATCTCTGGGATATCTGTGAGGGTACTTTCAAAACATCTTGCTCCATTTCAACATCACCGGTTTGATCCGAAGATTGGCTCAATGTGGACGGGCAAGAGAAGAAATCCGAGGGCACAATTTCTTCCAAGGTTACCCTTGAATGACATTGCTGGTTGGGTGAGGCTACGTGAAACCCGCGTACCGTCTGTACCTGCGGGTGAGCCTTTTGCTTCCCAGTCTGGTCCTCACAGGACACCTGGTCACCCAGTTGCACAGGCCGACTCAAACCCAAAGAGGCGTAGACAGGATTTCCCGTTAGTTAGAACTAGGGATCCCAGACCTAGCAATGCCGATGTGGACCTTTGCCCGGATCAGATGCGTAGTGCACTGAATCACTTGTGCTCAGATATGTATGCAAGTTCAAGCAGAGCACCTAGAGATGTCCGCCTGAAGACTTGGATAAAATTTCACCAGAAGTGGTTCGGTTACGAAGTTCGAGCGTTGCCTATCACGGAAGATAAGCTGGTGAAGGTTTCGTCATTATTTAAACGAGGGGGATACAAATCTGTAAAGAATTATACCTCTCACGCATCAAAGATCACCATTTGTAATGTGCTACCTTGACCCAGGTGGGTTCTGGATAGGCTAGGTTTTTTCAAGAGTTATATTGAGAGATTTTGAGTTATAAAGAGTTTTAAAATGAGAAAACATGGGAAAACATGAGAAAAAATGAGAAAAAGTGAGATTTTGAGAAATTTTGAGGAATTTTGAGGGGAAAAAAAATTAATAAGGAAACCTAACCAAAGAAGATCACGTCACCCACAAGTTTGTTTTCATTTTCAAATCAAAAAAACATGTTTATTTCAGTATGTGTTTTTTTCAGATAGATCCTTTTCAGGATGTGTCTTTCCAGATTATTTCCTTTTCAGGAGGTGTCTTTCAGACTATATCCTTTTCAAGCCTTGTCTTGTTATACTATGTCCTTTTCAACATGTGCCTTTGCTGACTATATCCTCCTCAGAAAAAAACTGAAAGTCGCACTTTTTTTTCAGTGCAAGCCTGACATGAATTTATGAGACAACTGACATTAAAAGAAAAAAACATATGAGACATCCTGACATAAAAATCTATGAGACACTTGTAGGAACTGTATTTCAACAAGTG
>Ga0126342_10019723_pt1 | contig 11422 bp, 10 predicted proteins | sample Cyp1metagenome_FD_92528 | JGI IMG/M metagenome (GOLD analysis project Ga0126342, IMG submission 92528) | Coral microbial communities from Lord Howe Island, Old Settlement Bay, Australia - Cyphastrea 1 metagenome | ecosystem: Host-associated > Invertebrates > Cnidaria > Coral ... | reverse complement strand
TGTTCATGGCGAACATTTCTGACACACCGGTTGGTTTCCAATTTGCACAGGGGACACTGAAGGTGCTGTGCAGCATCGATGTAGCAACGAGATCAAAAGAATGCTGTTGCATGCCTGCCTAATATATGATATATGATGATATAGTACAATATATGTATATGATATGTACAGTATATATATAATATATACATATATACATATATACATATAATATATACATCCATACACCAGTGCTTCATCCCATGCTTCGCTACTCCAGTGCTCCCAGGCCTTCTCTGCAGCGACGACGGCTTCCTGGCCGCTTCCTGGATCAAGGATGCCATCCGCTGGGCCGCGGGCAACGCGACGCTGCAGCGCTACTTCGAGATGGCCGCGCGGAGCGTCACCACCGTGTGGACTCCACAGGAGCGGTGGGGTCCAGGAAAAATGGCCAGGTGATGGGTGATTTATATGGGGATCTTACTGTATTTATAGTAATCTGACAGGTTTCTTGGGGACTATAGTGACTATTCTATGACAATTATGCGGGATTAGCGGCCAAACATATCCCTGTTGATTGGTGATTGAATGCGGACCCATCATTTGAACTGGGGTTGTAGCCATCAAACATGTGGGGATATAATTGATAACTGATGGTGGGGTTTTCTTAAGATATTGGGGTTTGTAACGGGGTTTATTGGGGATTACCCTCTGGTAATTTAACGTAGATATGGAAAATCACCATTTTTCATGGGAAAATCCACTATTTCTATGGCCATTTTCAATAGCTATTTTGACATAACCAGAGGGTATATAGTGATACCCATCAACCAGGTAGTATTTCAATGTATTTCATAGATTTCATGGGATGGAGAGGCTGCTGGCTCCAGCACCATCACGACGCTCTGTGACTACGCCAATCGTCAATGGGCTGGACAAGCCGCTGGGCGTAAAAGGATGCGTGAGCTGAGTTTGTCTGAACAAATGACGGTTACCCAGGTTACCCCCATTGGATCCATGGGTTAATTTATGGTGAATCACTAGAAATCCCTACTACAAATGGACAATGGAAGTGGGTATACCATGGTATACCGGTATACCTCACCACTGAGGTTGGTGGCTTTTATCGGCTTCGGTATCTTTGCTACATCCAGCAGGCCGTAGAGGACTTCTCCTCCGGCCAGCAAGTCAACAAGACCGCGTGCCTTTGCAGATGGTTTTGGATGGCTCGCACAACATTTTGTTTTGGACATATGTGCAGTATTTGACTGTGAACATATTTTGATAAGCTACTATCTCAGTGTTTTTTTTGGCTTTCAAACAAACGCCTTTTGATTGTTCCATAATTCAGCAGATTCCAGAGTTTGATGCTGAGGTATGACGCCTGTGTGGCTCGATCAAGCTATGAGTGGACGCACGATTTTGGAGCTTCCAAGTACCCCATGTGCTTTCAAAGTACAGGCAACTTCTCTGCAAAAGTGAACAACATCACTGGCACTTTGTGAGTTTTGTTATAAACTGCTATGTCTTCTCATTGTCGAGCATCTTGTGGGCAAGCCGATGTTACATTCAGCATGCACATTCCTCATTTTCAGCAAGACTGTTCTATCAGATTCTGTCACAGTCCTACCAAACCCCGAAGTTATTTTTAGATACTTTCAGTTGAAATTGGTTGTTAGACAGAAAGAACTTCGAAACTAAATGATTAAATATCAAATTCAGATTTTCTTCGGGCTTAGGCGCTGATCTCTCTGTTTATTTCCTCGATATCCAGTCGCATCGTGGACAGTCCAAGGCAATGCACTTGTCCTCAGCAAGGAGCTCTTTCACCGCTACGCTGAGCAGACCTTTGAATTACAAGTGTAGTGCTTTGAAGACGGATGTTTCAGCATCCGTAAGTGTCATGGAATGACACAATCCAAGATCCTGAAGTGCAGGATACCATTGATTTTGTTATTATGGGACTATGCCAAAAGAGCATACTGGTTCCCACAGACTCGACATCATGCTGATTTGTGGCACCAGAATGCATCAGCAAACCTGGATGGAGTAGGATTCCAGGGATGGGAAGTCTTAGGATTGGAACTTCGATATTTGCTGGTCAAGAACCATGGTTTTTCCATGGCTTTTTCCGGTGTCATTTTTCCATATTTTTCCCAACTGTTGACCAATCGAGGGATCGAGTGCCATGAATCATGAGCTGTGCAGCTCTCGCCAGCTTCTCAGGCACTTCAAGAGACAGAGGTGCTGAAGAAGCTGTTAAAGCGGAATGGCGGCTTTTGGTCCCTTGGAGGATTGGAGCGTGTACCCGAAGGCATCCTGCAAATATGCGGGGTTGAGGGAAAACTGGGTACCCCCCAATTCTAGGTGAATCATAGCGATAACAGGGGTAAGGTTGGTCAATTTGGCTCGTTATTTACACAGGTTCCCTGTCCGGGTTGCGGACATACCCTGCCATTTTTGGACACCCCCGGATCTGAAAGCGAGGTCGGCAACTGGCTCTCACACGCACCAGTGGAGTTTGCCAGATCGCAACAGGGTCCCCAGTGGCCCCAGGCGCGGTTCTCACGCCATTGGCGAAAATCATGTCCCAGACCATGCCTCCTGGATTTGGGTGTGGTACCTGAAAAGCCTGAAAAATGTGGATTTGATTTAACCCTCATGGATACTCTGATACTGCCCATTTATGACCAATTTAGTAATGGGGAAAATGATGATCAGGCATGGGATTTAGGGCAACCATATTTGCAGACACATCCGTTTACAAGATATTCGTTTCAGATGGCACTTGATTTCCCGGCTTTTCTCAAAGGTCCCACATTTCGGGTATGGGACTTCTGGAACAATCGATGGTTGCGGAGGCAAGATGCTGCTTTCGTGAGGAAATGAATATGGCTGTGCTGCTGTGCTTCACTGTAATTCATTTTGAAAATATTTTTGGCACTTGCACTGTTCGAGGACACTCCGAGCTGCCCGAATCGGTGCACTCTCGGTGTCCATCTTCGGTCTTGACCATAGCAGCTTTTCATCATCCCCTGGAATATCCTGGAATTATAAGTGCTTGGTCTTATCAGACCTGAGGTGTGGGTTACAGCACCGGTGCATCTGACGTTCTTGCAGATCCTACAGAGTTTCGGAGGAAGAAGGACCGAGCGTGAGCGTGAGTTCAAGTGGCAATGGATCAGTATTCAAGTAACAGCATTTGTAGGGGATGGAGATACATTTGCATACATTTACATACATTTGCATACATTTATTGCATACATCTACGTATATACATTTATTTAATACATCTACATACATTTCCCAGCTATTTTCATGTTCATCAAGGGTAATTATGTTGGTTTTGCAGTGTCCCCGTCCTCGGTTGCAACTTGTCATAATCTTTTCTTCGAGGCACTCAGCTTGCTGAAGAACATCCACGCCTTCGATGCAGAGGGCAAAGCCAGATTATGTGAAGAGACTTCAGAGGAAGTTCAGGTGGGCATTGGATGTGGCAGATGGTCATTTTGATTTAGTGACATGCGACATGGTGAAACTGAAGCAACCACTCTCAATCCATCAAGCCTCCCAAAGGCAGCACCAGCTTCCGAAAGTCCAGAAGTCCAGCTGCTACTCAGGCGGTTCGCCGTGTATTGCCTCGAGTCCTCAAAGCAGCACGTGCTCAGGTGGTTTGGGGCATCGGACTGTTGAAGATCAACAGATGGCAGCATCGCTTGTTAACGCATCCTATTGTTAGTTTCCAGGAGGTCAGTCCAAGCCCTTAGGTCCAAGCTACATCTGCAAGTATCTCATAATATCTCATATCTATTCTCTTCAGAAAATTCCAGCACTGCCCACCCAATTGGCATGCTGTATTCATGAAGAGACTTTCGAAATCCCTCTTCCGAATTCAGGTGCAGCGCTTTGGATCGTTTGAGTCCTTTTACACTGTTGTCAAATTGCAACTGTAGACATCCATGTTCGTTTTGTGTCCTCCAGACTCACTGGAGTACGTTTTCTTTCTTACGTTAGTGAGCTTTCCAATATATTCCAGTTCATCGTGGCAAGAGCCTGTGTTGGAAGGTTGGCATTCTCCAAGAAGAGATCCAAGACGCCATCAAGCAGCAAGGCCGTCACTGGAGAGCAGTGGATATGGGGATGAGTCAAAAGTCAATGAGTGGATATGGGGTGAACATCCATTTCTATCCCAGCTATTTTTGATGTTCACTGGCTTCATGCAGCTCAACCCAGCTATCATAGCTATCGACGTGCAGGGGAAGCATCCTATACTCAGCAACAAGACCTCGACTCTCTGAAGCGTGCGCGGAAGCGCCTGGAGAGGCGCCTTCTGGCACCAGGAGTGGCAATTCTTTTTGAAAGGGCTATGGGTCAAAATTAAAGACCCATCATAGAACCGCAGATTTTGCTTCATTTCCATATGTATATATAATTATATACATGTATATATATATATATATATGTATATATATATGTAATTATATATAAATATATGTATATATATATATATATATTTATAGTAGGAAACCATCCCTTTTACCGTAGCTAGCCTGAGACCCCCCAAAGCAATGCGCTGCCTTGCCTTCCTCAGTTGGTCGGACGATGGCTTCCTTCTGGCAGATGTCAACACACCCAATGCCTTTGTGGAACGCTTAGCTTGTGAAGCATTTGGGTAGGTCAAAACTTAATACTCATCATAGAACTGCAGATTTTAGTCTATGTTTAGTATATTAACTATCCAATTTTTTGGGGTACCCAATTCTGACCCACATCCATTTGCTGAGTATTTTTGAATCTGCGAAAAACCCCGCTGGAGCCCCCAGAGATCATCATGTGTCATCATGTGGCCTCCACATTGAGCACAAGGAGGCTTAGATCGTCCAAGATGTTCATTTGGAGCAATTAAACAACTGTACTGACTGGACCCCCAACACTTCGAGCCTCTTTGACTTTACATCAAAGTTCACCAAATGACGCTGACCTTCCTTTCACTTCCAAGGGAAATACAACAGCTACAGCGGTTTGCAGAGTCACTGAGGTGACACCAATGTTGCCCAGGACAATCTTTGTCCATCGTGGAATTTTCAGCAGCTCAGCTCCAACACAGATTTCACATATGGCTATGGATCAATACCTATACATACCATTTTTAGGGGGATGAACATCCATTTACCAGCTTTTTTGACCCATCCCCATATGGCCGCTGGACGATTCCCCATCTAGTTCCATTATTTTCCCAGTTAACATATTGACAGCTCTACCTTGCGTTTGAACGAACATAGGATAACCCCAAATCCATTGGTTTATAACGAAAGGTAGCCTAGGCTACTTGAGTTCAATGTACCTTAGTACTGGCGGCTGGGTCTGCCTCCAATCCCTGATTTTTCCTTGTTTAGTCATCGTTTTCCTTTAGGGGGGTGGGCGCCCTCCCCCATTCGATTCCTCCATGGTCCGTGAAATTTCTCTCGAGCTCTTCTCCCACTAGTTGACTCCAACCATTATTTCATGACCAGTTTCGTTTATTTCTCATGTTTCTTTGCGTCGTTGTTCCCATAGCACTCCTTCACAGACGTTGCTGGCTTCACAATTTCTTTACAATTTTGTATTTTCTGTCATATTATTTGTTCGACAAGCCTCTTCTTCAGTTCCGTTTTTGATTCGATTTCTTTTAATGTCCCGTTGAATTTATCTCCTGCCAACAATTATTTGCACGATTCATCCCGATGATTTTGCAACATTGGCATGCCTACCTTTTCACATTTGATCCGTCTAAGAGTCTAAAATGGCGTTGCATTGGTGCAACGCTTCTCCCGACTTTTTTTGTTTCGCATCAAGTTTTCAAGTAGTTGTTTTTTTTTCTTTTAAACGTTTTTCATTGCGTTCGTGTGTCGCCAATTAGTTACTGCATTTCCCTTAGCGTCCTTTCAGTATGTTCTATGCCCGTTTGGAAACCAAGTCCACCAAACTTGAATTATGTCCACGCCAGATCCGCGCTTTATACAGCACAGGTAGGCTCCCACAATGACGCAGAAGCACAAGCCTAATTCTGCCAGCATGTTCAGCAACTTCTACCCCGCATATGGCCTGTGACAAAAAGCTTATAGAAAACGTATAGAAGGACAACATATGACTGTGAGCGGAAAGACTAGCATGTTTTTGTTACAATGTCGCCCCGTCCGAATTTGCATCTTCATCTTCATCTTCATCTTTTATCTTTTATCTGTTATCTGTTATCTTTTATCTTTTATCTTTTATCTTGATCATCATCATCATCATCATCATCACCACCAGCACCATCTTCTTCATCATCATCACCACCAGCATCACCACCAGCATCACCACCAGCATCACCACCAGCATCACCACCAGCATCACCACCAGCATCACCACCAGCATCACCATCATCATCACCATCCTCCTCCTCATCCTCATGCACATCCTCACCCTCATGCTCCTCCTCCTCCTCCTCCTCCTCCTCATCCTCATCCTCATCCTCATCATCATCGTCGTCGTCGTCGTCATCATCATCATCATCATCGTCATCATCATCATCATCATCACCACCATCACCATCACCATCACCATCACCATCACCACCACCACCACCACCACCATAATAATAATAAAATAATAATAATAACAATAATAATAACAACAATAACAACCATCATCATCATCATCGTCGTCGTCATCATCATCATCATCACCACCATCACCATCACCATCACCATCACCACCACCACCACCATAATAATAATAAAATAATAATAATAACAATAATAATAACAACAATAACAACCATCATCATCATCATCGTCGTCGTCGTCATCATCATCATCATCATCGTCATCATCACCATCATCATCATCACCACCATTTTCATCTTCATTTTGATCATTATCCTCATCTTCATCGCAAGACTGTTGGACACATCACAATACCCACCTTGTGCAAAAGAAACACAAGACATGGCATACTTTGTGCCAGCAAAACACGGCATTGGAAGATGTACATTGCGTAGCGGCGGGTCTCGGGTAACGATTTTTTTTGTCACACTAAATCGGAGAAGATCATTTTGCTCAGGTGTTTCTCGGTGAGTTGAAATGCCATATGCCCACACTGAAACATTCAGAATTGTGCACTTTAGATTGATGAAATACCTCCCTTTCGTCCACCCTATCCATCTCAAGTCCTCATTTTCCCATAAACTGTGGGATTTCCTGGTCATTTGGCGGTGTTTTTGTCCAGGAATACATCGATTGGCCGAGCCAGAGGCCATCAGTGAAACGCCAATGCCAGTGCTAGTGATGGCCAATGAAGAAAATGAGGATTTTTTCAGCCAGAAAAATTGGGATTTTACATGATTTCACCATGTTTCATTGGCTTCAATTGGGATCAATTGGCTTCATTGGGATTGGGATTCCAGCATAACGCAGAAACGTGGGGATTTCATCATTGAACATGTGTCAACTGGTGGCAGGCGCTGCATGCTGGAGCAGAGGTTTTCGTCCTGCAGGATGGTTGGAAAAAGGCCCAAGAACACAGTTGCAGCTTGCGAAGGGCTTGGGGCTTCGCATGCAGATTTTTTCTGGGGAAACTCACCCAAATCTCATGGTTTGTCATCATTATCTCTATTCAATAACCATAAATTGCTATTCAACAACCATAAATTGGGGGTAAATCATGGTAAATCATGGTAAATCATGGTAATTTCTACATGATTTCAGGTCCTGCAGCCATTTTTCGGATGAACGGCACCGGGGCACCGGCCAGGCCAAGCTTGTCTCCGAGAGTCAGGAACAATGGTCGGCTCTCTTGGGAGATTCTCTGGGAGAGGATTCCGAGACCATCACAGTGAAGAAGGAGGCACATCTGGGAATTCCTACCTTTGGTCATTTGTTTCATGTGAATATTGTGAATAAGCCATGAAAGTAGAGTATATACATGATTTTTGAAAAACATCTAGGCATATTTTGGTGGCTAAAAATTGGATTACCAGAGGGTAAACAGTACTATACTACACTCATATACAACCTGTTGTTGATGTTCTCGCTTAACCACTTGTCCTTGGATTTGATCCGATTCAGTTTTTGCAGGATGTGAGAATTCTGCAGACGCGGAACCTGGTGGAGAACGATGAACAGAGCTGGTCTCAATATTTTCAACGACCATTTTGTTTTTTTGATTCCTTTTTCACCTGAATTCTGTTGTGCAACTGCCAAGCAAGTGCATGGCAGTTGAGGCTTGCGATGCTTTTGAGCCATGAACTGGCGCATGCAGTCGACAACCCAGAACTCGTTCGCCAGCACGTTCGCCAGAGCCGCAGAGCCTGCGCGAGGTTCACGACCATGGCTACGAGAGTTTGAACATTTTGACCACGGCCTACTCGTCCAGATGCCCAGAGAAGCGCCCATAGAAGTCCATGTTGATGTCGCCAGCTTTCGCGTCCAACTTCATGTTTTCCAGATTTGGATGTCAATTTGAGGCTGGAGCTTGTGTGGTAGCCTCGGTATTGCGTCGCAGTCATACAGCTCGCTTTTTTCCCTTGGCTTCACGTCATGGAGATTCTATGCTTGACACTCAAAGAAAGGCTTGACCCCGAGAATATGCCAATTGAGATTAGCAAGTGGAAAGGTCCGCATTCTTCATTGCGTCAATACCTTGGGGACACTAGAACACATTCCCCGACTCGCACGGTATATCTGAGTGTGTTTTGCCATGAGTGGGTCGCCCAGTTTCCATCCCATTGGTGTCACAAAGTGAGGTTGCTGAGTGTTTTGGACCCCACTGGCATGCTCGAATTCCTCTTGGAGATTGCTGCTGGCGCCATTGCCAGGCCCTAGAGATGGGCTTCAGAAACGCAAGACCATCATGCACTATATAAAATATATTCCCATTATATATATATATAATAAAATATATATATAATATATATATAATAATATATATATAATAATATATTTATATAATATAATATAATATACTATAATATAATATATTATAATATAATATAATATAATAATAATATAAAATAAAATAATATAATATAATACAATATAATATCATATATATATAATATAATATAATATAATATAATATCATATAATATAATATAATATGATATAATATGATATAATATTATATATATAATATTATATATAATATAATACATATCATACAATCATGTTTTCTGAAAGAGGTATGCCTTTGTCCTACCTTTGGGTCGTTGTGACGAGATGGAGGCACTGGCCCCTTTAATTACGCTCCTTAAAGATGGAGTTGCGCATCAGTTTCTTATTGGCCGACTCCAGGCGGACGCAACAGGCTTGAAGATCTGTGCTTTGGCCGGTTATGATCCTCGTTTGGCCACCAAATTCCTGGACCGCTTCGCTCTCTTCGAGGCTTTGGAAATGTTTGGAACCAGCTTTGTTCACTTTGTTCCCTTGGTCCACGTTGTCGGATCCAGGGCTACACAGGTCCAACGTGGACGAGCACTCACCCTGCCACGGAGGCGGTCTTTCAAAAACTTTCTTGTGCTTTTGATGGTTTGTTTTGGATTGTTTTGGACTATTTTGGCATGTTGGTATCTCCGAGTATCTCCTTTTGGAGCCGTGTTCCCTTGATGTCTTTGATGCTTGAGGCACGCATCAAGGCATTGAAGGATGCGGAGGCAGATGCAGTGGAACGCTTCCAGCAGCACAAGGCATGGGTCAGGGGGAGTGCTGGCTGGCCTTGGCTGGTGTGGCTGCGCCCAGGAGAAGCAGGCGCCCTAGAGCCAGAAGCAGATGGAGGCAGCACATCGCCAAGGAGTAGTAGGGGAAGAAGCCGACACCAGGGCAAGGCAGGGTGTGGGCACATTTCTCGAATTCTCTCACCATACCCAAGATTCGGATGAGTGATTCTGTTGAGCCTGTTTCTGTTCTGCCTGCCCACTTTACCCTCGTTCTTCATGAAGGTCGAGAAAAGTTTTTTTTTTTCATTCTTTTGCAGAGAGAACGATCTGTCTTCCAAAGAGCAACATCAATACCTACTGTATGACATCTTGTGATTTTTAAGAACAAATCAGAACAATATTCTCAATTTAATTATACTTGATTTATCTGGTGCTTGCGCCTCACTTCCAAGAAGTGCTTGCCAGGCCAGGATGAGAGCTTGACCGGGGTGGCTTTGTTGGAGGCAATGGTTTGTCGTGGCCGCAGTGGCATTTGGTTTTTGTTCAACGCCTAAAGTCATTCTTCGAGCCAAAGACTGCACTCATCGGACGTGATTGAGGTAGATTCTGAACCTCGCGTACTGCGTCATCGATCCTCATCGCGGTTGCAGGGCCAGCGTGGCCAGCAAAGCTGACCACCACCCGCAGAGACACTTGCCATTCAGCAGCTTCATTGCCTGCACCGATGCAACTGCAGCGGAAAAAATGTGGCGGGATTTGCCGAGGGATCTAAGAGACAGAAACGGGTAGTATATGGTAGTACGGCAAACATTCCAAGGAGCATTGGCTCATTTTTTAAGCCGTAGTGTAGATAAGGGATACCTGACACTGACACCGAGTCTGTTGTTTGAGTTGAAATTGATTGAAACGCTGAGCAAATCATAAATAATCAGTGGGCTTTTGGATAGAATCTGAATCCGAAGCTTTATTGGCTCACCCTTTGCACGGTCCCCTGTGCGAAGGACAGGGCGCAAGTCGAAGATCACAGGCCTTCATAGCCACATGGAGTCATGCCAAGATATGCACCATCTCCATCCATCAGTTGCCTACGTTTGTATGAGTTTATCATAAAGATCATAAAGAGGCTGAGTTTTTCAAGCCTTCCTGCATTGTGGATGATTCATTAACTATTGTAATGTACTTCCTTTGCAAATGGTGGACAGGTCTCATTCGAAGCCTACATGTTGAAAAGGTTTGGAGTTGTTTCAATGTTGTTTCTTTGTTTGTGCAAATATGGAAGGATTCAAGAGCGCTTGCAAAATGGATGTAGTGATGACGAAATTTCTCCATTCCGGTGAGGATTAGCTACTGGTTTGTCTATGCCAGCGAAAGAAGTGTTTCAAGCCGATGACTGCTGCTCGGAGCAAGGATTGGAATCAGACCTCGCATCAGGGTGTTCTTCGTTTCTTCAAATTTCCAGCGTGCAAATGTGCTGCAGTGACATTCCAGTGGATTCGGAATCTCAAGACTTTTCCTCGGTGCTCACTTTGCGTTTTTGTTGGAGCTAAGGAATCATTAAAAGAGGGAACGCCGCGAGAAGTAGGGAACTCTTTAGTTCATGCAGGGACCGCGGCGATTACAACACCACGAGGAGTAGGTCCGATGCTCGCATGAAGACAAACGGTCCAAAGTGATCCATGGGGCCTCGTTGCAAACCACGTAGAGGGGGACCCATCTTTCCCATTTCTTTTGATTGCAGATGATTGTAATTTACTATTTATTATATATATA
>Ga0126342_10019722_pt1 | contig 11422 bp, 12 predicted proteins | sample Cyp1metagenome_FD_92528 | JGI IMG/M metagenome (GOLD analysis project Ga0126342, IMG submission 92528) | Coral microbial communities from Lord Howe Island, Old Settlement Bay, Australia - Cyphastrea 1 metagenome | ecosystem: Host-associated > Invertebrates > Cnidaria > Coral ... | reverse complement strand
TTCATTGGCTCAATACAATACAATATTTCATAGCAAAACTGGCTGTATTTTGGCATATTTCTACCAAATTAAATGGTCTCAGCTGTTTGGCGGGTTTGCTTTCAGGTCCTTGTAGTTTCTTGTCGCCTGATGTGCAAACTTGGATATGTACCGTACACACACAAGACTTGAAGCCAACAGTTCTTCCACAATACATACCTATGGATAGATAAGTATCTATATATGTATCTGTATATGGATGTATCATTGCCATTCTTATAGGGGTGTGATCTTGTTCATCCACAGGGGTAGCCAGTAGCAATGACATAGAATCGTTGAAAGCGTTATTTAGTTTCTCGTTGTGCATGTGCATTATGTTTTTTTCTTGCGACCCCAACTGGATGAAATTTTGAGGTATGCATATAGATGAGATCTTGCAGCAACATCGCTGGCAGATAGATGAGATCTTGAAGCAACATCAGTGAAAAGAACGCACTCCCACAGTCCCTCGCTCTCTATTATTGTTGTTATTATTATTGTTATTATTATTAGGTCATTGCCTGCGGCAAGCCCGCCGGCCATAGAGAGGTGAATCCAAGGGAGTGTGCTGTGCACCCTAGGTGAAAGCCGGAGAGAGAAGCAGAAGTGAAGAGAAGAAGAAGAGGAGAAAAAGACAGAGCCGTAAAACAGAAGCAGCTTGTGTAGGAAGTGCTTGCCGCAACAACCTATTGACCATATACCAAATTAGTACCGCCCCCAGTAAAGTAGCGCCAGGTAGTTGTAGTATAGTTGTAGTATAGTTGTAGTATAGTTGTAGTATAGTTGTAGTTGTAGCTGTAGCTGTAGTTGTACTTGTAGCTGTAGTATAGTTATAGTTATAGTATAGTTATAGTTATAGCCATAGCCATAGCTATAGTTATAGTTATAGTTAGGGGGTAGGGGAGGGGAGGGGGAGAGGGGGAGGGGGGTGGACACGATTCAGACGAAGCAAAAACGGGTAGAACAAGCACACACCAAGAACAGAAACAGGAACAGCACCTTTCAATCAGACACACCTGCCCGCCGGCAGATTATTTTTATTATTAATGATATTATTATTAAGCTTATTACTAATATTATTGTTAATGTTTATATTTTATATTATTATTACTATTATTACTACTATTTCTATGATAAGTATTGTTATTTCTTAAATTATTATTATTACTACAAGTACAATTATTTTTACAAAGAAATCGATAGTAGATTGACACAATTCCATTTTCGATCAAATTCTAGGCATCCTCAGAGCCCACAGCAAACGATGCTGTCAGATGAAACTGCCCTGCTGTGGGCCGCCGCCGAATCGCTTGGCACAGAAGCGCTGAGCCTGAAAAAGCAGGCCCTGAGATGTTCATTTCCATTTATTTCCATTTGTGAAACAGAATGAACAAACCATATCAAAGAAATCAAATAACAAAACTATGGAACAAAATGACAAACAGAACTGAACAAATAATGAAAAAAACACGAAAAATCCCAGAACTTTCACAGAAACTGCTCCGGTGGAAGGGTTTGGACACGAGGCACTCTTCGAGGAGCACAGGCTTCTCCTGTTCAAGTACGAGGCGCCCAAGGCCGGGAGCACCTGCACCTTGCAGCAGCCTCAAATTGGTTGGCCTCGTTTTTCTTTCAGGACGGCCAACGACCAGCTACGCCGGGGTCCCTATGCTCACTGTACTGATTCGAAATTCGATTGTGGATTGGTGTGTCCAAAGGGTCATCAACATGCGATGCCTGAGGCCTATACATACCAAGTGGAAGACAAGTGCTAGCAGCCCTCAGGCACAAGTGGTTTGCACATGTGAAACCATGGCCAGAGTCAGCAAGAGTAATTCTGTGACTACTTCAAGAAATTAGACCACGTTTGAGCTGCTGGTTGCGCTTTCTGGTTTTACAGGGAGATCTCGCAAAGATTATTGACACAAGCTTCCCAGCTGTGCTAAACGTCACCTTGTGCGCTCCCCAGACCGTCCTAAAACCTTGAGTATGCCTCAGACATGATGGTGGCGATGCGTTTTCAATGGCATAATATCCCAAGCCCGTCTTTCGAGTGCCCGGAAATTTTAGGTGCCTCCACGTTCATGCTCACACGGAACTGGCAAAGGCTCAAAACTCACAGCTGTTGACGTTTTGCAGCATGCTGGTGCAGGTCTAGTCAATACACATATATGTGAATGCCTTCAAAGTTACCAAGTCTCATCAAGTCTCCATAGCCATTTGACATGTTCTGTACATTCTGGCAGTCTTGATCTCAGGTTGGACAAAGTGGAGAGAAAGGCTCAAGCGAGGAGCGGTTTTGTGGAGCCGCTGGGTACCAAAGGGGGGCCAAATCTGAGCCGCTCTGAGGAGGCCGAATCGACCACACCACCTTCTCATCCACTCCCGGAGGAGTTCTCAGAGGCAGCTGATGTTTCATGGGAACAGGCTCAGAGAAACTGAATACAGTGACAGTTCAATACAATTGAATACAATTCAATATAAATTCAATTTCAATACAATCCCCTTGAGCATTTATCACACTTCCTTTGTTGTGGACTTTGGAATGGACAGCACGGGTTTGAAAGCCGCCAGATCGTTGGACCTTCCACTGATGCACGAGAAGCATACTTCGCTGGCCGATTCCTCAAAGCCAGCTGCAACTTGGATGCGGCTGCAACCTGGCGATGTGAGGTTGCAAGTGGTGGACAGATACCTTAGATTCATTTTATGGTCACCCTGCCCGGGACTTGGATCAACTTGGATCAACTTGGATCTGCATGACCAGCACGACAGCACGACTCACGCCGTGCTGCAAGGACAACATGACCGAGCTGGACGACGAGCATCATTCCAGTGCTGATTCCGCAGACCTCCCAACGGCTGATGCAGATGCAGAGGCATGATTTCGCTTCGCGTGCTTGGATAGACTCGGATAGACCATTCAACGAACCAGATTTCGGAAAGTTAAGACCCCCGAGGCCTGAGTCAATTCTAGTCTGAACTAAACTTATTTGCATTGCAAACTAGCAGCACACGAACCCTTTCATGTAATCACAATCATCAAGCCATGCTTTAGTGCAGGTTTCTTGGCCCCAAAGTTGAAAAACATACACACAGACCCAGGGACACATGAGACTTTGGTATATTGACGTCATGACGGGCATGACATGTTTGTTGGTTTTGCCTTCATTGTACGCACTCACTGAGCCAGGGCTCTGATTTGGCCTGAGTCATTGATGTAAGAGAGGTAGTGCCTTTCCTGCTCTAGAAATGACAATATCAAGACACATATTTATTTTCTTTTTGAATGGAAAATAAATTGCTTTCTTGGAGTATCTCTAGAAACAAGAACAACTCATTTGGCTAAAAGGTTGGATTTGGGCAGCGATCGGCAGATCTCCAAGCGTGAAGTGCATCAATACTGCACTTCTATTTCAAGAAGGCCCTGCTCGCAGCGGTGAAGCAGGTTGCCTATTTTTCTTGGGTCCAGGTACCAGCCCGGTACCCGGCATTTGTGAAATCTTGGCAGCTTACGTGGCCAGTGCAGCCTTGTATGAGCTGTGACGACGCAGATGAGGTGGTGTTATTGCGTTAAGAGTTGAACTTTGCTTGTCCAAGACTTTCCGTCATCAGCACTTGTACCACCTTATTGCGACAAAGGCCATACAGAAGGCAATTGGCTACTGGACATACTCATGCCTGCGAATGCCACCGGTCAAAAAGCAAGCACCGAAGATCACCGAAGCAAGACCTGAGGGAACCAATGTGTGTTTGTTTCCAATTTTGACAGACCCAGAATCTATATACCAAACTGGACTACTACGCATAGAATGGGAAACTCATTTTTAGGGTATCCTTTGTATTTGTCGAAACCCGTTGAATTCTATTTGGACTTTCAGTGCCCTTCTGAGCGTGCAAGACGAGATGATGCAAAACATGGCATGTGTGATCGGCCTGATGGTTCTACAGACACTCGGCCTGATTTGCTGCAGCTGTTTGCAGCCACTTTGCATAGGACTTGACAGATCCGGCATAGGCTTCTTCCTGTGGAATCTCTCCCATCTGCTTTCCGACATGTTCTTGATTCATGGATGATATTCATGGATTCCTCGGAAGTGATCAACCTGAAGTCTCAATTGGCATTTGCATTTTCCAGCTGCAACAGTTTTGCGCAGCGCTTCCACCAGGTTGCACGGCACCATTTTTTTTGTCCCATGGTGTGATTTACCGCCTGTGCGGCACTGTGCGATGTGCAATGCCGCCTCGCAAGCTGAAACGCAGTGCAACTTGGTCCAAGCTGTTGAGGCTTCCAAAGATTCCAAAGGAAGTCGAAGGACTTCAGACTTCATTGAGACAGTTGATAGTTGATACATCAACCAAATAATTCAGCAAAGGCCCCAAAGCCTTTGCACCAGTGTGCATTATAAAGCATCCTTCATTGCCTGACCGTGATATGATTCGAGCCAGTCAGGTGTCTGCGGATGTAGAAGGCAGACCCAGTAAGGCCGGCGGTTTTGAACAGCAGAAACTGGATCGCACCGTAGGGAGACATTGAAAGACACCTTTTGAATCCTTTTTAGTTGTCCAAAAATGGGAACTACCTCAGATGTCATCAGACTAGCACGACATTGCCATTTTAATGAGGAAGATGATCACAAACCATAGATTTTATAGGTCACCCTATAGACAAAAAGCCACATTGATGGCATCAGTGATGGCGAGGCCCCTGCAGAGATTGCAGTTTCAGGGCTGGATTCTGAGCCGGCAGAAGCTGCAGGACGGTACCAAAGGATTCACGGGTTCCCACTTGACACCAGACATGTTGATCAAAGGTAAAGTGTCAAGTGGGGTACTAATGGAGCCACAAATGGTCCGTCATTTGATGGACCTTAGACCATCTACTTTGGTAATTCCCCCATTTTGTTTAGCGATGATTAACACTTTTAAATCCCCATGGCCATCGACCTATGCCGCCGGCGCCACCAGGAGCTTCCAAAGAAGCTGGTGACGCTGGTGACGCTGGTGATGTCAAGATCAGTCGATTTGCCAACCAGGACCTTGCAGTGATATGATATACCTGATATACATGTGATAAAATAGCAACTTTAAGGGACAATATGACAATACACCAATTGTCTTTTGTAACCATGGAACCGAGTTTATCCAGTCTTGGACAAATCCACTTGGACCTTGACGCATTACGGTTGAACATGAACTGGATTTAAATGACCTTCCTGTGCCACAGGACCTTGTTCGAGATGTTGTGATTGGCTATACTGGGGATGAGGATGAGGACCCGCCTCAGGCCTGCCGTGTTTGATGCTTCACATGGATTTGTCACTGGGATCCTGAAGCATCAAGATAGATCAAGATGACGTTACAATCATTCGAATCAGAATCCGCACCAAGGTATTGTCATCTAGATCACAACATATCACAACTAGCGCTTGGCATTTACACATGATGCTGACCCAAAATGGTGGCACTGCTGTTGTCGTGGAAGGCGGGCTCTTCAAAGGAGCGTCATAACCGAGACGTCCAGCAGATGATTTCTGAAGGTTTGGATGTCCCGATTGCCAAGGCAGAGTCAGTGCATGTCAACACACCTTAGGAATGTGTGAGGACTTGTGAGGGCAGGGGCCGAAGAGCTGTTGTTGGAGCAACTTGATATTCGTGAAATATTTTATTGAATCGAACGACCGGCGAACCTGTTTCTTTCATGGCTTTTCATCTCTTTGTAGAGGATCAACGCTCGAGCTATGTGTGGGTCGCAGCGTCCAAAGTCCCGGAAAATCAAGGACTTTCATGTTGTGCGTAGCTTCCCTGTTTTGCAGTTGTTCGCTCCCGAGAGGTCTCTATCACCCTTTTTACCTGATGTGAATTGAACAAAGCCAGTAAAGATTCGATTCAACTGAAACATGCTTTTCCCTCGCTCTGAGGAGTTGAAGGAAATATTGAGATGCGGAAGAAAAAATACACATGGAGACTTGGCAGACACGACTTTCTTTTGAGACCGTTTCAACATGGAGCGCCTTGCCTAGGCCTAGTCCTCCGCTGTCAACACTGTGCGGTCTTCTCCAGCAGATTGTTGTGCTTCCCCGCGCTGAGGAATCCTGAAGAAATTCAACCAGTGGACGCTGTGCGGTCAAAGCAGCTTCGGTGTGATATTTGCGGAGCTCTTTGCACCGAGGTGGACATGACTAGATAAATGACAAATGACCGTTCACCCAGACTCAGTCCTGCCGAAAATCAAACGAACTTGTTAACGTTGTGCGAAAACTGGAACAGAGCCAGAGCCTTTCTTCACCTTGTCGTTTCCCCTGCCTTGGCATCACACACCGCAGTCTTTTTTTCCGATGTTGATGTATATCGTAGATCATGCCCAAAGTGAGCTCGAATTTATGCCCAAAGTGAGCCCCTTGCCTCGTAGATCCACTTTCCCTCAGTAGACCTGGACTTGGCTGAAGGTGCTGTACGAGTTCCGCTGCTACAAGCGCATGCGGCCAGATGAGCCTCGTTCTGTAGGAAGACGACTCCACCCTTTTGTGAGTCTGCTGTCTTGGCATGAGCTCGCTGTGGTGAGTTTACCGAGTTTTCCATGTTTGCTAGTGCTCAAACAAGATGAACAATTGCTTTTCGGTGGACTTCTACAGTCATTGAGGCTATATTTCCAAAGAATGTGGACAAGGGCTTCTAGGCCAGAGACAAGGGCCTCAGAGTCCCCTTGTAGCACGATCTGTTCGTTTCGCTCGATTCGTTCGCACTGTTCGTTTGACACTGCCACCTTCAGAGCTTGCCACCTTCGCCAGGCAATCCCAGTGGAGCTTCCAAGCTGAGAGAGCGATGGAGACTCAGACGTCCCCGGTCGTCCCTGTGCAAAGTTGTGCAAAGCTCCGTGCAAAGTTGTCTCTTCAAAGCGATGGATATTTTGGATTTCAAGGGGTTCAAGGGGGTTCAAGGGGTTCAAATTTCAACCCGGGACCTTAGGCATCTACCGACTCCTGATGGACACAGATGGTTTGTCAGCTGTGGAAGAGCTTGAGGCGATGCAAAAGCACGAAAAATGTGTAAGCAGTCGAAAAGAAACAGTCGAACACTTTACATCACTTTACATCACTTTACATCACTTTACATCACTTTACACTTTGTTTCTCGGGGCAGGAAGTCTGGCGCCTTGGTAATGAGACGATGAGACAGGTGCTGACCTTGTCATGTCAACTTCACACCTTCTCTACTGCAATCCGTCATTGCTTTGCTGTTCCCTTAGAGTTCCCTGTGCAGCTGTGGAGATCCCAAAGATCAAAAGTACTGTATTTCACTCACTGGAGCCATGGAGAGTCCATCCGAGCGTCCCCGAAAGCGTCATAGGACCGATGTCAAAAAAGATCAAGTTGCACGTTTTGACACAATGTATATATTGCATTTGTATTGCTGTATTGCTTTCAGATGCTTTCAGTTAGTGTCAGATTTGATGCTGGCAGGAATGCAGATGCTTCAACCGCTGAGAGGCTTTCAACAGATGGCCAGTCGTCCGCGGACTGTTTGCAGTTCCCTCCAGCATATTCTGTACTTGATTAGTGTAAAGATTAGTGTAAAGCCATGTAAACCCAGTGGGTCGGGCAGGCCGTCGACAAAACAAGCGGCAAGCAAAGGCGAGGATGCATCACCCCAGATTTATTTCAGAGTTGTCAGTGGAAAAATTGTTGTCCAAAGGCTTCAAATTTGCACTTGCTCGAGCGCAATGTGAGGGATGGCTTGCTATACTTTAGAAGACTTGGAAAGTGTCGAGTTCACCTGGACCATCATTGATGGACAGCTCTTGGTGGCTTGCCTGCAGATCGCGGTGGCTTCACCAGGGGATTTTGCTCTGAATTCTGTCCATTTCTGTCCTGAAAGGCACTGGATGGATTCATTTCTGCCCATCCTGGCGGATCACTGATACAGCGAGCTGTGGGAACAGATGCCAGCAGCTTGTTCCATGCCCACCACACTTCCGATCTCGCGCGAGCTGTCCTGGCAGAGTGCTTGGTTGGATATGTGAAGCAACACCGTGTGGAGGCCAGAGACAGAGCTGGTGGGTGTTTGAAGGATCTCATGTCAGGACGGTTCAGGACGGTTGGGACAGTTTGGAAGCCTGGTAGATTTCAGTGAGGCTCAGAGTCTTCGAGCTGAGCTCAACAAAAGGATCGGAAAATACATGAAGCCTGAGACACCTGCAGCTGAGGCGCGACATGCCAATAGGTTCAATAAGAATCAATAAGATTCATTGATCTAGTGTGGCAGCTTGATCTGTGAAATAAGATCCTCAGCAAACCCATCAGGCCATTGCTATATCGATGCTGGGGCTTTTCGTCGTGTGGTGCTACTTTGTTTATGTACAGGGCATCTTGTTTGCACAGCATCATGCTCTTCTGCAAGAAAGGAACCTATAGCTAGTGACGGCTATGTAGTGAATCCTTATCACCCACCCGGCCCACCCGGAGTCACTGGAAGTGAGGTTTCTTCTGGCTGAACGTCTTCACGAGCTGGTTCTGGTGGAGACACTTGGACGCTGGATTGCATGCCGACACCTGGCTGCAGCTGAGGTTAGATGAGGGTTTCCATAAATGGGGGTACCTCTAAATCATCCACTTTAATGGGATTTTCCCTTATAAACCATCCATTTTGGGGTACCCCCATTTATGGAAACCCCCAGATGAGCTCACAGATGGAATTTGCTTTGGTCCTATGACAGTCAAACGGAGCCACGCTGCTGCGAATTTCATCAGGTGGTGCACGGGGACTTCAGATATTCGTTGATTTTGCAGCGACGACTACTACAAGTCTATGGCTTGCTTTGTCATCACATGTTGGACCATTATCAAGGCCGGGTGAGCTCTATGGAAGTGTATTTGGAGTTATTAAAGTTCCTTTGATCACAAATGCTGCAGATGTTGTCGCCCAGGTAGCCAATCAAGCCTTTCCCAACATTTTGAGCATCACCTCTTCACAAACGACTTCCGCAAAGATCCGGACTGGACAGTCTTCGCTGTTGGCCGGAACTGGATTCGTCGTCATGCATGCAATGCATGGCAGCCCTACAATGCTTGGCAGGTTGGGCTGGTTGTGTTTGACAAATCTGACGAATCTGTTGGTTACGCATTTGGACTTCTTGGCCCCGAGAGGTTTTTTACTGGCTTCCAATGCGGTGTCTTGTGGAGCCGGTGACAGAATCTTGACACATATGAAGTGCTTTGTGCCATGTGTGCTGCAATCTTTTGGAGCTCTAGAAAGCTCTGGTCTTGGAAGCCAGGAAATCCTGACTATGGGCTCCACCTGCCTCAATGGGGCTTCTCAGGCCTGGCATGTCCCGAAACAAAGACAGCTTGCCGCATCCAGCTGGGCAGATGTTTGAAGCTCCTGCGGGCCTTGACAAGTTCACCGACCGGCTGAAGGATGTGATGTCTTGGTGGATCGAGGCTGGCTGACCAAAATCTTGCCTGGAGCTTGTACATTCAAATATATTCAATTTTATTCAAGCGTCTAAAATCCTATGAATATAGGTATAGAATGGTATAGATATAAATAGATCAAGATAAATATTGTAATACAAATAGTATGTGTGTATGTGTGTATGTGTGTATGTGTGTATGTGTGTATGTAATGTAATGCAATGTAATGTAATGTAATGCAATGCAATGCAATGCAATGCAATGCAATGTAATGTAATGTATGTAATGTATGTAAGGTATGTAATGTATGTATATATACTTTATACTGTACACATGCAAATTTAATTCATTCAAGACCCGATGCGAGTCACTTGTAGGCCTTCCTGAGTCCAGGCTACCAGGGTGCAGCTTTCTTGTTGCAGTTGGAAGCCAAGTGGGGGATGTGGACAGAGAAAATGCCCACTGGGCGCGACAAGTTGCAGAGACCCACATTTCGTGCCTCGGAGGCCAACTGGGCGCGCATTTGGAGCCCTGCTACTGAGCAGAGCAGTTGCAAAGTTGGTGCTGCTGCCGTTTGCAGAGGCCAGGTCAGATCAGAGACACTCAAGAGGTCAATTTTTTGGAGAGAGAGAGAGGCACAATTAAACTAGATGTGGATTGGTACACCAAAGTTTCAGACGTGCCCCGTAGGTTCAGCACTTTTTGATGCCGCCCTCTCGGGATCTCTCAGGAAATAGGGAATCGTATGAGATTTGTATAGATTTGATTTGTCTCATTTTTTGTCTGCCATATCCTCGATCCTGACAGCAAAGGCCTGACGAGATGTCCAAGGATGAGGAACGTGCAGAGTTGTCGACAACAGACTTAACATATTCAGCATGGTGACAACATGTTCGCTGAAATATTTGAAATGTCTTTGCTTCCTGGCTGCGTATTGTGAGGAGTTTGTTTTGCGACAGCTTCGAACGACTGCCAACCTGCGGCTGGCAAACCCTGTGGTTCGATTGCTAGACTTCTTGATGCACGGCCCCCAATTTTCTTTCCACAGTGTTCAAAAGTACGAGTTGGTCTTCTTCAGCTTTCTGAGGTTTCATGGGGATAGTTTGCAGGCTGGGTGGATTCTGCGCGCAGGGGACTGCTGGAAATCTGTCTCCTGTGGAGGTGGAACATCACCTGTGGCCAGCTATGAGCTTCATCCATTTGCGAGAAGTCTCCCAGGTTCTAAAGAGCGCATGCAAGGAGTTTCCTGGCAAACTTGGGACTGGTAGAACAGTTATGAACAGTTCGTGCCAGCAAGTCCGGAAAGGACGAAAAAGTTATGAGTGTGCAGGATACGTGCAGTATATCTTGTGTACATGTATGTTTGTATGTATATATATATACATAATATATAAAATAATATATATATATATATATTATATTTATATTAAAAATATTTGTATGTTCTTGGATAAGCGAAGAGGGCTTGTTTGATGTGGTTTCTTTGAATGAGTTTGCATCCTTGAAAATCCAAGGAAAATCAGGTCGAAATCCTTCTTGAGTATTTCTTTGATCTGTTTAGCTTTAGTTTCCTTTTTGTTTTTTGCGGAGGTTCAGTGCATGACAAGTGTGGTTAGGACATGGATTTTGGAACAACAACCTCCAGCAGCCAAAAGGGAAACTGGGAAAAAGTTAGCTTGTTTACACATTCGTGCAGCTGAGTGCAGGGTGGGTCAGTGGACTTCTTTACTCTAGTTTTCTTCTGTTTTTTCTAGCTTTCTTTAGCCTAATGTAGTTTTCTTCAATTTTGTTGGCTTCATCTAGCTCTTCCTTTATGATCTAGAGCGGCCCTGATCAAAACAGCGGTGTAGGGGATTCAATGATATATTGAATATTAAAGGGCTCCGCCCCCTGCCGCCGACCCCTGGGCATATCTTCTGTGGCGCGTGAGCAACTGCGCCATGGTGACTTGTCCGACAATAACCATCGCTTTCTGCACGGGCGGCCTACCA
>Ga0126342_10019721_pt1 | contig 11423 bp, 10 predicted proteins | sample Cyp1metagenome_FD_92528 | JGI IMG/M metagenome (GOLD analysis project Ga0126342, IMG submission 92528) | Coral microbial communities from Lord Howe Island, Old Settlement Bay, Australia - Cyphastrea 1 metagenome | ecosystem: Host-associated > Invertebrates > Cnidaria > Coral ... | reverse complement strand
CAAAACACGCAAACCGCCTGGGGTCGTTAGAGGCGGCGTGAGCGTAAACTAACATAGCTATGGAAAATCACTATTTTTAATGGGTAAATCCACTATAAATGGCAATTTTCAATAGCTATGTTAGTTTACCAGAGGGTAAGATTGTTAAGGACTGTCAAGAGTCGTCCGGGTTAAACCATGCTGTGTTGGCATCCCTTTGATGGATAGGCATGGTCATGCTCCAAAGATGTGGAAATGCAAAGTCTTACCTGGTCCTACCTTTGATAACGGCCTTGAGTCCTTGAGCATTGAGTCATATCACCGGACGCCTAAAAGCTGCGTTTGTTAGAAAAGTGAAAAGGGAGGATGAATCCACCTCAGAAGTCGTTCAATCCCTGAATTTGGCGACTCTAGTGCTGGTACGTTCAAAAGATGGTGTTCAATCTTCCATCTGTTGATTTTTCTCGATGTTTCTATATGTTTCTACCTCCAAAAGGAGGTTTCTTAAGCCATGCCGATCCCCGAAACCATGGGTTTCAATGCCAAACTGGTCTAAGGAGGGCCGGTATGGTCTAGTTGATAAGACGCATTCCTCATGCGTTAGACCCGGGTTCAATACCCGGATGCAACACTAGGCGGACGGGCGAGCCACTACCCCACCCCTGCAGTTAAGGCGATGAGCTAAGGTGTGGCCCGTAAATCATTCACCAAACTGGTCTAATTTAGGATAATTTGGGGGTATCCCCATGACTTCAGAAACCTCCAGTGATCATCATAATCTATCATTCATCAGAAACCTCCCATGACTTCAGAAACCTCCATTAAAAGATGATGATAGACTCATCCAGCTCCAGTGATCATCGCGGCATCGCCACGGATCGCGACGGAGGAGGCGTACCGAGCTGCCGCAGTGGTCTTCTTTACACGCCACGAAGATGGCAGCGTCGACAAGGTCTTGGTGGCCTTGGAGGACCCCACTGGGATGGTTTCAATCCCATAATGTCAACCCCGGAGTAATAAACCATGATTAATAGTGGTTAATAGTGGTTAATAGTGGTTAATAGTGGTTAATAGTGGTTAATAGTGGTTAATAAACCATAGATCCATGGTTTATGACAATTAGGGGGGTACCCCTCCAATAGTCATTTCATATGATACTTTTTTATGGTACCCTCCCAATTAAACAGCCGTTTGGGGTTTATTAATCCAGGGTTGACATTAATGGCGATGACTTGGAGATTGTTTTATCGTTTTTTGTTTAGCATTTAGCAGATGATGGACCAGTTGTCGGGTCAATCCATTTCACCGGAAGTTTTTTGCAAAACGCGCACAACGGGTTTGGCAGTGGAGGTGCATGATTCAGTGTTTGTGGAGGGACATTTCACAGTGATCCAGGAAACAAATGACTGTTTGTTTGTGCCCACATAGACAAATGGGTGATGGACTGATACAAGCACTCCTTGTGCTGTCGCTCTTGAACCGAGATGGAAAGGTGAACTGGTCCAGCCTGTCCAGCCTGTCCAGTCTGTCCAGCCTGTCCAGCCTGTCCATGCTTTGCATTTGGAAGGAGAGAAAAGTCTCCGCTGGCTTTTTGGGGTTGGAAGAAAAGGGCAAGGTGAACAAGTTCGTCTCCCCAGCTTTTGGGTGTAGCACCAAGTCTCGGCATGATGACAAGTAAATCCTAGAGTCCTAGAGTCCTAGAGCTGGGAACCGCTCAATTCCAGCCAAAATCATCTAAAATCAGCCAAAACTCATGAATGCCACGAGGGTTTCTCTACTCCAAGAGAGCATACGTTGACCACTGGGGCCAAAAAACTGGTTGCATCGCTCTTCTCTGAGGCTCCTGGTGGTTTTTCCCATGGGGAGGAAGGAGAAAAAGGCCGGGTTGATCTGAAGAGAGCCACGGTGCTATGCTGTGAAAGAGAATTCATATCCATCCCTTGCATTTTGAACTTGCCAGATCTGGCCAGCAAAATTCGTGGGTTAAATAATTTGTATCACACAATGAACGTTCAATTTACACACCTCCAAGTAGATCCAAGAAGTGCACTGTGACAGCTGTGTAGCCCATCTCCAGGATAAGAATGATGCTGTGGAGACAGCCAAGAGGGAGTACATTGAGGACCAGCCATGGGCCCTGGCTGCAAAGGGCAATGGAGAGCGGGATGACGTTGGGCACACAAAAAGCACATAGCATCTACATATGTTTAATCAATGGTATTGGAATGGAGATACAACTGACAAATGGAAGCGTCAATAGAGTCAATACCATCTGCAGATCCCTCACATTTGTTCGAACCACTGGATTATTCCGGTGTGGTTGAACGGAATCTTTGGGGCCATAGCTTTCAGGTTGAATGAAGGCATTGTTTGCAATTAGACTACCTGATTCATGTTCTGACCCAGTGCCACATCATGCTGGCCACCAAGGCTGGTTCGAAAAATGGTGTAAAACGAGCAGAAACTAGAGATTGAAATCGTAGGTTCGAGGTCATGGATCAAAACCATGGATTAATAATCAGTCAGTTTTTGAGTACTTCAAAAATGATTCAAATGGAACTATATATATAATTTCAGATCGTTTCATATGAATACGGTATCCCAGGTTGACCATAATTTTCTTAGATCTCTCATTAAAGTGGCCATAACTTGGGGTACACATGGGTACATCATGCTCATGCAAAGCCATATATTATACATCCATTAAGACCATTAATGAGCAAAAAGGAATCATTTTTTGTACTTCAGAAACGATCAAATCATGTAATGATCAAATTGAACTTCAAATGATTCACATCCAAGAGATCTTCAGATCCTAGATGGACCACGGACAGGAGACCTTGGACTTTGGTGCTTTGGCAAGGCCACAGCGGGAAGAAAAACCCTCCGGTGATTGAACATGGCTATGGAAAATGGCGTATTTATGGATGATTTACCTACATCCAGCCATCAAAAATGGTGATTTTCCATAGCTATGTTAACTAGTGCTAAGTACTCATAGGGTAGTTGATTATGTTTGGTGTCTTTGATCTTATGTTTGATTTTCCCGGGTAGTTGTGATGATGGATCCCACTTGACTAATGACAGAGAGCAAAGACATACCTTCTCAGTGGACATCAGTCTCAGTCTTAAAGTCATACAAGTGTGCAGACATTAGTAACCCTTTTTGGTACCCTACCCCTAGATATTTGGTGTAAGCCTTCTTTAAGAAGTGAAGCGTTGCATGCCTGGATATTTGGGTCGAAAACTGACAAACCCCATACCAATCTGCTGACCGGTGTCAAGGTGTTGATTATATGACCAGTACGTCCCTATAATACATGCAGAGCCGCATGCGTGTTTCTCGCTGAAAGTACCAACCCTTCTATTGGATTGGCTCAAAATAACCATACGATACGGACAGCGATGGAGTTTTTCACGGCTTTTACCATGTTTTACCTGTCGAAACATGTGGGGATGGGTCAAAACCTTGTACCCCTGGTGAACCCCAAAATAGCTGGTAAATGGATGTTCATCCCCTAATGAACTGTATCTATAGGTATTGATCCATAGCCATGTCAGTTTCCTGTGAATTGATGCCCCCAGAGGTTCCTGGATTTTGCTGACTTCGAGGGTGGCGGCGACGTCACTGCTAATCGTCCCTCAGCAACACTCCAGGGCGGACATGTGCATGTCATGAAGCAAAATGATAAAAATCAAGTCATCGAGCATGGTACTTACAGGTGTATACCCTCTGGTAAACCAACGTAGCTATAGAAAATCACCATTATTAATGGGAAAATCCACTATTTCTATGGTCATTTTCCATAGCTATGTTAAATTACCAGAGGGTACATGTATTTGCTTAAATGACTCATTATAATTGTTATAGTCTTTCTTCCCCAGCTAAAAAAAAGTGTCGCGCCCAGGCATCGCTCCAGGCGCCAAGGTTCCAATGACATGGTTCACCTGGCCTGTTGAGATGGCCGAGTACTGTACAGCCGAGGGGCGGATATCAAGCCTTACAACAAAACGATGCATGAAAGTTTTTGATTTACCCTCTGGTAAACAAACATAGACCCTGAAAATCACCAATTTTTAGAGGAAACTAATCTTCCAACCCCTATCTACCAGGGTCTATGTTAATTTACTGGAGGGTATAATGTTCATTACTCAATTGGAGGAGATTGTATATTTTGGGTCTGATTCATAATGCACAATTCAAACTATAGTTGGAGTATGATTTCATTACACAAATTTGAGGAGAATTTTGAGGAGACACTTTCACACTTGTTTTCAAACAGGAGTTGTTCTTGTGCACTGTGGTGTCTCTCCCAAAACGTCCAATCAAGGAGGTACTCGTATCGAGGGCCTAGGGCCTAGGGCCATCCCCTGATCCCATTGTGCCAGGAGCGGCGCTGATAACATGGCTCTCTACTTTCCACCCGCAGCTGGCTGAGTTTTTGAGGCTTCAGAAGGTTCAGGACTCCGGGAATGTATCCCATCCTTTTCCTATGGAAATTTTATGCTATAATTCTATGGTTTTCCCACCGATGAATCATCTATATGATCAAATCTTCATATCTTATCCTATCCTTCTCCCCCATCTGTTTCTAGTAATCCCCCATTGTATTTCCAGTTGTTGGGTAACCTTCAGCGGTGATCTCAGGCCAGTATGACGGTGCTCTTCTGTGAGGTTCCTCCTGGAGAAGTGCATGAGCCAGGCGCGGCCGAGTCCCAAGAGACCACAATATGTACATATATATATATATATTATAATACATATAGTATCGATAGTATACATAAGATATGTTTCCCATATCCATATATATATATATACATAGAGATATACGTACTTGTAGAAGAAAAGTATCCACATACGTATTCGTTGGGGGAAGTTTGCAATGAAACTTTACAATGATATAAGAACATATAAGAACTAGTTTCTGGGTTATATATAGCAACAACTAGCGTTAATGGAGAAGTGAGTGATAGCTAGCTATCAACTTATGTATGTAGTAAGTATCATTGATGGGAGCTTCAATGGGGGATATTCATTTCCCGGGGCATGCGAATCTTGTTGGTGGTTTCCAGCCATAAACATGGGGGCAATCAAGACAAGATAAACCAAGATGGGGAGACAAACTGACCAAAAACGGGCACACTAATGATAATGATCATCATCATCACCACCACCATCATCATCATCATCACCATCACCATCGCCATCACCGCCACCACCACCACCACCAGCATTATCATCATCATCATCATCATCAGCATCATCATCATCATCATCATCATCATCAATGTTTATTTTTGACAGCGCTATGTCATAAACATGGCTGCACAAGGTTAGTAGGTTTGCAAAGCATGTGTCACGTTGCATCTCGTCCGGGATGCCAGTAGTCAAACAGTGAGAGTCATGCAGGGCCAAGCCCTATACGATCCCTATAGCTTTGAAATTGACTTTGAGAGAGGGACAACTTTGCTGGCTGGATGGTGGTTACAAACAAATGTTGTGTTCTGTCTCTGTAGCTGCCTTGCAATGTTCCCAACACGCACATGTTTCTTGAACTTGCTCAACTTCAAACTTTTTTATTTCCCGACCAAACGAGCCATCACTGAAACAAATCATATCAAATCATCAAGATCTTCAGGAAACAACTTAGGTGTATTTGGGCTCCATTGGGGTTGCTTGTGCTTCAGGACAGGAACCCGCAGTCAAGAAGCAACGCCGGGAGGAGATCATGGGAGGTTCATGGAGTTTCTACCAGTTGGTTGATATGAGATTTGCATAGATTTAATACCCTCTGGTGAACTAACATAGCAATGGAAAATCACCATTTTTGATGGGAAAATCCACTATAAATAGCCATTTTCCATTGCTATGTTAGTTCACCAGAGGGTATGGGTTGGAAAAATCCGGACTGAAACCAGGTACTCTTGCCGTGATTTAGCATGAATTGACCACTTGCCAACAGTGGTTTTGCCTCAAAGGTAGGGTTACCAAGCCCAAGAGGTGAGGTTTTTTTCAGTCTGGTGATCTGACTATCATGAAATATGTCTTCAAAGCCTAGCAGTGATGAACCCCATTGACTCAGCAAGGAAGCAGCAGCTGAATTGGAAGCGCTGCCGAAGCCCAGTGCTTCACTCAGGGGTTAAATTGGTGATACTTTTTGGGGTTTGGACGCTTTGAATCCAATGGTCTATATCATACTATCATGGTTTATCATCTTGTTCGCAGTAGAAATATAGAGATTCTAATCTACCAACATGGAATTCTGAATCTGCCATTTGCGGGAAAAACCCCTTCCCTTGGCATACTTCTGTCAGGGGCATGATTGCTGGGCAAACGGGCAAACCTTGGATTACAACAAGTGATACCCTTGTACTGTATTCCACTGACATTTGTTATCATGAATTGATGTCTTAAATGTTGGACACATTTGGACACCAAAAACGTTGCCCTGCATCGATCCGGATACTGGTGGACTCAGGGTTGGCTCACATTTGGCATGGTTGGCCTGTTTCTGTCGTCTGCTTGCTCGGCCAATCCTTTTTTCAGGTCAGAAGTGGGCATCAAGGGTGGTTTGCTATCTCTACATACACATGTAACATCATGTTTGACATCACTATATGCGACATGAGGTCCGTCCTACCATGTGGGCAAGGTGCCGCGAAGGGAAGCCGAGTCCCATAAGTCGGGGGCGTTATTGTTGGAAGGATTGGATAAAAATGTTGAAGCTATGTCCAGACTGTGGCTCCCAACTCGGAGTAAACAAAAAGAGGTCAATCCTCATAAACTCGTATAAATTTCTTCCCTAATTACATGAATTGGCACATGAACTGGATCTTTATTCGTCACACATTTCCAGATAATCAATCAGATACACTCAGATGTTCCTCAGAACCTTCAAAAAAACCAGATATTCTTTGGACATGTTCATAAGTTTTCCATAGTTTTCCCTATTTCCAGATACACGTTTTTTTCTCGAATATCGCGTGAACAAAAACACTGGCAGGTTGGGCACCTGCAGCCCATCTGGATAGATGCTGAGCACCTTAAAGAGGTGGCCAGGTCTATGGAGAAGGCGCGGTGATCAGGAAAAAGATGGAAAAGTTGAAGGATACCCTTGGTGAAATGAACTAGGGATCTACACATGCTGGGTTAGGAACCATGGGTTAATAAAGGTTACTTAGTTCTAAATGTGGTTAAAAGTTGAATAGATGTGGAAAACCCTTTGGGAACCCCTAGGAAAAAGATCTACACATGCTGGGTTTTCCACATTTAGGTTATCCTCGGTGATCCACTCTCCAAGAGCCTTAAGAAAATGCAAACATATGGATCTGTCCAAAAATATAGGGTACCAAAAAAGTATATACCCCCCATATGCAATGTTGAATCATCATGTTTCTTAATGCATTTGTTTGATATTTTTGGGACATTTTGCGCGTATACCCAATTATATATCAAATATTCACCAAAACAATAGATGTGAGTGAAATCCAATTCCCAGATAGTGGTAGCACATCAATAACTTTTCCATTGAACATCATTTAATGACCCAACATTAATTGATCTAGCACTATATATATATATTTACCCTCAAGTTGCTGGGTTTGGAACTTGGAACTTGAAATGGTTCTTCTTTCATTTTCTGTTAGGATTCATCCAAACAGCTTTCAGCTGATGGCTCCAGGCTCCAAAGTTGAACCTCGACGGCCGCGAGTGCCGTTTCTTTCCGACCAATGTCCGGGGACACAGCAACCGAGCGTCGCTGGTTGTGTTTGTTCGATGGAACTCAGAATCTCCAGCGGGCTTTAGATGGTTTCAACATGTCAAAATGGTGTGGGAAAGGAAAATTGCTGGAATGATTTTAGAATCTACTTTACATTGTGTCCAATTGGTTCCGCATTTTTTTTTGATGGAAAAGGTCTGGCTCAACTACATAGGTCTTGAAATTTGAAGGGTCCTAACAAGTCTCAGAGCCGAATGATTTTCGTTGTTCCCAAGGCAAGCCTTTTGCGGATGCCGGAAGTGCGGACTTGGTTGCGAATCTCTTGAGAAAATCAGTACATCATCGTACAGTAACATCACTTCTAAAGGTGTACTTGTCCGATTCAACCACCATGGAATCATGTGGATTTACAAGCCATCCACTTCTGGTTGGTGGTTGAAAAATCCATAGATTTTTCGCCTAAATTGATCTTAGTTGGCAAAACAATCCCAATTAGTCATAGTCATGATTAATCAATCTTGATTAAACAATATTTTGAGGAGAACTTGAATTTATCGCATCTGTTTAGATTCATTGAAGAAGAACTATTTAAACAATTTCAAACATATATCATACATATCATATATATGTATAAATGCTTATCTTTATTTTCTAAAATAAATATGACTAACAATAGAAATTGAGCCTGGACCTCGAGTGGGTGAAAATTAGGGGAACAGGAGGGCAATGGTGACTCCAATGACGCCTGACGGGTCACTTTGGTTTTTGAATCTAGTTTATGGTCGGCTTTCCAAATATATGTCAGAAATTGATCGAATATATGTCAGATATGCCGGAATATATGTCAGATGAAAGGACACAATACAATCAGATAGAATATTAGAACATATGTCAGGTATGATGTGAGAATATACGTATGTCAGATAAAGCGTCAGGATGTGTTGGAATGTCAGTTGGCGGGGGTCACTGAAAGGAGAAGTAGGTTAAAAAAAATGTGGATGAGGACGATGTGGATGATCAGAACCATCAGGGCGGTAATGAAGGTAACGATGATGATGATGATGATGATACTGAAGACGGGAAATATATGGACATATAATAATAAGATAAGTATAATGTTTGGCAATCTATCAATATTAATATTAAAGTATAATATATTATGTTCATATATATACAATTATATACATATATATATACATATTATTGGTAATTAATATGAATTAATATTTGATAATATTTCGAAAGATTTTAAATTATCCCGGCAAGAGACCCTAAACAGCGTGGGGGGAGTGGGAGGATAATGTATGATAATGTGGATGATGATGATGATGACGACGGCAATGATGAGGATAATGATGAGGAGGAGGACGAGGATGATGAGGATGAGGAGGAAAATGTTGCGGACGATGATGTTGAGGATGATAATGTTGCGGAAGATGAGGTGAAGGAGGAGGATGTTGCGGAAGAGGATGGGGAGGATGATGATGGGGACGACGATGATGGGGAGGATGATGATATTGGGGAGGATGAGGATGAGGATGACAATGTTGCGGAAGGCGACATGAAGGAGGAAGATATTGCGGAAGAGGAGGGGAAGGTAATAATACGGAAGATGAATATGAAGATTTTTTTAAACAAATTGAAAAACAGATGGAAAAAAAAAAAAAATATTAATGGTTACCAATTAACAAAATACAAATAAATTTGAAAATAAAATTAAAAAATATGAGGAATATGTTTGTATTTTTTTTTAAATAAATATATATATATGGTTTTATGTATTTGTTAGATAAATAAATTATTAAATAATTAAAATATTGTGTTTTTTAATTTATATAATTAATTAAGAAATTAACAAATATTATTTTGCTTAGATTTTTTTTTGGTGAAAATTTATTTATAATTCCCCGATTAAGGTTATAAATAAATCTCTATATTTTGTTTATAAATTCGTAAGGGGAAAGGGATAAAAATTATTGATTAAAATAAATTTATTATATTTTTAATTGTATAAAGAGGTTATTACGAAATATAATGTTGGAAAGGAAAATGTTATAATTTTAGCTAGATATGGTTTTTAATTAAGAATTCGCGAAATAAATAAATATGGTGGTGAATATAATTTAACATAATTTGGTGATTTAAATGGGCATGGGGGTTGTGTATGGAATTTAACCCTAAATGTCCTAATTTCGTGGGTAGCTTAGCTTGGGTTTTTTGGTGACTATTTAAGGGGCTCCCCAAAAACCTTTCGAGAAATTATTTTTGTTTGTTATGAAATTCTTGAAATAATGAAACAAAATATGCGCGTGGGGCGGTGCGGAACCAGCACTGCAATTTGAAAAAGGCCCCCCATTGCGGAACAGATAATCGGCCACATGTTGGTGGGACATGGCTTCCAGACTAGAACAAAGAAAATTAAATTCACTAAATTTTTGGTGGTAAAAATCTTGTAAAAAAGGCTGGATATCCCCGAATGGAACCTTTAAAATCATGATGTCGGTTCCCGCGACAATTTTTATTCCCAGGGCTTTAAAACGTGAAATATCCCCCCAACATATACTTGCCAGGTCCCATATACAAACCATATTGGAGGAAAAATTGAAATTCTTGAGAAATATTTTATAAACATTATCAAAATAACCCTCACTAAAAGTATTATCGGCAAAGGCCAGTTCAAATTCGAGTTGGGGGTCGGGTGTTGCGGCTACGGGCTTCTTCAGTCATTCGCTGTCGGATAAGGCAGAAAAGGGGTCCCATGACGGGCAGCCCTGTTGTTCGCGATTACATTTTGCTACGCATCCATGATAAATTATATTGATGGAATTTCCATAATAACATATTGCAAAACGGGCGGACGCCGGGGCGTATTGTTGCGCGTCCTTCAGAAATTCATGGGGAAGAATTTCGTTGAAAGAATTCCTGATATCTTTTTGTAAGCGGACACAAATATTCTGCCGGCCATTCTCATGGATCCAATGACGAGTTGTGTGCATCATGATTTCTCCTCCGCATGAAGTCCCAACCGAATGTTGACTTGGCATGAGTCGGTCCCGAATAATTTATTTGTTTGTTACCAAGGTAGATTTAAATTTCGCTTTATGCCACGTCCCTCCCATCACTATGGGACGAATATTTTGATTTAAAAAAATGGGGTTCCCTTGGGAATCTTCCTTACCAATGTACCATACCAATCAATTGCCCACCGCCCAGGCACGGCCGCAAGTGAGTTGGGGCCAGGCCGTCGACCAACAATTAGATCAGCTCCCGGTATAGGGATAAAATCCCATTATCTTCATCATGTTTTATTAAGGCCTGGACCTGGACCCGTGCCTATCGAAAAAAATCGAATTGTTTTGGCTACCATAAACATGGGAATCAAGGGGGGAGGGGGAATGTACAAAGTATCAACGGCAGGGATATTTGGGGGGAATAGATGTTTTTTTTTTAAAATAATAATAAGATCTTTATAAAATCTATTGGCAAAATTTCTATATATATATTGTTTTTTGTTTTTTCAAAAATATCTTAATAATTATTATTAATTAATATGTTTATAAAATATATATATATATTAATAATATTTTAAATTTATATTTTAATTAAAATATTATTATAATTTCCTGCATAATTTTTTTATTAAAATATATGTTTTTTTAATAAATATTATATATATATTATTACATTTCTTAATAAAATTATTATTTTAAGAAATTTCTTGTT
>Ga0126342_10019720_pt1 | contig 11423 bp, 13 predicted proteins | sample Cyp1metagenome_FD_92528 | JGI IMG/M metagenome (GOLD analysis project Ga0126342, IMG submission 92528) | Coral microbial communities from Lord Howe Island, Old Settlement Bay, Australia - Cyphastrea 1 metagenome | ecosystem: Host-associated > Invertebrates > Cnidaria > Coral ... | reverse complement strand
GGTATGCCCCACAGCCAGGAGGTCACTTGAAGCCCCGAATTTCGGGATGGCTGGAGAAACCCTTGACGCATGTGAAATATATATATATATATCTATATAATTATATAATATATATATATATATATATATATATGTATATATATAATATATATGTATATATATATATATTTATATATATATATATATGTATATATATATATATATTTGGAATCTTTATAGATAGACTTCACAGGTGTTGGAACCTCCATTTTCATTGCGATTTTTCTTAGGGAATATGTTTGATTGGCCAATGGATGTGCAGCTATGGATCAAACCCCTGGTACTGTTCACATCGAAATAGCCTGGTAGTTGGCAGATGGTAGATGGCCGCGTGGTTTTATGCATTTAGGGTCATGTCATAGTGTTTTTTACAACATTTGCTCTATTCTCGCTGTGCCAATAGCCTCTTTTTCACTCCTGTTTCCTTTTATTTTGCACATGACTTAGAGATTTGCACGTGAGTTAGAGTTTGTGGAACCAGTAGGTCGGGGGTTGGGGTGGGGAGTTCGGGGGGGCGTAATGACGTTTTCTCGCCTGTAATTTTGTTCAAATGGTCTCGATGTCACGATCTTACCGTTTTCCTTGCAATTTCAACACGCTGTTGATGTTACGATTCTATACCCTCTGGTAGTTTAACATAGCTATTGAAAATGGCCATTTATAGTGAGTTTTCCCATTCAAGATGGTGATTTTCCATAGTTATGTTAGTTTACCAGATGGTATATGTTTTTTAATATTTCAAAACGCTCTTGATGCTACGCTCTTACTTTTCCTGCTATGGTGTACCAGTGGGTCTGGAGACAAAGTCTGTGTATGTGTATCTAGTTCGCTGGATGCTCCTCCAAAATATGGCATGCCATATCTTTCAATCCATCCCCAAATCACGTTGTTGGTTACAGTATCTCATTATAATTATGTGTATGTATGTGTATATATATAATATATCCCATGTAATATTCCATAATATCCCATTGACAATCCCATGTAATATCCCATAAATATCTCGAAAAAGAAGCCATTGATAGCCCCTTTCTTCTCCCAGAATCTTCACTGGCGGCCCGAACCCAGCGCGCACCAATGGCTGCCACAGGTGTATAAAGTTTCCCAATGATCAGCGCTAGAGCCGCGTTCATGCCTGCGTTGCTGTTGGTGAGAACCCAAAAAGTTTGGGATATACCAATAGTTACGAATCTCATCTATATATTGTTGATGGTGATCTGAGATATAACTTGCAGCTTTCATGATTATGTATATATATATATAGAGAGAGATACATATATATTATGTATTATATATATACACATATGTATGTAACATATAACTTACAACTATTAAACACCATTAAATCCCGTTGAATTCACCATGAAATCCGGTAAAAAAAATCAGGCTCGTCTCGCATCTCGCACCTTGCGAATATGCCATGTTAATCAGCGTGGCAGTCAGCGCCTCGGGGCTGCAAAAACCGCTGAGGAAAACAACCCGGTGGTATCCGATGGTATTTTATAGCTGGTCCATGGGCGTAAAAATTCCCCAAAATTGAATGGTTTTGACCCATCAAAATATGGATATCCCTAAATTTTTTGTCATATTGACCAGCCTTGTTTCGTGGATTATATGAACAATATCCCAAGTTCTTGGTGCTTAAAGCCGCTTAAAGCCCCAAAATTATCTGCAACATGCTGAACATATGGTGAAAAACAGTGGTTTGGAGCCTTGGACACGTTGGGGGCATCTTGGGACCTTCTCAAAGCGGAAAATCAGTGGATTCAAAAAAAGTAGATGTTCGCGTCAATTTTGCTCCGTTCACAAGGATGGTTAGGTTGTTTCCAAATAAAGTGCGAAAAGTGACTCGCTGCTTTTTCCCGCTCACGTCGAACTTGGAACTTGGTGAAACGGTGAAACTTGCTGCTCTCGTTCGGGGAAACCACAAAAAAACAAGCCATGGCCATGGTGTACCGGTCGAGTCCCAATGGTCAACCAACTGAACCAGGGCCTGGCGGCTCCTCATGGTTTCTCTGCCATTTTGGTGTCCATCATTTTTGGACAAACTCAAAATGGTGCCATAGGCCATTTTGGTAGGTAAAATGGCTTTTAAAAGTGCTTTGACTCAAAATGTGTTGCCCTAAACTGTGAGTTTACGACGCAAAGCTTCGCGGCCGTTTTTTTTTTCAGGCGTCCGGACGTACAAAAACCCCGGTGGAGAGCACTTCAAGATCTTCTTGGGGTGCCATGCCATCCTCGGAAGTGGCTGGCGATTCACCTTTTAGGGAACAAAACGGGGGCTGCCATACGTAGGAACCCATCAGAAGTGGGATATGTTGGGATGTACCCTAGAAACAAACCGTTGATTTTCGTGGGTTCATCCACGTAGATGAAGTTAAGACCTATGTCCAAGATGTGATTGACGTCAATGGGACGATTGAAGAATGCACATGTATTTCCCGTCTATCTTGTCTCCACCACGGTACCGGTTTTTGATCATCATGGGTCAGACTGGCACTGAAGATGTGGACCCAGGTTAACCCCTGAGCCATCGGGCCAAAAGCCCCCAATGCCTTCCACATACCTCATCCACAGCATGTCCCAGAGACACTGGGAATTGAAGATGGATCTCCATGTAGATACAGTAGGGCTGATAAAAAAAATGACTATCACCATAGTGATTTCACCCCAAGTTCGGGATATCATCCCGGAACTTACGGCCAGATATACCCTGAACCATCCTGAAGATGTTTAAATAGCATCGAGCCTCAGCCGTGAAACATAGCTGGGGTTCCCTGTATTTTAGAAGCCCGGGCCCCTGAAACGAAACAAAGAAACCATAAAATATGGCAGCACAAAAAAGCATCTCAGATTTTGGATCAGAAAACTATCCTCTTCACAAAAAGGGTTCGTCCAATTCTCCAAGGAAAATGCAGTTCCGCCAAATTCACAAAAACGATATTAGGAGAACCTGCCATGTAGATCATGTTCAGGGACACCCATTTTCTTTTCCGAAAATCCATATAATGTTGGTAAAGCAATATATCATAAACCATCCCCAGAATCAACACTTTTATGCGTGCCAAAAAACCATCAAAAAAAGAAAAGGTGGTGTTTGACATTGATTTACTGGTCGATCCCCAAAACCATGGATTTCAATACTAAAATGGTATGTATATATATATAATTATTACTATTATCATTATTATTATTAATCATTATTAATTATCATTATTATTATTATTTATTATTAATCATTATTATTATTTATTATTATTATTATTATGACATGGATGATTTGGGGGTACCCCACTTAGGAAACCTGCTGATTTCGTTTTGGAGCCGTTGGAACATCCTGGCACCGCCGAACTCCCGCTGGGCCAACGCACAATGTGAGCGCTGACGCCACCACCTCAGAGGGGAAAAAAACACCGAGGATCAGGTCGTTTTTTGGACGAAAACATCGGAAAATCATAGGAAAATATAGGAAAAACCACTAGAAAGGGAGGTTTATAGCTGGGAAAATCATCTAGAAATGAAGGTGTTCCAAGTCTTAGGGGTACCATCCAGATCATCCAAGTCATGGATGACTTAGTGTTGAAACAAGCATGCTGCATCTTTGACAACCCAATGGAGTTCGTTGATTTTCCGTCACGAACTTCGACTGGATGATTCCCATTTCCAGATCCAAGACATGGTGGAAACTCCAGAGAAAACTTCCAGTTCGCATCCATTTACAGATACCCTCTGGTAAACGTTTACATAACGAACTGGAAAATCAGCATGCTATTAATGGGTAAATCAACGAACTTTCTATGGGGCTTCAATAGCTATGTAACAAATTACCAGAGGTTAGGATTTTCCGTGAAATAAACCCTTCATATCCCACCCATCCCACCCATGGGAACCCCAACGACACCGATGATGTACACGATCAAAGTCATGGAGCTGGGATTGATCACCGTGGAGCTCAAGGCCTCGTGAAAACTCTGAACGTCATTTCTTTGAGGACGGGAAAACATATGTATATGTGTATGTATTTGTATATGTATTTGTATATGTATATATGTATGTATATGTGTATGAATTTGTATTTGTATATGTATATGTGTGTGTATTTGTATTTGTATATGTATATGTGTATGTATATGTATTTGTATGTGTATATGTATTTGTGTATGTAAATGTATATGTATATCATATACATTTAATACATATATTGTTTTTTTGAAGACTTAACAGTAAACCCAACTTGCAAAGCTCACCATTGACATCGAACGTTTGCATGTTTGTTCACTTTTCTTATAAGCCCATGAGGAAATGTGACCAATACCCTCTGGTATTCGGTTACATGGCTATGGAAAATCACCATGTTTAGGTAGATCATCTATCAATGGGCCGTTGTCCATAGCTATGTTGAATTACCGGATGATATTATGGGATTATCATAACAAATGATATATGGGGATACTTTGGGAATTTATCACCAGTTATTTTCCGGGAATGATATGTACATATACATACATACATTACATTACATTGGATTATATACATTACAGTACAGTGCGTTGCGTTGCATTGCGTTGCGTTGCGTTGTGTTGCGTTGCGTTGTGTTGAGTTGCGTAACATAACATAACATAACATAAGATAAGATAACATAAGATAAGATAACATATATAACATAACATAACATAACATAACATAACATAGCATAGCATAGCATAACATAACATAACATACATATATACATATACAAAATAAGATATCCCTGTTATATCATGGGAATATCACCAATAATATGGGATTATCACAACCAATTTTGTTTGGGCTTATAGCCAATAATCATGGGAATGATGGTATAGTGGGAATATCGTGCCGGCTATACAACCAAGAGGATATGGAACTATTGTGGAATATTTACCTGAACCAATAATCTAGTTCTAGATACATTACGTTTCTGAATCTTTTTTGCGCATGCTATATATACATATATGCTATGTATATATATATATATATCATATATGCTATTGTGGAATGGAAAGAAGGCATATCACCCGCTTTGTTTGAGGTGATTGTTACATGAAAGACACGTGCTTTACGTCCATAAGAATCCCCTCAGACCTAGGGCAAGATGATGAAAGATACCATCGGAGAAGATCACAAGAATGTGTTCTTTCGATCCCGGCGAAATTCCCATCTTTAACTTTATTATATTAAATCCTTTTTTGGCTAGTCAATTTCCCCTTGTTACCAGTTATATCATGTTAATATCCCATGATATCCCATGTCGAAATTGCAAGTTCCTTTGCCTTTGGCAAGTGAACTCTTTTGCAATCCCCATGTGGGCCATGGTCAATATTTAGTTTTTTTTTTCGCTCCAGGTCATCAATTTTTGAAGAGTGTATAAACAGTTTATTATCGTTTTTCAAGTTTGGGCTGTAGCTCAAAGATCCCGATCTAAGCCGTTCGGGCGACTCCCCACCTTCGCCAGGGTCAGGTTCCGTACGGCGTCGGACAACTGAGCGCGTCCCGCGGGCGATGATGAGATTTATCGGCAGGACAATTCGCCCGGGGAAAAAAAAAAATCGGGTGTCCTTCAGGGTTTGAAAGTAATGTTATGTTGTTTATAGATGTTTATAATATTTTACAATTATAGTTATACAAATTATACAGGTTCTAAAAAATGGTGGTTTCCAATCCAGGGAGGGTACCGTTTTTTATGATGGGGATTTCCCATGAACTAACCATCCAGCGTTTTTGGGGTACCCCCATGACTATGGAAAGCCTCAAAATCAGCGGCTATCACTGGATTGACTTCAGGAGAAAATGTGACCAATAACATTGGTCTTTACTATGACCAATTCAACGGATTGAGTTGAGGATAAACATCTTGAATCTCATGGGTCTTTGCCAACCAAGACACAACCGACAAAAAGTTGCTCACAAAAAGGCCGGCTTCGCTGATGAGGGACTATGTGACTATGCAGGAACTCCCAGCAGTTCTATGGCTACAACGTCTACGATATACAAATTTGGATGGTTTTTTCGCAGCAAAGTCGTGTCAAGTCGTGGCCAAACCAAGACTCGGGAGATGACAAAAATGGGGGCAACAACTGCACTGCTGGGACCCTGGGCGATGTAGACCAAGATCAGCAGATACTTTCGACATACTGCTTTCCTGCGCGTCCCGAAACAGCCATCAAATTTTAAGCCCCAAAAAAAGAAGGTTCAAAGAGCAAAAAACGAAGGTTGATCGATTTCAGATTTGCCTCCTTCCAGCTCAAAAAATGGAGATGAAAGAATCAACAAGTTCTCCATTGCCATCCACCTATCACTGAATGGTGCCCCATAGTTAGCTAAGCATATCCCAAGTATATCCCATGTTGATTGTGTCCCCTCATTATATCCTTCGATTTGCTTAAGGAACTCCAAATATTAAGAAAAATTAGACAGATTCCCCAAGTAGTGGACATCCACTACTTAAGATTTGTTCAAAAAAAAACATCCAAAAACAACCCATGATATCCCCATTGGGGTGAACATCCCATGAAAAAGATGTGGACAATGATCAAAATCAGAAACCAAAAATTGCGGAAGATATTTTTTGATATTTAAAAATCCCATAAAAATTGGCCATGTATAATTAGACCAAAAGTTATTACCCTCTGGTAAACGTCTACAGTTTGCGAACTTGAAGCCATGGCCCAGTCGAAATAGTGAGTTTTCCCATTAATAGCATGGTGATTTTCCAGTTGGCAGTGTGTCAAAACCTTGTACCCCTGTAGTTCACATCAAAATAGCTGGGTTAAAATGGATGTTCATCCCCCTAGAAATGGTATTTTCATAGGTATTGATCCATACCCAGTTCGTTATGTTAGCAGATACGAATCCCAAAAAATTCTCCAGGTCGAGATCGCTGCGGCAATCTTCTTCTTGGGCGGAGCAACATCCTCGGTCCAAAGGCCCGAAGGCGCCATGGAGATGATGGGTTTCATCGAAAAAAAAATGGGTGTGTCTGAAAATCGTGTACCCCTTTTTACCCAATGGTTAATGATCAAACCCAATGGTTTTCATGATCATGATCCCTATTAAATGGCTATTTCGTTGGGAATATAGCCTATTTTCAGACAAAGCCATTTGGGGGTTGGCCTATTCTTCGAAAATGCAAAACATCGAAAACACACAGTTGAAATATGTTCTGTGATATATGTTCCTTCTAAAGATCACGTGCTGGTGGTTTCTGATTTCCCCCGTACACAGCATCACACGTTGGAGATGCCTGATATTAACTTCCTTGACAAAAATCACATGTATGGGCTGGGGGATTTACTGTGATCACTATTCAACTACAAAATAGTGATGTACCTTGACTAGTCACACCATGTGCAATCCCATCCTTGTTAGGACCGTACCATGGCCTCATAGCTTGGGGATGACGGACTGGACGGTGTTTATCATTTGGAGACACCAGATGTCCACGGCCGACACGCAAAAATATGCATCAATATGTACATTCAGATTTACTATGTTTATGTGTATATATAATCATAAATGTATATGTATACATGTATGTATATATATATATATTATCATAGTTTATCATTATATATATATGTATATATATATATGTATATATATATATATGTATATGTATATATATACATATATGTGACTCATGTGACACTAATATGGGTGCTCCCTCTGTTTCTCCCTGGAACTACACATCTGACAGAAATGATCAATGGCTTACATGCGCAAGTCCGAGCCGTGGGCTCGCACCGGCGGGGCTGACGACTCCTAAGCTGTCAAAGATGGCGTGCTGTTGGAAAATACCCCATGTTTCATTGAGGTTTACCCCCTTGTAAACATACCAAAAGCCATGGAAAATCACCTTTCTTGATGGGTAAATCAACTATAAATGGATATAAATGGGCCATGTTCAATAGCTATGTAACAAATTACCAGAGGTTTAGCCAGTCTTTGCGGTGGGACCTCCATCTGGGTCGAAAGTCAAGACATGTCAAGACCATGCTTTTTCAAGGTCATTTTGGGTAGCGTCAATTGGTGGCTTTTTTTCGTGGCAGTCTGAACTCCCAGGAAGTCGCGAGGATTGGTTTTCCACATGGACGTTTTAACCTTGGAAAATGATTCCAACTGCGAAAAACTGGGTGAACATCAAAATAGCTGGTAAATGGATGTTCACCCAGTAAATAGGTATTATATAATTGTATGGTTAATGAACATCAAAAACTGGGTGAACATCCAACTGGTAATAGGTATTGATCCATACCCAAATCCATTGCGCCGAATCACAAGGATCGGCCAGGAGTGCCCAACTACAAATACGGCTTGATCTGGAGAGCGAATCATGAATCCAAAACCCAAAACCTCCACGACGCTTGAATTTGATGGCTCCCCTATCCCCAGATTCTACAGTAATATAAGAGACATAGAAATCTGTATTATCACAGATTTATACACATTTGTCTATGGGCTATAGGAAAACACATATCATTTCAGGATGTCATGGCCGTTCAGAACCCCGGAACACCACCGGGCGGCCCGGACCGTGGAGGAATTCAGGGTCGCGGCCCTCTCTAGCACCTAGAAACGGCCCATGAGCCGCTTCAGTGATTGGCAATTTGAATAGGTGACAAAAAAAAATTGGGACTCCCGGTCCCTGATTGAGGGTTTTACATGCTAGGATTTGAGTAGTCACTTGTGGGCCCATTGATACATCATGTTTGGAGCCATGCATACCCAAAACAGGCACAAAAAATGTTTGCTTTTCTGTACTTTATATGTCTTCATTCTCATAGAAAAAAAGAAGCGCAAGCTAATCAAACCTGGAAAAATATGGCAGTGTGTCAAAACCAATAGTACCCCTTTTTTGTTCACATCAAGTCATAGCTGGGTTTTATGGATGTTCATCCCATTAAAAATGCTATTTTCATAGGTATTGATCCATACCCAAATCCATTGCGGGACCGATCCCATGGATCCCATGCCGCCGGCGCCTTCACGTTGTGCCTGCCCAGTTGGAAAACAATCGCCGACAAGACCAGGATCGCAGCCAGCCTCGGGATCGAGTTTGGCCAGTGATTTTCATGACCTATGTACCGATGATGTATAAAATATGCCATAGATATGTATAAATATGTAAAATGATGTAAAAATGATGTATACATGATGTATAAATGATCTTCAAACTTTTACAAAAATATTCTGTATGGTCCCGGTAGATAATAATATTTACACCCCCAAGAATCGCTACCACCAGGAACAGGTTGGATCCACTGAATTGCTGCCTGGGAGGGAACAGCAAATTCCGTGGTTCATGAGCATGTTTCCCTATGAAAATTACCATTTAGAGGTCATAAATCACCAAATGTTCAGAAAAAAAAATATGTATACAGTATACATCGTATTGTTTGCTAGAAATCCCATTATCTCAAGTATATCAAGTATATCCCATAAAATCTCCCCACCATATCCCATAAGAAAAATCTCCATGTTTTGGAGAAGCGGTGTGCGCTTCTCAGGTGTCACTCCCCATGAGTCCCGTGCATGATGGACGGCAGCTCGCGGGTTTCAAAGCCCCACCTGCAGGGCTCGCCATTTTTACCTACGACTGGGGGATGATTTACCCTCTGGTTATGTCAAAATAGCTATTGAAAATGGCCCATTTATAGTGAGTTTTCCCATCAAAAATGGTGATTTTCCATAGCTACGTTAAATTACCAGAGGGTAGAGGAAAAAACGTAAACGATGTTGATTTTGGATGGCTTATGCTTGGGTTCACCACATTACTATGTCTTAAGACGGGGAAGCACGACTCGGAGGATAAGGCCACGGAGGTACCCAGAACTGCTGAGCCTGGTGTGTTTTTTCAAGTCCCCATATATGTTGGTGAACTAGCTATGGTTCCTAACCAGTTACAACGAGTGTCCATTAGAAACATTATATAATGAAATAGTAGTTATATCTCCCAGGATGGACTATAACTAATCCAATGATATATATATTTATCCTGGGATATATGAACTAATATCCCATCATACTTATACTAGTTATATTCATCCAATGAACTATAATTAACATTGACTGATCATCCAACTACAACTCCCAATCATCGGTAAAATATTATCAGTATAGTTAAAATTAGTTAAATCATCCGTTAAATCATCCCATCATCCAATTATAACTATGCTGATCCCTGAACCACTCTAGGGGATGATTCTTTTTGGGCCAGGTCGTCTCGCGGCAAGTGCCATGGATAAACATAGAAAAAAATGTGGAACACCAATGGTTCCCTTATGAAAACCATCTACAAACGGTGGGTTGAACCCACATCTATGATAGTTTACAGACAGGAGGATATATAAATGTGTGTATATATAATATGTAATACACAGATAGTTAGGTTATATATATATATAGTTATGGAATTATTTACATAATTACCCAGATCTACTTAAGGCACTTATTCTACGGAACTTCGGTGTCGCAGGGAATCCTGGCCACTTTCATAGGCAACATCAATGGTAGCTGCAAATCACTCTTCAACCACCAACTTTGGTGATGAGTTTGAAGCGTTCGAACCGATTGAACCTCACTAAAAATGCTGAGGACCCCCTGTTCCATCCTTTGATTTTCACATCATCATCCCCCATCCTGGCCTGTTGCCAAGGACTGGATCCTGGCGACGCAACACGCAAGCATCCGGATCCAGAATGCGCTTCGATCCGCACATGTTTACATGGAAAAAACATATGGTGCAGTTTAATCGAGTGATATATGGGCCACATAGAACTATAGTGTCCCATATATCACTGATTATATAATTATCATATATATATATAAGTGATATAACTATCCTTAGGGAGAAGGATCAAAAAAAACATTTTTAGGGATCAAAAAAAAATAGCAGAGATCAAAGCCCTATCCTTATGGCTATGGAACTTAACTGATGACTGCTATTGGTGATCCATTCAGGCTGGATCCTCCCATAGATTGTGGTATTTTTTAACCAGAAAGAAACGACCAGGTCCCCAGGTGTAGATAGAGGGCGCAACTTAAATCGCAACGAGCCGCCAGTATGCATGGGAATGATTCCTTTCCCCCAAGAGTAATAGCTCGTAAAGAAAACCCTGGTTCTGTGTTGGGGTCCCTTATTTGGCTTTCTTCATAGTAAACATATATTATATATATAATATAATATATAAAAAATATATATATATATTATATATATATATTATCCGCCGACCCTTGCCTAGCTTTGGCCTAGGCGGGGCGGCGCCCGGGATCACCGTAGGTGTGCAGCATGGCCCTGGTGCCTTCCAAGCTGCTATCTGGCATTTCCGAGGCGCTACAACCTGTTTCTATTGGGCTTCGAAACTGCC
>Ga0126342_10019719_pt1 | contig 11424 bp, 9 predicted proteins | sample Cyp1metagenome_FD_92528 | JGI IMG/M metagenome (GOLD analysis project Ga0126342, IMG submission 92528) | Coral microbial communities from Lord Howe Island, Old Settlement Bay, Australia - Cyphastrea 1 metagenome | ecosystem: Host-associated > Invertebrates > Cnidaria > Coral ... | reverse complement strand
TGCTCACACACAACTTGTCCTCACACAACTTGTCCACACACAACTTGCTCACACACAACTTGTCCTCACACAACTTGCTCACACACAACTTGTCCACACACAACTTGTCCACACACAACTTTGTCACACACCTTGTCCACACACAACTAGCTCACACACAACTTGTGCTCACACAGCTTGCTCACACACACAACTTGTCCACACACAACTTGCTCACACACAACTTGTCCTCACACACAATGCTCACACACAACTTGTCCACACTCAACTTGTCCTCACACAACTTGTCCGCTCACAACTACTTGTCCACACACAATTTGCCTTGCTCACACACAACTCAACTCACACACAACTTGCTCACATATCACACATACAACTTGTCATCATATAACTTGCTCACACACAACTCAACTCACACAAAACTTGCTCACACATACATCTTGTCATCATACAACTTGCTCTCACACAACTCAACTCACACAACTTGTCATCACACAACTTGTCCACACGCAACTTGCCTTACTCATACATTACTCATACACACACACACGTGTCATCACACAACTTGTCCACACGCAACTTGTTCACACACAACTTGTTCACACACAACTTCCTCACACACAACTTGTCCACGCACAACTTGCTCACACACAACTTGTCCTTCCTGACATCCACCTTCGTGCCAGGCGTGGCACTTGGCGACATCCACCTTCGTTTCACGTGGCAGGCGTGGCACTTGGTCACATCCATATTCGTTTCACGCCAAAAATAATCCCAAATAGAGGTCTATTATTGGGTATACCCCTATGACTGGGACGATGTCCAATGACCAGTCTTGAGATAGTAACCTGCAACAAACCAAAAGATATAAAAGAGTCAAATCCTACTGAAATGGAAGTCTCTTAAACTGAGGGTACCCTCAGTTCTCATCCATTTTAACAGGATTTTCCATTATGAACCATCCATGTTAGGGTACCTCCATTTATGGAAACCCCCAAATATGAGCAAATTGTGATAATTCACGAACCTGAAATAAATAAGGCTAATATTGGGATCATTCCAATTACTACCCATCATAACCACCCAGATAAACAGGGCATCCAGCCATTAGGAAACCCAAACCGTTTTCATCGGGACACTTGGAGAGTCCAGGATATGATTTTTTCGATCTTCAAATCCTCAAACTCCATCATCCATATGAAAACTTGGTTGCTTCCCAGTTCCTGGATGATTAACCATATATATATATACATATGGATAGTATGTATGGGCATGATATGATGAAAAATAGCAATGGAATATATTGAATATATATATATATGTATATATATATCCAATAGTTTTGATGATTAAACATATATGGATGATTTAACATGATTATGCCAAAACTATTGGATAGTATGATTCCCCCAATCATCAATGAACATCTTGAACGCTGCACCAGGCAGCCCACCATCCCCAACCAGGCTGCTGTTTCCAACCGTCGTTTCGGCAATCCATGTACCACTTATCCGACGCTGGCGGCCTTGAGGGGGGAAAACATGGCAGAGTTTGGGTGCGTTTTCTTCACCCCAACTGGGAGTAACTGCATCCTGAACTAAGTACTTGGTGGTTAAGCTACCAATAAGTGGGAGAAGTAAGGTTAATCCACTTATAACCAAGGATATAACCTACTTAGTAAGTGAGAAGAACCACCAGGTAAGGACCATGAAGGACCCCCCTGCCACATGTTTTTTCACCTGACACTTGTCCACGGCGTCACGTATACTTTGATAGTCTTTGATCCCTGGAGCTGGCAAAATGGTGAAGGATGATCCACAAATCATGACTGGTTAAATATATATATATATAAGCACCGTTGCTTCATACCTTTTGACCCCTCAAATTGCAACACATGTTTATGCCAGCGGAGGGAAAACCGCGCCAACGTTTTGGCCGTTTTCGAAAACACACATATTTTATCCGTCACATGCACATTCACGTTACGTCACTGGGTTCGGGGGGTGGGGATGTTAACGTTCATGTTAACTTGCGTCACATGCACGTCTGACGTTACGTCACTGGGTTGCGGGGGGTCGGGTGTTAACGTTCATGTTAACTTGCGTCACATGCACATCTGACGTTACGTCACTGGGTTGGGGGGTGGGGATGTTAACGTTCATGTTAACTTGCGTCACATGCACATCTGACGTCACGTCACTGGATTGGGGGGTTGGGGATGTTAACGTTCATGTTAACTTGCGTCACTTGCACATCTGACGTTACGTCACTGGGTTGGGGGGGTAGGATGTTAACGTTCATGTTAACTTGCGTCACACGCACATCTGACGTTACGTCACTGGGTTGGGGGGTTGATGCGATGTGGCGACTATCTAAGTCTGCCATACCATGGAGTCTCTCGCCCAGATCCAACGGCCATGTTAACCCAAAATTGATGCGAAGCATCAGGGTGTGGCAATGGCGATGGACGAACTCCAAGACCAAGAGTCTTTTGGAGCTCACTGGTCGCGCCTTGAAGAACCGTATGGCAATGTAAGGGGGAAAAAAATAGCGCGCACCTTTTCAGGAACAAATTCCCTGTAAATTACAGGTCATCATCAAAAAAACACTTCAAATTCCCAGGGAATTTTAAGCCTACGAGTACCAGACTTGACACCCTGCTTTCGTAATGTAATAGATGCCCCAACTCATGATCAGGATGGAATGTGACATTCCCCTGATTAATGCACGTATGGCATCATGCAATACACCAGGCGCCAGTCCAAACGGATTCTGGCTCAAGTCGACGAATTCAAGCAGAAGCATGGCGGCCGCTGTCTGTAGTGGTTCGGGGATGCTTCCGTCCCAGGCCCTGACATCACGTCCAAACCACAAAAGTCTGCGCTGCAGTCCGCGTAAAAGGTTTCCAATGACCAAAGTAGGCGTGCAACAATTAATAGAGTCCCCGAGCGTAAAAGGAAAAAGCGTCGATGCATACAGCCCAAAGATGTGCTTGACCAAATGGTGAAACACAATCTGGAAGACGAATTGTTCCATTGAGCCTGTTCCCAGGACAACACGGTCTTTTGGAGCGTTTTCTTCAGCCCAACTGGGAGTAGCTGCATCCTGAACTAAGTACTTGGTGGTTAAGCTACTTATAAGTGGGAGAAGTAAGGTTAAAGGATATAACCTACTTAGTAAGTGGGAAGAACCACCAAGTAAGGACCAAGGACCCCCCTGCCACATGTTTTTTCACCTGACACTTGTCCACGGCGTCACGTGTACTTTGATAGTCTTTGATCCCTGGAGCTGGCAAAATGGTGAAGGATGATCCACAAATCATGACTGGTTAAATATATATATATAAGCACCGTTGCTTCATACCTTTTGACCCCTCAAATTGCAACACATGTTTATGCCAGCGGAGGGAAAACCGCGCCAACGTTTTGGCCGTTTTTGAAAACACACATATTTTATCCGTCACATGCACATTCACGTTACGTCACTGGGTTCGGGGGGTGGGGATGTTAACGTTCATGTTAACTTGCGTCACATGCACATCTGACGTTACGTCAGTGGGTTGGGGGGATGGGGATGTTAACGTTCATGTTAACTTGCGTCACATGCACATTCACGTTACGTCACTGGGTTCGGGGGGTGGGGATGTTAACGTTCATGTCAACTTGCATCACATGCACATCTGACGTTGCGTCACTGGGTTGGGGGGGTGGGGATGTTAACGTTCATGTCAACTTGCATCACATGCACATCTGACGTTGCGTCACTGGGTTGGGGGAGTGGGGATGTTAACGTTCATGTTAACTTGCGTCATATGCACATCTGACGTTACGCCACTGGGTTGGGGGGGTGGGGATGTTAATGTTCATGTTAAATTTCGTCATATGCACATCTGACGTTGCGTCACTGGGTTGGGGGGGTAGGATGTTAACGTTCATGTTAACTTGCGTCACACGCACATCTGACGTCACGTCACTGGGTTGGGGGGTTTGATGCGATGTGGCGACTATCTAAGTCTGACATACCATGGAGTCTCTCGCCCAGATCCAACGGCCATGTTAACCCAAAATTGATGCGAAGCATCAGGGTGTGGCAATGGCGTTGGACAAACTCCAAGACCAAGAGTCTTTTGGAGCTCACTGGTCGCGCCTTGAAGAACCGTATGGCAATGCAAGGTGGAACAAAACACCGCGCACCTTTTCAGGAACAAATTCCCTGTAAATTACAGGTCATCATCAAAAAACCACTTCAAATTCCCAGGGAATTTTAAGCCTATTCTGGGGAATGAATCAGTAGTTTCGCTATGGCGAAAACGACATCTTTTTTCAAAACGCTCAAAACGCTGGCACGGTTTTCCCCCCGTCGGGATGTTTATGTTGCCAAAGAGTGTTGAGATTGCCTAAATTCAAGATTCCGCCTTCAGGCGGATTTTCTGCCCGAATCATTGTTCAAGCTGAGAAAACAGATCAGGCTGAAATTCGAGCTCAAATGAAATTTAAGGTGTATATATATATATCTATCTGGTTGGTGGTTTGAACCCCTCTGAAAATATTTGTCAGTTGGGGTTATTCTTCCCAATATATGGAAAAATCAAACATGTTCCATCTAAACCACCAACCATATATATATATATATATATTTAAAATGTGACTTACTCCTCGGGCATGTCCCGTTAGTCCCATCCAGGCACCTTGTGGGATCTTCAGATACCTCAGGCGGTGATGGAAGCTCCCATCTACAATAATTCAATATGACTAAATATCAATGGTTGTGTATGTGTAAACATATATATATATAATTATTTGAATAGCATATATCATATCACAACATAATAATAATAATAATAATATATAGACTGATGAGAAAAATAAAATGCCCACATGTCAGTACATATGCATTCATATAGAGCAACCCAGAAGCAGAGGCAGAAAACTGCTGAATGCTATAGAATCTACTACCCTCCGCGAGTTCATAAGAAAAATCAGCTGTCCATGCCCAGTTTGAGCGGTTCGATCCTGGTGTTGGATACATCCTGAAGGATCTAGATGTCTATATAAAGCTGGTTGGTGGTTGACCTACCCCTCTGAAAAATATGAAAGTCAAATCGGATGACTATTCCCAATATATGGAAAAATAAAAAATGTTCCAAACCACGAACCAGAAAGAGATATGTATATCTAGAAATAACTATGTATATCTAAACATGTGTATACACACCACTGGATACGTATGCATGTAGTATGTTTACATATTGTAGATCATACAAATCACAAAACTCATGCACTCTTTTACGAATCATCCTGACTACATCGCCACTTGTGTTCATTGTTCCCAGTCTTTGCAACTGATGCAAACTTGTGTGCACCAAATGTTCACTTCAGACCCCATCCAGTCATGCTGGTTCTAAGTCCCCATGCCGGACATAGCACCAATTGTCACTCAAAGGTGCCTGTTGCATCTTTGTCACATCGTAATATCATATAATAAAAACACTAATAAAAACACTAATAAAAACAATAATAGTAATGATAAAAATCATCATCATCATCATCAACAACATTATCACCCTATCCATAACCACTGGGTAAGGCTCAAAATCATGTACCTCAAACATGGGATTACCAGTTCTTAACCAACATTCGTTGGTCCGCTGTTTGATTATTCAATTTCATTTTATCTTGGTTAATGGCACCAAGTTTTGCCGCGTAAATTCACATCCCCTATTGTAGAAAACAACTGCGGCAACTGATCACAGTTCCTAAACTTCAAACTGGAAATACGCCTCATTCCCCCTTCTAACAACCACGTTTTGCTGAATCATCGGGCCGTTGTGAAGTTTTTCTTTCTGAGGAACCGCGTATGCCAAGTAGTAGCCTGGATTGCAGAGTGTCGGACTCCTCAGGTGCCCACGAGTCTGCAATCGGCAGGCTTCGTTGGGGATGACACGGCAAGAAGATAGTACTACTTGGTGGTTCATCCCACGAATCCTAAGTAGGTTATATCCCTGGTTGTAAGTGGGATAAGTAGGGTTAATCCACTTAATTATAACTAGGGTTATAATCTACTTACGAAGTGGGGTGAGCAATCAAGTACCCTCTGGTAATGAATTTAACATAACTATGGAACAAAGATTGTTTTTCGGAGGTAATTCATCTCTAAGTGGACCGTTTCAAAAGCTATGTTAAATTACCGGAATCGGATGGTAAGTATAACAAAATAATATCGATAGTAAAACGATAATGATGGAAGTAAAATCAATGATAATAGTAAGCGTGATGGTACACATACATATTCATCATCAATAAAGGCAATAACTAAAATCACATGCACTCAAGTGTATGTTATATGTATCTGTCGTGTTCAAGTGTATTTACCCTCTGGTAATTTAACAGTTTGCTATTGAAAATGGCCCATTTAGGTCGTTGATTTTCCCATGAAAAATGGTGATTTTACATAGTTTTGTGTATGTTTACCAGAGGGAACATCCACCATTTTTAATGGGGAAATCTAACATAACATCTATGTTTTAATGTTAGTTAGTTATGTTAGTCATGGTCCATAGTTAAAATGGTGATTTTCCTTAAACACCGATCTTTTGCAACGCACCAGAGCTGAGTGTTTTGTTTGTTGGTGGTTGACCTACCCCTCTGAAAAATATTAGTCAATGGGAAGGATTATCCAAGATATTATGGAAAATAAAAAATGTTTGAAACCACCAACCAGTAATAGATATATCACCTATATTGGAGTTATAAACCAACTTAGCTATCTTGGGAGCACCACCTTGCAGATTGGGTAAAGGGGATATAACTAACTGGTTGGTTGTTTTAACCATCTTGAAACATATGAAAGTCAATGGGGATCATTATTCCCAATATATGGAAAAAATCATGTTCCAAACCACCAACAAGAAACCATCCCCCAGTCATCACCATTACTATAGATGGTATGTTTACCATTCCCAAATGGGGTGTAGTTTATCAGTGTTTTAACCACATTAGATCAAAACCAAAATCATACATATGACACAAGTATATTCTATATTATGGGATTTTAAGATAAGGTAACCCCAATACTGAACAATTCCACGAAGTTGATTTTCTTAACCTTTAGGGTGTGAAAGACCATACCCCAAAAGGGGGTCTGTTTTGGGGTTTACCACATTACAGGTATCGTGCTATACTACATCATTATGATAACATATCATACCATAGTAAGCGTTGTATATAATGTCATATATGTAAATTGTAAATATATAGATATACACATTCACGGGACAGCAGCGAAAGGACACTAAATTGTTTGTATGTGTTTGTTTTTAATGTCATCTACTTATGAAAAATACACATTCAATGAATAAGTAGAATATTGATTATATTACTTATATGACTATAGTTTACAGTAATGTAGATTACAATATGTTTACATGTCATTACTTAAACTTATATTACTTATACCAAACTAGTTGGGATGTGGAAATCTACTGTAATGGTCCAGGCTCTGTCATTGGGATCCGACATCCTATGCTGGGCCAAATGAACACACCCAGGGCTTTGGGGTACGTTTTGGATTTGGCCAATGCGTGCAGAAACCATGATGTCATGTTTAAAAAAAAACAAGAAGTGTCCCAAATGATCTTTTATGTATATATATATATATTTATATACATACATGTATGTGTATGTATGTATTTTTTGCAATGTAATGTAACCTAGCGCAATGTATGTACGTACGTGTCTGTATGTATGTGTGTATGCGTGTGTGTATGTCTGTGTATGTCTGTGTATGTCTGTGTATGTCTGTGTATGTTTGTCTCTGTATATGTTTATATTTACGTATAGTCTCTTGGAACTGTGGATTCCAATGATATGATGTGGAGAATCAACTCAAGTTGACGTGTCTGTCATCGGCAATCATATGGTACGCAATGCAAGCTCATGTTGACATACGTGTCATGTCCTGGGGTGGCGGGAGGGCAAAAAAACGTCGATCAATGAAAATAATTACAGGATATACGTAGATCAGACTTGCAATCTGTGAGGAAGGAAAATGACAGCGGGTGACATGATGAGCATTTGTTAATGCAAGCATGTTTGAGAAAATACCATCTGGTAAACTAACATAAGTATGGAACATTACCATTTTTTCTCTGGGAAAATCAACAAAATTAGGAGGGTAACAGTCGTCACCAAAAAAAACGAAAAGGTCGGACCACGCTACATGCCGACCCCAAAATGAACGGATCAAGTACAACGTATGGACATCATTGCGTTCCCTATTGAAATGGCCATAATATGTTTTCTTCCACAATTTTTAAGTACATATGAATTTATATATAGAGGTTTCCAATCCATGGGGGTACCCCATTTCATCATCCATTTCTAGATTGGGGATTTTCCATGAAATAAACCATCCAGCTATTGAGGATCCCCCATTTATGGAAACCACCTATGATTCACCAGCCCGAAAAATTGCAATTCGGGGATGATTCCCCTTACGAAGCATCATTTCTAGTGACACCGCAGCATTGATCCAGAGAATGTATATATAATACTGTTTATGCACATTTTTTGTATAATACGTTTTATACATATATTAAATACATATTATATATATATTGACTATATATATATATACATATCTATACGTATCCAATATGTATATATATACATATATATATATATGTATATATATATATATACATATATATGTATATATATATATCATACAAAATCTATGTTGAATGATGTTTACATTTAATCATGGAATATAATATTGATATGTGTCATAAATGTATATGTTGTGTATATATATATGTTATTATTTTTATATATATATTCTATATATATAAAACAAATATTATATAATATACCCTATTTTCAGACACACTCACTTTGATATCCAAGTGGCAAGTACCAACGGATACCGCTGTGACCAGCTTCGCATTTCGGTCCATGGTACAAATAGAGATCGCCTGCAAGGTCTGGGAAGTTCGGACATTCCAATTGATGTGGTTGGCTTGGTCCGAAAGCCGGTGGTCCAAAGAAGGATACACTAAATCATATGTGCTTAATATATGGCTAATAATACTATATGGCTATAAAATATGGTTAATCAGGGTTAATAGTAATAATATATAGTTAGTATATGGTGAAAATATACATATATATATACATATATATATACTTTGTGTGAGTAAAACAATGCCATAAACCAGCCATGACTGGGAATGGTAGCCATACCACCTATAAAAATGGCGATGACTGGGGGATAGTGCAAATGGCATTGTTTTACCCATATTTTAAATGAAGACTTATGAATGATAACCCATGAAATAGCTAAGTGAACATGAAGAGTTGCCACTTATAATACTTATAAAGGGATTCCCAACGAGTCAAGTACCTGCAAGCAAGGCATGCACCTTTGAAAAGTTCCAAAGCAGTTGCCAACCAGTTATCCCCAAGTTGTATCCCAAGGTGGTCCAAAATCCAATAAGAACTTGGCTTATCAAGCCAGTTAACTAGTTCGATATATCTACCACACACCCATCAGTTCATCTACTTGTAGACCAAGTGAACTAATGAACCCGGGCACTATCTTTCAAGGGTATATTACCCATGAAGAAGCGCATAATCCAATAATTAATCAACATCCCACTGCTAATATGAATATTCTCTTTAGTTAAAAGATAATCATCGCGTTTTTAAAATATTGTCTCAAGTAATTTCTCGAATTCAATCACATTTTTCCCCCTATGATCATCCCATCTAATTAACTTTGTTTATAGAGTATCCCTGAATTCACTGATTTACCTTACTCACAATGGTCATTGGGCTATCCGCAGCCCATTTTCAGACCCATCAAATAATATCAAGTTGGTGATATATCCCAGAAATATTCGCATATTATATCCCTCTTGCTATGATCCCATCATGACCCCTCTATATCCAACCACGACAAAAAAATTAGCTTGCAGCAGTGCAGCACCATAGATGTTATCAATACCTCTATATCCCATATTTTAGTAATGTCAACCCCGGATTCATAAACCATGGTTTATTAATTAGGGGGGTATTCCCCCCAATAGTCATGATTTGATACTTTTTTATGGTACCTTCCCAATAAAACAGCCGTAAACGGGGCTTATTACTCCAGGGTTGACATTATTATCCTATCATAACCACAACTAGATGGCTTGCCAATCATCCCATCTGGGGCGGATGGTCATGGCCTTTAAAAAAAAGTGTCGCTTAAACCTCTGTAGGGATATCTTCATATATGTTCCCACAGGTTCCTGGGATTTTCCATGAAACATCGTTGATTTAAAGGTTGAACCGCCTGTAACTATGATTTTCCGATGATTTTCCCATGATTGTCCCATGATTTTCCCATGATTAACCATGTTTTTCCCATGATTAATGAACCATGATTAACCCATGATTTCAAAGCAGCCAACATGGCGTCTCCGCACGAAAACGGCACCTTCCTCCGAGAGGAACACCGGGGCGCCGTTGCCGGCGGCCCCGTGCGGCGCGAACTTGGTGTCGTTCAAGGCAGCTGGCGGAAACGGCCGCCATGGCAGATAGTGTTGTAAAGATCGAAATAGAATCAATGTGGGTAAATCATAGCAGATCCCAATAGTCCCAATAATTTAGTATCCTGGGGCCTTTTCGAATCCACTTGAGCAGTGTAAGTTGTCAATGGGAATTTCAGGATCCCAAAATGGAGGTACGATAGTACCATATTTTGGGCCATATTTTGCTGGGATATTCCTTAGGGGTTTCTTCTAACAGTAACTAGGGTACCCTCTTTACAGGCGATATATTGCCTAGATTAGGTACCCCCAGCAGTCATAATATACCCCTACCTTGTCTCATTCATACCCAATTTTTAACCAAAACATACCACAATTTTTGTTATAATATACCCCAAAATTTGGGGCATATATATCTCAAGTTTTGTTATAATATACACCAATTATTGTTATAATATATCCCAAATCTTGTTCAAAATATACCCCAAATCTTGTTCAAAATATACCCCGAATCTGGTTCAAAATATACCCCAAATGTGTGTTCCAATTATACACAATATGCCACAAATTGTTTATACGTACCACTTTGAAGGAAGTTTTTGTTGGTCTATACCTTTTTGACCACCCAAACCATACCCCAAATTTGGGGGTATGGAATCCCAAGACATACCCCAAATTTGGTGTCTGGAATCCAAAAAATGCACCAAATTTGGGGTCTGGAATCCAAAAAATGAACCAAATTTGGGGTCTGGAATGGGTCCGGGAAATTGGGTGGTCAAAAAGGTATAGACCAACAAAAACTTCCTTCAAAGTGGTACGTATAAACAATTTGTGGCATATTGTGTATAATTGGAACACACATTTGGGGTATATTTTGAACAAGATTCGGGGTA
>Ga0126342_10019718_pt1 | contig 11424 bp, 13 predicted proteins | sample Cyp1metagenome_FD_92528 | JGI IMG/M metagenome (GOLD analysis project Ga0126342, IMG submission 92528) | Coral microbial communities from Lord Howe Island, Old Settlement Bay, Australia - Cyphastrea 1 metagenome | ecosystem: Host-associated > Invertebrates > Cnidaria > Coral ... | reverse complement strand
ATCAAGCACCTTTCAATCCATCAGTGGCTTCGCTCTGCCATCCCTGATTCACAACAACCAATCTCTCCTATAGGTTTCCTATTTTTGAAACTTCCGCCACCGCCTTGTGCGGTACTACTGGTAATATATGAGGGCCCACCATCAAGAATGCATTTTTCATATGCGCATGCGGCCCCAAAAGCGGGCCCTAGTGGCAGCGCCGTTTGAGCACAAGCCGACTGACAGCCAAACGCATTCTCCACTACCGAACTGTGAGGAAACCAATTGCAACGGATTATGCTTGGGAAGGCATGTATTATGCTTGGGAAGGCATGTGGCTCGAAAACAGGCAAGGGGTGTAGAACCCCATGTGGACAAACTCCAAGGAGACCACGCTACCCGAAACTATTGCTCCTCGAACCTGCATGTAAATAAGAGATTACATCCCTCCCATCTGTGATTACGCCCCTCGTGCGTCCCGAGTGCGCCCCTCCAACCCGCATGTAAATAAGAGATTACGTCCCTCCGATCTGTGGTTATGCCCCTCGTACGTCCCGATTCCGCCCCTCAAACCCGCATGTAAGTAAGGTATTACGTCCCTTGTAGCGCTTTGGCCGTATACTATAGTATATTCCAAAGCGCGCGGACGGGATGCACGGCAACAAGTGCACGCCGCACACCCAAAACAGCTTCCTGACATAAGCGTAGTAAAGGCGGCACGCTGCCAGAGCGCAAGAGATTAGCATGGCTTCTTGCGGCCCCGGAAAGTGGACCCTTTTCACTGATTCAAAACAGCTTCTGCGCCATGTCCCCTCATAGTATTATATGGATGTGTGTGGCCATGGCGGCTTGCATTGCAGAAGGAAGGCTGGCGCCACCAAATGGACGAAATCCGGGCCGTCAGGACTAGCGAGCAGCTCCTTTTTGCTCTTTCGTGGTCCCAAAAATGGGGCCAAAAACCGGCCCCAAAAACGGGGCCGCAATATTGCCGGAAGAAGGAAAGGCTTCCAGAATGGCGGCCCCGTTTCTGGGACCAGGGGGTTGCATACACAGTCAGGCAGTGAGTAGCGGAGACTCTGGAACCTTTCGTTTGTTTTCCTGGCAATGGGCTTGACAATGCCTCATCCAAGTTTCACAGTACATGATATGGCAGCCCCCAAAAAGATAGGAAAGTCATGAAAAGTCCCTTATGACACTACTTTTGATAGGATTTTTCTTGTCTATTTGGAGCTTTCGAAAAACGGCTGTCCAATTTGTCAAGGAAAACTTCATCATTGTGGTGCTGATCACTTGCGCCCTGGTGATTCCCTTCACGACATTGCTGCAGCCTTTGACCAGCACCATGCTCTCGGTGAAGCACCAGATGTGTGGAGGGAACCGCACCTTTATTGTGACCTTCAATTCGGACACCCAGTGCCTTGCAGGATGAATTTAGTTTCCATGGGAACGAGCGTTTACTCGTCTACTGGGATTAGGCCTTAGGTCGACTTAACATGACTTAACTATGTTTCACTGTATTCTGTTCATCGGGTTTCAGAGTTGATTGGAATTTTCAGAAGCGCTCCTTCCATTTTGAAAAAGATGACGAGCGCCGGAATGAACCGGGCCATCCCTATTGATTTTAAGCAATCGTGGAACCACCAACCTTTTGATGGTTTTATACCACCCATTTATGGCAATTTTAGGGATGGTTTAGTGCTTTGCAAATTTGGTACACCCGTAATACGAAGTATAACTTACAGTAGACACTTGTCAGAACTAACGGCCACTGGGGTGTAGACATCGGCCACGGTCGCATTGTTGCAGCTACTGCCATACCGGTCAACTTTGACACACGTTACGACAAATTTGAAACACGTATGGATTCTTGGGTTCCCCAAGTTTGAATTCGATTATCATTCCTTGAAATCAGCAGCAGTTGGGTCAAAGTTGGTGTTTACAGAATTTTACAAACTTGGATACACTAGCGGCCAACATCTGTTGGTTGGAAAGTTTGAATTCTCACCCAAACCAGACATGAGTCATCAAACATACCCCAATTGATTTCGTTGCTATGGGTGGTTATTAAACATAGCCTAGAATACCCTATAATTATTTGGATCCAGGATAGAACCCGTCTGGATGGGATAAAGGTTTTTGATGCCTCACATGATTTTGGGATATAGCCTATATTTAGGTCCCTTTCGCAGCCACCCTTCGTGAAGTTTGGGAAATTTTGCCATCAATAGTGAGTTTGGAAGCCTCGAGATACAGGATTTAATTTGATCATCCCTAAAAACGCCTGACTCACCACCATGAATCATGAACCGCGATGAAAAAACCTAGGCAGACCATTGGCAAAACGACGCGGCCCATCGGCAGCGAGTACGACCGGGCGGCTCCAATGATCGAAATTGCCGTGATGGAAACTTGCTTCTGTCTTGATGGCCAGTAGGGCTCCCTTTGTGCCTTTTGTGCCAATATGCCATGATTGACGGTTTAAACTCTGTTGGGCAGTTCAAAATCCAATTTTTGTGAAGCAATCCAAAGCTTTGGTGAGAAACAAACGACTCCAGAAGTCCAGAAGGTAGTACCCGTTTTGAAGGTTCTCATTTTGGATGGTCATTAGTCACTGGTGACAAGCCCCGGGCTTCCCAGGGTCAACCATCACTCGTCACTCGTCGCCTGTGCCTGTCTCGTTGCACCTAAGGAACATATCTTTGCGGATCCAAAAGTCCTCTTCAGCGAGGGAAGCAACGAAACTCACCAGCAAAAACAGGGCTCTTGAACCCAGTGGAAAATGGTCAGCCGTCAGAATTCCATGGCTTCTGGATCGCTGCGCCATCAACTGCTGCGAAAAATGAGACCCACGTTGGCTGGTCATTGTCTCACTATTATCTATATATATACTTATTATACAATTACACGATATTATACGCATATTCATACATATAATATGTATATGTATTATATACGCATGTTCGTATCAAGTGCGTATCTAAATGTATTGTATTCACATGTATAGTCTTCACCTCTGCAATTACATGTGAATTGAGTCCAAGCATATGTGTGTATGTTTTAATACATACACATATTCATAGATAGCCAGTATAACATATATTCAGACACATTCTGAAATCTACCTCTGTACTTATTTATCTTTGTTCTATACTTGTACATGTGTTAGGATCATTACAAGGTATAATATGCTATAAACACATGTGATTACATTCATGTACATTCAACACTCAGCACATCTGGTTTATACCTGGATACACGGCAGCATTTTTCCAAGGAGACGGAGAAATACATCGATTTCACCAGCTCTGTGACTCGGCCGCAGTGATGCTGCTTGCAACCCTTGGTCCAGCACTTTGAACCAGTGGATTTGGGGCAAGATATATCCGTAGATCCCGGATTATTGGAACCACCTAACTGACCTAAGGATACCTAAGGGACATCTTTCTGGTTGACCTCACCAAGGACTCGGGTTTCAAAAAATGGGCCACACAATCCATGGATGATCCTCGGCTCGGATCGCTGCGCTGGCGTTTTTCCGATGCTGAACATGCAGGGGGTTGCAGTAATTCTACTTACTGTATATATATATTAATATATATATATCTGATTGGTGGTTTGGAACATTTTTCATTTTCCCATAATATATGGATATATACGGGTTGTCATCCTTCCCATTGACTTTCATATTTTTCAAGGTGTTTAAAACCACCAACCATATATATATATACTTATATTTTTTGTTGCTAAAAGCAAGGAACTGATGGAGCTTGATACATATATTGACATATCGAACAGGTAATTGGTGGGACAATAAAGGCCAGGTTCCCTTGAACTCCAAGTTTCTCCACATTTCCGGCCAGTCGCCGTGGCAAATCGCAGTAAACTTGTGGCAGTTGTTTGGTTGCTAAGGACTATGGCACGTATTTTCCAATTTGTTTAGAAGAATTTCTGGGCGAAGAAACCCCGGAATGGATCATTCAGAGGCAAGAAGGCGGAGGACACCAAAAGTGCAGCGTTTGGGGGCCATGGGAAGTGAAGAATTTCCGTCAAGGCATTGGAATCAGAGTAAGAGCCACAGGATCCAGTGAGACGAAGTACATAGCACTAGAGGATCAGGAGGAAAACCTATCAGTGATCATATAGGTCGAAAGGTCTTCCTGAATATCACTGTCAACTATGGCAGTCGTAGCGCAGAAACCAGTGTCGTACCTATGTCCACCGTTTATAAAGACTAGCTGCTTGAAGTGCTTTCGGACCTTGATCTTTAGGATGTTCAGATAGTCCTCATTTTTCAAGTTCCGGACCCTGCATCCTAATCAATTCAGGCGAAGAGACCCCGCCATGATTAAATCTTGTCGGCAAGGCGGTTTATGACTTGGCCGCGTGCCATTGTGATGAATTGTTGATCAGAAAGGCAAGTGCTCAGCCTCAGCAGCTTGTCAACAGTTGAAATTCATGTGCACATACGTCTAGGAAGTTTCCGTCCAAGATACTGTATCACAGATGTCACACCGGTGACTTCGGTGGTGCCAGTGCAGCATGCATCCCTGGCACCCCATACTATGCTGATGAAGTTCTCTAGTTCAACATAATTCGAAGTGTCAGTCTTTGACCTTTGAATTCTGTAGTTCCACTGGAGAGGTCAGAAAACTCTCATTAGATGACGTGACCAAAATGGCTGAAATGTACGAGCTTTTTGCTTCTTGTTTACCCGCTTCATGGTGGTCACCAAAACAGAGCTGCTTAAGTGAATAGCAGTGCACACACACAATGTCAAACACGTGTGACCATGCAAACATGTTTATATTTAGTTGCGGAAAAGAGATCCAAAAATTGGGTAAACAGTCCCACAACTCGCCACAAAGAAACGGCAGGAACTCTGGCCCGAAAGTGGGAAATGCATTTTCGCCCCCTGGCTGCACGGGCGTAACGGTGGGTGCGATTGGTCGATTGTGCGCGGAGCATCTGAAACTGCCACTTGATTCTCCTAGAACATTCAGACCATGAACCCCGTACGAAAATAATCGAAAATATTTGCAAACTCTGTCAGAGAGGACGAGTTGAACAAATATGTCCGAAAATGGATGATGAAACGTAAAGCCTAAATTTGAGGTTCCACACACTGATACGACTGACATCAAACATCTTGAATCTTTACTGTTTTCACGCGCGGCAGCTGCATTTCCGTGTTTCTGTGTTCTCTCGCCACTGCAGTCTTTGTTTTCGTGGTGTCTCTCATGACTAGATATGACTAGCACATGCTGCTCTCCGTCAAATCTAGTTGATATACCCGTAGATCGTCATACTCCTGCGAACATGTTTTATCATGGTGTATTCGAGTTAAGCCAGTTACAGACCAAATCAAACCAATTTAATCTCCATTTTTTGCCTCTTCTAGGCTCTAATTGTGAGGGGTAATTCACCAAGTTGCGAGCTCTTCATGTCCGAACCAAGGCTCCGCGGCAGCCTATTTGGGCCGCCCCAACGCCACATATTGCTCGGACCGACTGGATGGGGTGGGCTGATTGCTCCGCTTGCCTTATCGAACATCGCTCTTTGATGCTTTGTGCAAATGATATCCCAAATCCATCGAAATCATGAACGTTTTATAAACCCGGAAATATGTGCAGTTCGAACTGGCCAGTTCATCCAGAACAATGGCGGTTTCACAGGGGATTCAAGCGACAGATGACTGAAAGAGCGACGCATTTCCCAAATCTTCCATAAGTGGAATATTCGCCTACATTTTCCCCCTTACATATTCGGTAAATGCGGGGTACATACCTATACCATACGAGATATGGCCATGGTCCAATGGTTGTTTCCTGCAAACTGCGGCTCTAGGCTGGGTTTCAGTGTCCAAGTCAGGACACCTGAAGTATGCGTATCTTAAGGTTAGGCCCTCGCTTTGGAACGCGACGAAACGCATCGCTTCGGAACGCGGTTAAACGCATCGCTTTGGAACGCGTCTGATCATCATGATCTTCATCACCATCCAAGGCCATATCATCATCATCATCATCATCATCATCACCATCATCATCATCATCATCATCATCATCATCATCACCACCATCATCATCAGCATCATCATCATCATCATCACCATCATCATCATCATCAGCATCAGCATCAGCATCATCATCATCATCATCATCATCATCATCATCATCATCACCATCACCATCATCATCATCACCACATTCATCATCATCATCGTCATCATTTGCACATGATAAGACACATTCTAACACCATGAACCATTGTTATTATCTGGAGTAGCACATGATAAGAAAATATTGTAAAAACATGTAAAAGCCTAAAAGGTAGAACCATTGTTATTATCTGGAGTAGCACATGATTAGAAACATTCTAACACCATGAAGCATCAACAGTCGTGAACCCCAACCCCCCCACCCCCCCCAAAAGCCTAAAAGGTTAGAACCATTGTTATTATCTAGAGTAGCACATGATAAGAAAATATTCTACCACCCTGAACCCGCAGCAGTCGTGAACCCTAACCCCCCCCACCCCCCCAAAAGCTTAAAAAGGTAGAACCATGGTTACTGTCAGGATTGGCAACGTACAGTTTGTGTGGCAGGCGTGGCACTTGGTGACATCGACGTCCATTTTGTGTGGCAGGCATGGCACTTGGTGACTTCGACCTAACGACTACATTTCTCATTGGGGGCCTTTTTTTGGTAGTTGCCTCGCTTTGGAACGCGCGAGGCTTCCAAAGTACTGTGCCTGTCAGTAAATCTGATGTCTGTTTGGTTGGCGGTGGTTTGATGATATGTACCATTTTGTGTTCCAAAGTGAGGTGAAAATGGCTGTGTTCCAAAGTGATGCGTCAGACTGTGTTCCAAAGTGATCCTGTTACCATATCTTAAGGCCGAAACTCCTAGAAATGACTTTGAAATATGAGGAAACATGGCTACATCCAATCATGCCCAATCTGCTGGTGGGGACGAGTTTCGGACTTTCTAGCTCCGGTGAATTGATAGAATTTGGTGTCTTTGAAACATCCAATCAGCTAATGGCCTTGATAGTTTTCAGATGTTTTCCCAGAGAACTCAGCTTGATTGTAGCTTGCGACATCTGATTCAGGCATGGTCTGTGATCACTGGATATGACTGGATTATCGAACAGCTAGGATTCCAAGAAGGCTTCGACTCCACCAGGACCTTGCAGACTTCTGCGATCGACCGGATGCGACTTGCCGCGGTTTTCTTCTTGTGGCATTTTTGACTGGGTCAACCGAACATGTTAGGCAAATATATGCAAATATGTTTATTATAACATATATATACATATTTTATATTATTATTATATTATCATATTATATAATTATAATATAATACATACTATCCCAAATATTCCCCACATCTACTCCGGTAATTAGATAACTTGAGTATGCGGGTTCACCCACCTTCGAAAATGGGTGTCGTTCCAACCCAAATTGGGACGTCATTTAAACATGCATAAACTTTGGTGAACTGTGTGGGTTTCTTGGGGTTGCAGTCGGGGTTAGTGGGTATAACATGGTATAACCATGGTAAAAGGTTATAGCCTGTATAACTGAATAACCCCATAAGTTGGGATATGGCCATAATAATCAGATGTATCTGCAGCCCAAGTCTTGTGATGGTGGATACACTTATGTGAAAAACATTGTGAAAAACCATATGCAGCAAATTTGGAGGCTTTTGCGCTTGCGTGCATCACAGTACCGTCGCTTGGGTGACTCTTCTCTTTGCACTTACAGGTGCACTGCAGCAAAGGTAGATGACACGTGTTTTTTCAGGGTGGAACCAGGCGACCAACATGATTTAAGAGATCTAAGTTGAACGCCGGAGTAAGACATCTCAATCACTACGACCGCTACGATAACCATGGTAAACGTGATAAAAGTATCATGGTAAAGTGTTTTGCAACCACGCTCTGATTGCATCAGAATCTGCATACCAGCCATCCATTTCTGATTTGATAGCCCCCAAGTACAGACGGGACAAACTGCAAGAACCCTGTTTGGGAAAAGTTTAGAAGTTAGCTGAGAGCGTCAATACAGAGTTCAGAATATGTTGAGGCATTGAAGTGCAGGACGTTGACAATACAGAAAAGCCTGATGTAGCAGACAGGGCATCAAGGGGACATCAAATGGACATGAAAAGGACCTGCAAGGAGAAAGATAAGAATAAATAATATGAAAGGAATACATGTAAGCAAAATCAAAGAAAAGAAAGGACATGAAAACACAAGAAGGACATGACAGGTTTTAAGGAGGATATGACAGGTTTTGAGGAAGCCAAAAAGCGGGGTTGTGAGTGACAGCGAGGAACAGGTTCAAAGGTTAGGAATTCAGAGAAGAAACATCAGTAAACTATGGAAAGAAACAGCACATCCATGGAAGCAGTTTCAGTATTTGCTGGCGCTGCCCGATGGCCAAGTTTCCTGTGCGCCGTTTTTGACTGCGCGCATCAGGATCCAGCAAATGGCAACGGTATGCAGTCTGAACATGTTTGAACATCCTAGAAGATAATGAACACACATGGAAAAATTAACTCATGATAATCATAGTCATAGTAATTCAAATAATTTCCAGAATTTGCACCGCAAATCTTCAGTTAAGTTCTTGTCGGTAGGATTTGTTGACCAGGCCTAACTCGGCAGTGGAATGAGGTTTTGAATTTCCAACGACCTGGAATTTCCTGGTACCCAACTAGCTCCTAGGTATGTTACATTTTACATTAAAAAAAAGGGGCCTTCCAACTCCTAAAAAATATCGGTCGTAAACTGCACAATCAGGCGTTTCAACAAATGTAGGAATTTCTGCTCGTATCGAGCGTTTCCCCAAAAAGTCACGGAAGTGTTTCCCATCCGCAGGGCCCTCCTCCCAGTCTTCTCATCATCTATTGCTTTCAAAATACAGAGCCGCACGTCCAAGTTGGTTTGTGTTTAATTGCAAACTCCCAAAATTATACAAATTTACAAGATTCTTGCGGGCATTCGCAGGTTTTTGCGGGCGTTTTGCGGGTAATTTTCGGCGCAGTATGGCGCAGTATGGCGCAGTTATGTGCCTTTAAAAATCGTTGGTGCTTGAGATATGGGAATGGCCTGGCTTGTTTCTGGGATGCAGCCGGGATCCAAGCCATGTTTGTGGTGATAGTTTGGCCATCAGGAAGCAAAACTAGGCAAACAAGTAAAATTATTTAGACGAGATGTTGAAAAAACTAGGTCATTTTAGGTCATACTCCAAAACTACTTCAACAAATTGATCGAAGGAATGTTCAGGTATTATACAACAAGATTTCAGGTACCAAGGCATGTGGCACACTATGACCCATTGAGATATCCAAATATCCACCAATGAGTTTGGAAAGGCGGAGGCTCATGCTTGTCTAGAGGCGGAGAAGGTAGACATGCTCAAGGGAAGTGAAAGTGTATGCCGTGCAGCGAAGTGAAAGTGCATCCTGTTAGCCCCCAATCTATGCAACAACCAGCAACTCGCAAGTTAGTTGCCTCTGAAGAAAGTCTGCCATGGATGATCCTTGTGGGTCAAGACTAACTAGTTAGTGTCTATTTTTTTTAGGCCTTGACCGTGCCCAGTTTTGGGAATATTCAAAAATCTTGAACTGTAGCCTCATGCTTCTGGTTGTAGTCATGGGTCCAGATTGGGCAGCCTCCAGCAACCTTTGTAGGCGGTAAACCTAAAAGTGACAGACATCAGCGGGTCCGCCGTTAAACTCGTAGATCCTGTCCCATGCAAAAGTTGACATTGACAACATATTGCTGTGACATTTGATAAAATTTAATAAATACACATTTAAATCATTGAAATACATTTAACATTTAATGCATATTTCCAAATATTTGTTCTATAGTTCTTGTGTTGAAATCCCACAGGGCATATGCCTTAATTGAGCAGACTATGGCGCTGATCCAATTGCATGTAGTGAGGCCCGATTGCTGCGCTTTGCCTGTGGCATGACCTGCGGTTGCGACAAGTTGTTCGTGAACCCCTTGTATCGTGTACGACCTCAGGGATGCAATCAAGGCTCTATTGCGACGTCCACATTCATCTAGGACTGCTAAGTAAAGCATTTGATTTGCGGCAAATTGATCTTTGGAAGATTGAACACATCAAAATGACATGGTAAAAACTGTTTGTAGTTTGGTTTTTGATGATTTCCGTTCGTGATTTCTAAAAGAACACATGGTAGCCACTACGGATGAACGTGAAACGTAACCGGGCCGAGCCACTACCGGGATTATCCGCAATGTTGTAGCCCAGGTACTGTGGAAAATTCAGATGTTGCATTGAAGAACATGGTCTGGATTGATAATTATTTTCCTGGCACCAACAGATTTTCCATGATTTTCCTCCACAGCAATTCAATGCATTATGAGAATCTGTAGATTTTATGTGAGCTTTCTCCTCCTTTCTCTTTCTTCGCCCCACCTGAGCACTGTGCCATGTCAGAATTACGTGGAAGAATCGTCAGAGTATGATATGTCAGATAGAATTTTAGAATATTTCAGATAAATTTCCACATAGAATGTCAGATAAGCGTTAGATAAGTAGACTGTCAGAATCGCATGTCAAAAAAAGGTCAGGATATATGTCAGATAGAATGTCACAGAGAATGTCAAATAAATGTCCGATAGATAGAATGTTAGAATTACATGTCAAGATATTGTATAGCCGATCGAGTGCCAGATACAAGCAATGCCAGGTACAATGTCAGATGCCATGTCAGATACCCTCTGGTAAACAAACAGTTCGCTATTGAAAATGGCCATAGAAATAGTGGATTTTCCCCCAAAAAATGCTGATTTTCCATAGTTACGTTAGTTTACCAGACGGTACCTCCTGTCTCTTCTTGAAACACAGACCCTTGTCCGCCGGAAATTCATGGAGTTTCACCATGGTGATGGATCACACCTATGAATACACCATCTTTGGGATGGACTGCCATTTATCAGCTATGTGTGGCTTCACCAGGGTATATACATGCTCATTTATATATATATATCTAAATGTATACATATAATAATATATATATATATTATATAATATTCTTAATTAAATAATATAATATATTATATAATATATATAATATAATATATAAAATATATAAAATATATAATATATAATATAAATAATATATAATATATATAATATATAATATATATAATATATAATATATATAAATAATATTTAATATATAATATGTATAATATATAATATAATATATATATAATATTTAAAATATTATATGTATAATATATAATACAATATATATTTATATAATATTAAAAATATAACATATAATATTTAATATATAATAGAATATATATAAATAATATTTAATATATAATATGTATAATATATAATATAATATATATATATAATATTTAAAATATAATATGTATAATATATAATAT
>Ga0126342_10019717_pt1 | contig 11424 bp, 8 predicted proteins | sample Cyp1metagenome_FD_92528 | JGI IMG/M metagenome (GOLD analysis project Ga0126342, IMG submission 92528) | Coral microbial communities from Lord Howe Island, Old Settlement Bay, Australia - Cyphastrea 1 metagenome | ecosystem: Host-associated > Invertebrates > Cnidaria > Coral ... | reverse complement strand
GAACGAATGAACGAATGAACGAATGAACGAATGAACGAATGAACGAATGAACGAATGAACGAATGAACGAATGAACGAATGAACGAATGAACGAATGAACGAATGAACGAATGAACGAATGAAGGAATGAAGGAATGAAGGAATGCAGGAATGAAGGAATGAAGGAATGAAGGAATGAAGGAAGGAATGAATGAATCAATGAATCAATGAATGAATCAATGAATCAATGAATCAATGAAATTTGCCAACTTTATCTTCCAAAATTGCCTTGAGCCCTCGGGTTTTTGCGATTTTATGTGAAATCGAGCTCTGGCTACAGTCCTGTGCACTTTTTGTCGACCTCATCCTCCAGGATTTTATGTTTTTTCTCTGAAATCGAGCTCTCGCTACAGTCCTTTGTCGACAACTTTTGCAGATTGAGGCCCGAAACGGCAGAAACAGAGACCCCTTGGCGACCATGGAAGCCACTTTACCCAAGAAACCACACGGTTTCGCGCCCGAGAGTCTTTTCAAGCCTGAATTCACGCCTTTCCGAACTGTTACACTTCCCGACATGGTGACATGATGATATGGTTGACATGACGATACCTTTGATTATACATATATATATATGTAGCAGAGGGTATAACCGACAATGTGGATTATACAGGTGTGTCTGAGAATGGGACAGACCAAGATTATAAAATCTTTGGAAACATTTGGGCAATCCCATCTTGACCACGTCTCAGACATCCCTTACCAACCACAGGTGGCATGTCAAATATTCCTCCATCATCCATCTCCATCTGTCCGTTTTTCCAAGTGCTCCCTGTCTTACAGCACCAGGTGACGCGTTCACGGCACGCTGAAAATGTTCAACGCCGGGAACGCTACGCCATGGGTGGTGCAAAAACGGTGGTGTGCAGGCAACACCTCAAAAATGGTGTGTATTGTTTGGAATCTGCAGTCAAAAATGTGGTTACCATATACATTCGGCAATTTTGGTACGTTTTGGTCTGCTCTTGCAAATGATAGCAGCAAACAACCACCAAAGTGAAGGTGGGATTTCAATCTACCACTCATCTAGCCATGAATGCCATATGCACTGCAAAACCGAAGAATGATTTTTGGGATGCATATATATATAATATGTGTGTGAACACTTATAGCTTAGGGATTTCACAGCTAGCCAGTGCTTGATGAGACCCTATCCCAAATGTGAACCAACCCTGTTCATTTTGTCGATGATTTCTGCATCAGATTCTTCAAACAAATTTAGGCCTGACAATCTACAAATTATTCATGTTTGACTCAACTTGTGAACACCCTCTGGTAATCTAACATCGCTATGGAAAATGGCCCATGTATAGATGACTTATGTACCTCTCTACCTTCATGGTCACTTTCTATAGCTATGTTCAAGTATCAGCGGGTAGCTCATCTAATCTATTCGAACCCGCCCATCGTGTCGTGCATATGTCTCCGGGGCTAAAGCTGAAGATCGGCCGGCGAAGATCGATATCGGAATCTGCTGAACATACCCCCAAATCATCCATTTTAGATGGGGATTGTCCATTATAAACCATCCAGCTATTGGGGTACTCCCATCTTAAGAAACCTGCGAATTTTGCATTTGCATAGTATGGCACGCCTACACACATTGTCTGTACAGAAACAACCATCAAACCGTCAAACACGAATGTCTATACAGAAATGAGAAATCCCCAGGGATTGGAAATTTACGTGTCCTGCTCTCCGCTTGCAGTGCAATGGTCCATGGATCTCGAACCGTTTGTCATCGTGACATTCTGTGTTTGCTATGTGCAAATCAAGTTGCGAAACCTGTACCCAAGATCCAGGTTTGATGAGTAAATTAATTTGAACCTCAATTTGGAATCTCCACTTGCCAGACACACCTAGAAATCGAATGCTGTTTCAATCCAAAATTTGATGAAACCCACCAGCTGAATTCACTAGATTTTGCTGCGTCAACTCCTCAGTTTTGGTGGTGAACCCCCTTTTCCCTTGGAAAACATCATATTTTTCTTTGTCAAATCCCCCTTGTAGTTCAAAACATCATAGATTCCGTCCCGTCGTCTGTGATAATTTGCAAGTTTGAGAACCCACAGATTGTCACCAAACCATCATTTAAGATATTTTTTGATGGTTACAACATGTTACAACTCATCTGGTTGGTGGTATACCCGCCCCTCTGAAAAATACGAAAGTCAATGGGAAGGATTATCCCATATATTGTGGAAAATAAAAAATGTTTGAAACCACCAACCAGTCATGTAAATCACGTTCAAATCCCCATTAAAGAGGTAAGCATCAGCCAACAGTGAAGTTCTCCCCACCGTCGTTCACCCCACCTGTGACAGACTCTTCTCCTGCATCTGCCGTTCTTGTCGAATCGCCTCCTGCCGTGTCACACCATCTGACCCCATCTAATGTCATCGGATTTAGATCGAATTTAATCCAACCCTATCCAATCTAATCCCATCTGATCTAATCCAATCTAACCTAATCGAACCCAGCGCAATCCAATCGAATCTGCTTAGATGCAATCGAATCTGTTGAAATCCCCAATCCAATCTGCAATCTGATCGAATCTAACCCCCAGTCAAATCCCATCCAATGTAATTCCAGTCGCAATCTAATCCACACCTAATCGCATCCAATCCAACCTAAAATAGTGGAATATTCATTCTATCCCAATCGATTCTAGTTTAAATGAATCCAATCTAATCCAGAGTAATCTAATTGGATCCCATCGAATCAAAATTGATCTAGTCTGATGGAACCCAGGAACCCAATCAAAAGTATATCCAATCTTATCCAATCCAAGCAATAGTAGTCCAATCCAATCTAAGTTAATGTAACCCAATCTAATCCGATCTAAACAAATCCAATCCATTCCAATCTTGGGTGGCCGCATGGTCAATCGCAGTACTTTGTGTTGAAAAAATGGCCACTGCGGCACCTGGCTACGTGTATCAGACTTCTCTCTATCAACTGGACTATCTCTCTGATGATTTCTCTATATATATATCAAATACATTTAAAAAAATCATTTCAATCAAACATATCGCCATCAAATCTACCTGTATCAATCCCGTCTCTCTGATTTTTTCCACCGACTTTGTTTTTCAAACTATTTCTGTCACATTTTTCGCCATCTGGCTAACCAAACCCTTCTCCGTCAGACCCATCCCTATCAATTTATGTCCATCAAGCTTGAATATCTCTCACCAACCTCGCTGCATCCTCCTTTTTTCCGTGAAATTCATCTCCGTCAAATTTATCTATCCAACTTGTTTTTCGATGCATATATCACTACAACTTTCAAAAATCAAGGAAAAACACCGCACAAAACCACTCATAACGGAGACCGCTTTTTTAAAAGGCGCCTAACCACTCAAAGTTGACTTGCAAAGCAGGTTTGAAAAACAGCCAGGAAATTCATCAGTCCAGCGAACTGCAAACGCGGAATGTAATGGAAATGAGACGTGCGATGATTGAAATGTGGTTGAGCTCATGCCTTAGATAATTGCGGTGTGGTTGAACTGACGTGTGAAAGTGCTGCACGGTGATGATTCAAGTGCATGTGAGATGATTTGAGTGTGGTTGAGTTGAAGTGTGAGATGATGGAAACGTGACATGGAAGCCATCTCATGCCATCTCATCCGCACCTCAATGGCTTTACAGAATGAACCGCGTGCGCCCCTGGCAATCTCAAGTTTTTTTCGGCAGGACAAGGGGAGGCCCACCAAAACAACAGAACTACAACCCGACTGCCCGACTGCCTCACTCCAGCCATGCTTCAGTCTGTTACCTGAATCCCCATTTTGGCTGGTAATATCCTCCGCTTTCCTACTCTGTCGGTTTTCGCTGGACTGGAGACTAACTTGAAAGGCAGGGTTTTTGGCCTCTAAAAGTCGAAAAAAATGAAAAGTCGAAAAGTATGTGTATGCAAGTTTTTAGGTTTGAAAAGTCGGAAAAAAATGGGAAAAGTCGAAAAGTCAAAAATCGGAAGAAAAAAAATCGTAGGAATCGAAAAGTCGAAAACTTTTTGACTTTTTGCGAAAAAGAAAGATCAGAGGTGGAAAGTATTTGTTTTTCGCTTTTGTTTACTTTATTCAGGGAGATCCCCATGTCCGTCGGCCCAAACGTTCAAGGTCCTTTCTGGTTTGTTGCTTAAATTCCAATGTGCGTTGCCTAAATCCCCAGTCTTATCTTTGTTGGTGAATCCCCAGTCTTATCTGTGCCAATCTTTCTTGGTTAAACCATGGCTTTCATGGCATAAACGCCAATAAATCCTAATCTTTATTGCTTGGGTCCCAATTTTTCTTCCAGGTTTCAACCCTGATGTCACAAGGGTGACCTCGAGAGTTTCAATGCGTCGGGCCAAGTCGTGCCCAATCTGCTCCTCTGGCTGCCGTCATTTTGGACGGCTGGTGGAATCCCAATTTTTCATGCAAAAAAAAAGAATCCATCCAAAAATCAAACTATATTATCTATATGTTTTCTCCCCCGATGTTCATTGGCTAGAAAGTTCGCCACAAACTAGAATTGTTGCTTCACATCCTAGCAGTTGGAAGTTAAAAGAACATTCGATTCTCGGTGATACACCCCCTGCGAAAACAAGAAAGAAAAGACTACTCACTAAAAGAATAATATGGTTGAAAAATCCGCGTTCTATCTACTTCAGGATGACTGTTGTAACGAGGCCGAACAAAATGGAAAAGTAATTAACCCCACTGGTAGGATTGTGTAAGGCCGAACACATGGTAGGATTCTACTTTTTTTGTTTAAGAGTTGCTACATACATAGATACATACATACATACATACATAAATACATAACATAACATAACATAACATAGATAGATAGATAGATATAGATATAGATATAGATATAGATATAGATATAGATATAGATATAGATATAGATATAGATATAGATATAGATATAGATATAGATAGATAGAGATAGATAGATAGAGATAGAGATATAGATAGAGATAGAGATATAGATAGAGATATAGATATAGATAGATATATAGATATATATATATATAGATATAGATGTTGTAATGAGTTAATTACTTGTATATACGTTATTTATTGGTTCAATCCCCCGATCTCCCCCGTGGCTTGTTGGTGAATATCCCCATGATCGACCGCACCTCCGCTAGGAGCTGCTGTTCCAATCTGGCTAGCCTAGGAGCGATGGTTGCCGTGTTGAAGCCGGGGTACCCCCAAATCCAATGCTTTCATGGCAAAAATCGGAATTTATGTCCCAATAGCCATGAGCTGGGGTATACAGTATACACATGTATACACCATTTCCAGACCCATGTAATCCTACTAGTGATATTAAGCCATACTGTAGTAATTAACCAGTAATCATCAATGATAACCCCTTAAAGATGCCGGTACAAAGTAGAATCCGATTCGAAAATCGTGATGTATTGTTCCATCTTTAAACGATTTTTTAAACTCCGAGAATGTCGGTACTATGCAAAATCCGATTCTAGCAACAGCATCTTCGCATTTATCACAGAACACTGGCTGACGCATCTATGCGAAATATGTTTTGAACATCTTTGGTGCTCCATCTTTGGTGGTCACATCGTCATTTTAAGCCAATTGGAAGTGGACGTACGTTACAATCCTATAATCAAGTCTATAGCCTAGTTTTAAATATACATATATATATATACATATGTATAGGTGGGATAGACCAACCAACCACTCGTACCCTCTGCGAATCAAACGTGGGCAACGTGAAAAAGATCGACCTCAACGGAGTTTGGGGTTTTTTTTACCACCAAGTAGATCGGATGATTTCAGCAGCAAAATGCACGCTGCTTTCACCAGGAAAATGAATGGGATTTTTGAAGAGTCAACAGCCAGCCATCAATGGTTGGGACCCCAAATTCCAAGCCACCAAGCCATGGTTTCACATTGGTTTCACAACACTCTCTTGAGTTTTTCTGTGGCGGGGCCCTTTTTAAAAAATCCATGGGTCCTGATGGCTCCTGATTCTAGACTCACATTGCGCGTCGCTGCATCATGTATTGGGGTATAGTTTTTATGATAAGCCCTGGCAATCTAACCTGGCAATGGAAAACGTCGTAACGTCGATGTTTACTAGGAAACATATTTAGATATGTAAAAATGCAACACTAGACTAGCAGGTAACTGTACTTTTTGCCATTACCTTCTGCGGTTCTAGGCATCATGAATCATGATCTTTCAAAGATAATGTTTAGTAGCTGGTGTTTGTCCAAATACACAACAGTAATGTTTTTTGCCAACGACTACTTTTCATCTCCATGTTCGGTGTTTAAATCCAATGCTATTTTCATCCCAGCTCATCTTCACATGTTAGTTGTTTGACTGGAAATCACGATCGGCGACCCATTGCCATCCACTTTATGTTGAGCATTTGCTACACGTTAAGTATCGTTAAGTTGCCCCCAACCCATGGTGCCAGTCACCAGGACCGTCACAATTTCAGTCTTGGCTCCACTATATAGGGTAGCAATCGACTAATTGAAATGATTTCGACATTTTGTGTATTTTACCATCAAAACTGGTGTTACTTACTTTTTGCATAGTTGACAAATTTGGTGACTTGGATGTTTCTGGATGTTTCACTTAAAATTGGGATACGGATACATCGGATACACCTCTGGATGTTTCACTTAAAATTGGGATACTATGGCTACACCATTTTGTCATTTCCCTATCAAAAATGACTCTACTTTGGATTTTGGGGTCCCCATTGACTTCGATATGATGTTTGTTCCCAGGTGAAAAACCCAGGACTAAAGAAGATGACTCGAAAGCGGGCGGAAAGCGTGGCGCCACGGGGTTTTCCGGAGACCCGGGCCTGGTAAACATAGAAAAAACGATGGAACATCACCATTTTTCATGGGAAAACTCACTATTTCTATGGCCATTTTCAATGGCAAACTGTTAAATTACCAGAGGGTAACCATCCCCCATCATCCCACACGTCACTTCGGAGTCACACCTGGTCTTTTGTTCCACCCGCTCACAACGAACTTCCAGGCGTTCGTGGTTGGAAGCCACCTGGTACCTCGTGCCGACCAAGGACCGTGACGATTGGACCATCTGGGACCCGACTGGATGGGAACTGGATGGGAAGGGACCATGAGGGGTCCCATCAGCCAGCAATTCCCCAAAAACATCAAAAAACAATATGTGGATATGTGGTTCGATACTAAAATGATCAGTATATGTGATATGTTCAAGGCCAAGCATTGTATCTTCTGGCCATGTACCCGGGCCATGATCAGGTTCGCCAAGTGGCAGCAATACTTGGGGGCGTAGACGTAGCCACAGTTCGCGGTTTTTACACATCATAGGCCAGAAGATGCGCCTGCTTTGAAACAATTTTCGACCTTAATATTTCTCAGGAAATCGGACAAGAAGAACCCAATATTTGACCAATATAGCCTTGTCAAACCTCAACTAAAGGTGTTTGGGCTCAGGTTGGTTTGAGGCTGCCACACTGAAACGACAGTGGGTCTGCTCGCCAAAATTCATAGCAAACTCCAGGGCTAAGTTGCAGAATTCGAGCATACTGCATACAAGTCATTTCAATGAAACTGCCGAACTCAAAAGGTCACTACTATTGCTTGGTACTTTGATACACACCCCTTAAATTTAACCTGGAACCCAACAAATGTGGTCTGGAAGCAGATTTTCTGCATGGTCTTTGCTATGGAACACCCTGTACTCAAGGTTGGGGATAAGACCTGAGCAATATGATCATCCCCATATTTGGGATTTCAATCAATGATTAATTTCATCCCAAGATGCCCAAACTCTGGATTTTCTATGGATATTCCTAGGCCAAATGAGCCAAATGCCAGATCATCACAACCAAGTTTTGTCAAACAATATTCAATAATAAGTGTGCATCCATGTTTTCGAATCCCCATCTTGGTCAAACCCCTGGTGGCTGCTGAACTCTTTTGGTTTCAAATCCAGTTTTTCATGGTCAAATCCAGCCACGTTTCTTCTGAAAAAACATCATCAGTTGACGTCACTTGACCACTCGACTCGTCGTCGTTTCGGGGTCACTCTTTGAGCTCGGAAAGCAAGTGAAGCAAACGCCTGGCTCAGAATCCATGGATTCCCGAGAGAAAACTCGACAGGAAACCATGGTGTGTTTTTTTTTACCGTAATGATGGGGGGGGGTTCCTGATGTTTTTCCCATGATCCAAATCTGGGATGTTTAATTGGATGAATTGTACCAACACTTGCCTGAAATGGAATCTTCGGTGATTTTGGGAGAGTTACCCTTGTAATTCTCATCATTTCGAATAAAATCGTCTAAGTCAGCTGAAAGATATGCCGTGAAATTTCTCAGTTGTGGGATAAACTACCCCATATAAATCGCCGTTTTTCTTGGTAAACTGGTTGGTGGTATACCTACCCCTCTGAAAAATGATGGACAACTCGTCAGTTGGGATGATTATATATTCCCAATTAATATGGAAAGTCATAAAATTCCATGGTTCCAAACCACCAACCAGTAAATCATGGTGATCCCATGATAAATCACCATCCAAGTTATGGTCGTTGTATAACCTTTTCCAAACACGGCCAGCTGGGCTGTGTGGAGAACGGCGCAACTGAGGTCGCAGTGTCGGCATCTGGCGGCGGTGCGGTTTCCACGGGCGTTTTTCACCATCAAACATGGGGAGTTAACAAATGCCAGAAATCAGGCTTTCACCATGGAAAATTCTAGGGCTTAAAACGTCGATGTTCAGTCATGTTCAGCATGGGAAAATCATGAGTTCACCAAAGTTGCATCTATTTCCATTCAAAAAAAATACAAAAAATGTCGTTCCATTTTAGTATATGCGGTATATTTAGTCCAAGATCTTCAAGATTTTAGATATTTGAACCAAAATTTAGTTCAGATCTGGTATATTTCGTCCATTTTCTAACCAGTTTTCGATTTTGTGACCGGTCAAATCCCCATGGGCCGGGGTCACGAAACACCCCGCTTGCTGCGGGGAGTTGTCACACCAAAATTGCTGGCATTTATGGATGTTCAAAGGTGATAAACCAAAAAACTGTGTTACGAAACATACAAGATCATACAATTTTATGGATGTACCATCTACCGCAAATATCTTTGTCTAATTCATCCAACCGAAAATTTCACCATGGTAGATCATTACAATGGCAATGAAGCTACTGGTTGCTGTTTTCCAATCAAAATCTGCTCGTCACGGTGGATCCTATCTGGTAACTTGACAAATCTGGTAGCCTGACGCGTATTTGAAACGCTACCAGATTGGTGTTCCAAAATATGAATTGAATTACCATGACGTATCAACAAATCTGTTTATTTTGTCATCTTTCAAGAAATTAGTGTCAGAGAGTTTTCTCATTTGATCAAATGATATGAAACAGACTTAATTACCAAAATTTTGTTTAACAAATGGTTTATTCGATGATGGATCTGATATTATTGATATTTTGGTTGATGTTCATTTGAGCTCATTTAGGATTATCATTTGATTGTCCTTAATGAACCCTTTCTCAGAGGATGTATACAGCAAACGATTTGGGCATCTGGTTGATAGGTTGATGATACTTGATGATCTGATGTGTGTATAATTTATCTGTAAGTTGATTACAACCAAATCCCGCAGGCAAAACGTTGATGATAGTTAGTGACTATCATGTGGGATGATCACGGTATAAACTGTAGGCGAGTTTTGATTGATACACCTCTGATACTACGGCAAGACCCTATGGGTTCCCCGGAAAGTTAGAACTGTGTTCAAACATGACCCTTCAACATGCTCAAATACCTTCGCATGCCAGTGCTTCGGTATTTCCCAGAGGACGAACCGAAAACCCTAAATCCTAAAAACCTAAATCCTAGAAGCTAAACACGAAAAACTCTGAGTCCTCAACCAAAAAACACAGGGTATTCCAAGTAATTTCTGCAATCCTTCCAATCATCTTCGACAACATGGCATCCTCAATGTTGCAGTCTCGGCAAACCACGGAGTCTGTGCGAAATATTAGGTTGAATATCATTCCAATTGTTTCATTTGGTATAGAACAAACGCTTTTACTTCGTGATATCATGTTGCGTTTTGCTGGTTTAAGCGTGGACCTGATTTTGCTTGATTTAAATCTCTACAATGAAGGGCCCTAGCAGCCGTCTCATTGTGATTTTTTTTCCTGTCCAACTAGCCAAGTAGGACGGTCACTTGACATGAGAAATGGCCCCAAATGCGACAAAGGAAAAATAGGAACTGTAAGTCTGAACAGAAACTCGAGTACAACTCGCCCAAAGTATGAAAGAATTGGAAAAAGGACTTGAACAAAACCCTCACATTTGATACACGTAGACTCAAAGGTTGGTACCGGGAATTGCTGCCAAAACTTATCTGCCATCAGCACTGCAACGGAGTCCCCAGCAGCACATAAAAACTAGTTTGTTCAATTTCAAAATCGATTAAATTTCCTTTTGAAATCTAACTAAAATATTGCCAAAATTTATATTTCGAAGTTTCCCCCTAAGTAAAGTTAAAACCATATTATAAAAACTAGTTTTTCTATTTCAAAATCGATTAAATTTCCTTTAAAAATCTAATTAAAATATTGCCAAAAATTGGATTTTGAAGTTTCCCCCTAATAGTAAATTTAAAACCTGAATATAAAAAACTAGTTTGTTCAATTTCAAAATCGATTAGATTTCCTTCTAGAATCTAATAAAAATATTGCCAAAACTTGCCAACAATAAAAATATCGAAGTTTCCCCCTAATAGTAAGTTTAAAAACCTAATATTAGAAAAAAACAGTTTGTTCTATTTCAAAATCGGTTAGGTTTTCCTTTAAAATCTAATTAAAATATTGCCAAAAATTGGATGTCGAAGTTTTCCTGTAATATTAAATTAAAAACCTTAATATAAAATACATTTGTTTCCGACATTAAAAGACGGACCTTAACAAAAAACACCCCGGAGTTGACTTGTTTTGCTTTTAGGGGGTGAAACCCTGAAATGGCAGTTTCATGTTTAAATTGTTTCCAACAGGGGTCAATTAAAAATCAAATTGGCCAACTTCGAATTTTCCAAAATTGGAGACGGCACTAGCTTTTATCATTTGGAAGGGGTTTAGTAATAGGGGAAAGGGACTATTGGGATTTTGATGTCAAGAATTCACAATATCCACATACTACGCGTTGGGAACTGGTATACAAATTACTGCAATTTGGTTTGTTTGCGAAGAGATCAATGCCAACACTGAAAGAACCACATCCACGCCTCGGTGTTTACAGCTGCATCGGCCAAAGCGGGGTGGGGGGGTGGAAGGGTGGGGGGGTGCTGTGGGGGGGGCGTAATAACGTTCCTTGCACTTGCAACCATGCTTCACT
>Ga0126342_10019716_pt1 | contig 11425 bp, 4 predicted proteins | sample Cyp1metagenome_FD_92528 | JGI IMG/M metagenome (GOLD analysis project Ga0126342, IMG submission 92528) | Coral microbial communities from Lord Howe Island, Old Settlement Bay, Australia - Cyphastrea 1 metagenome | ecosystem: Host-associated > Invertebrates > Cnidaria > Coral ... | reverse complement strand
CCCATGCAAAGCTGAATTCTGATACTTTGCGAAGCTACCATTAGTAGCCTGAAGGCAATAGGCACTTGGTAGTTGATGTGTGGGAAGGGTTGATCTATGTTGATCTGGCTGGTGGTTTCAATCGCAAAATTAGGTAGAGCTGACGCTTAAATAGTGTGCCAACCAAGGTACTTTGTGTAGGATGGAACATAGCAGTATTAAATTTTCAACACTAGCCAGTGATGATCCCCGATTTCTGCCCAGCAGCGGATTTGTGAAAGAAACTCTGAAAGACTGTGAAGATCAAGCCAGGAAAGCACTCCTCGAAGAAGTCTGTATCATAGAAAAAAATGGCGGCCAATGCAACATCGAAATAATCCTGCCGGTCCACGTCACCATCCTCACCTAAGAGTCAACATGGATTTTACACAGGTCTTGTCCAAAAAGGGACTCCAGAAATGTCCTACTCACCTTTAGTGGCCAACAAGTTGCCTGGAGCATACCACGACACCTGCAAGATGTTCAAGAAGTATTCGTAGACGCTACCTGCGGGGCTTCAAGGTCACATCCACTGGAAATGGGCCAAAGGCTGATCCAACTGATCCATTGAAACGCCACAAAACGGTAAAACATGGCTGACTAATGCTGACTATACTCGTTGGTGGTTGAGCCACCCCTCTGAAAAATATTAAATGAACTTTATTAACTTTATTGAAGAGCAAGTGGGCAGCCGTGCGACCCCCTTGCCCCACCTCTTTGGTCGCTCTATCCGGTCCTTGCCGGCTCAATCAGCTGGAAATCAGCTGCCGTCGCCGCTTGGCGGTGCAACTGCTCAAATATGGCAGCATCGCACTCTGCCAGCTTCTCTGGAGGCATCCGCAACCGATAGCAAACAACCCAATGGGAAATAGCAACAGCATGGGGCTTAGCCATCTTTTGAGGAACCTTGATACTGTGATGGCCCAAAAAAGCCTTCCAAAGCAACAAAAACGGTTTGATGCGATGCCCCCAGGAAAGTTGACCCTGAAGTGGAACCTCTTGCTCCTGAGCATACCAGCGCTTTCTGTAAACCCAAGGCCCTGGGTACTTCGTAACTTGGTAAAAATCCCAGAAAAGCTGCAAGCCACTGATCATGGCCAATGGTGCAGGGCCCTCCAAATAGGCTGTACCTACGGCACTCCACCATTGGTACATCATCCTGGTGTTGACTTCTCCATACCTGCGCACCATTTTGTCTGGAAAACGCCAGGTAGCGGGTGCTACTGGCATAGGCACCTGCAGTGTAGGTTGTGATCTAGGAGCCGGACTGGGCATCTTACCTTGCTGCTGTTCCGCCATGTGGGCTTTGCGACCTGAGTTGAGCAGGACAAGCAGAATAGCTCGATGCAGTTGCCGATGCTTTTCCAATGCCACTGCCAACCCTTCCCAAATATCCCAAAAGGCTTTCTCTCTGGTCTCATTGATTTGCGAGGCCGCTCGATCAGTAAGTTCATTGTGCCAAAACGCCCACTCCTCCACCGGTGACTCAGCTTTGGATATGTCGCAGTGTGACACGACCTTGATCACCTGAACTGCCTCAACCGTCCAATCCTCAAACAGCGACTGTATCTTGAGCCATAGATCTGAATGCGCCCGATTGATTCGCACTGGCTGACCTCGCAAGATCCGTTGAAGACCTCGCAACACCCCTAAGCAGTCGGTCCAGATGCGCACCTGTTTGTTCATCTGCCGTGCCCAGTGAAGTGCCCAAAAAACTGCTGTCAACTCAGCCCTGAATGGAGTCTGACACAGACCCTGTACATGACCACCCAAGAGCAAGGTGTTGGTCAGACTACCTGCCTCTGCCAACGTAACTGCCCAGGCTGCATACCGCAAACGAGGTTCTCGTGGCTTGGCTGCTGTACCATCAACAAAGACATCAACCTTGTGGGGGAGTGCTGACTGGCAATGGTTTACCGGTGACATGCATGAAAGTCCATGATCCCTGACCAACCATCTGGCAAAAACCTCCCATTCTGGCAACAGAACAGCCCACCCATGACACGACAAGCACTTGGGGAGAGACGGTATCAAGGCAAGTTGAGATTGATCAAGGTGCGCACGACAGTCTTGGAAGAAAGGGCAAGCCCAAGCCCTGTGATAAAATCCATCCTTTTGCTCACACCAGGGGCAGGTGCCATCAGCTTCAGCTTTGAAATGGGCCCTCCCATTTTGCGTATACAACGTGCCATCCAAATGACACCGCAGATAGACTTGATCGGCCGTGCCGAAACCAGCAAGAGCTGCCTGCACTGCCTGGACATCTGCAAGTTCAATGCCCTGGAAGGACTCCCTATGTGCAACCTCCATGCCCAACACAGTGCCCCATGACAAAGAGACCCGTAAGAACAGTTCATCCCATGGAAGTTGCACCACACTGAAACTGCCGTACCGATCTTGAACCAGACCAGAGGTACTCACCGCCCATCCCAACCGTTGCATGCGTGCAAGCAGCACTGCTGTAGGGCCATTGGACGGCAAATCCAAGTCCGGGGCCGCAAACAGAGCCAACATGGCGTCTACCTTTTCAAAACCTCCAAGTTCCCGGGCGTCTCTCAGGGTTTGGGTGATAGCCCACGCTTCAGGATCTGTGACTAAGTTGTGACAGGCCAAATGCAACATGGGGTTTGCTCCCTTTCGTTCTGCCTGAACTGCACGAACCACCCCTGTCCTCAGTTGTTTGAAGTGGGTAGCGCCAAGGTGGACCACAGAGATACCATGCAACGCACGAGGCCATGCCAACATTCGAACAGCCTGCAACTTAACCTTGTAGGGAGACAAACTGGCTTTAAGCTTGGTCCAGACATCTGGCATGCCCTGCAACCGTGCACGCAAAGTAGCATTCCAAGAGTGTCGGGAAAAGTTCTGGTGTGCACCTAGGTTCCTGGCAGCGAGGGTGACCTGAAAAGCATGGGCCCGATAGGCTCTCCTGGCAACACCTTCAGTACTCCAAACCTTGGTCTTGCGAAAGTCCAACTCAAGGTCAAGGGCGGATGTAAAGTCCAAACCTGATTGCCAAACCCCATGGAATTGCTCTTGAGAGGAAAAGAGAACCCCCCAGTCATCGATAAAGGCATGAAGTCCAACGCCTGGCTGTGTGGCCTGCAACCATAAGTCCAAAATCCAATCGATGACAACCATTCCAAAGACCGACAAGGCACAGCCCTCCGGCAGCCCACAGTTGGAGTGCACTGGTTCTCCTGTAGACATCCTAACCTTGAAGCGACGAGTTTGACCCGCAACAAAGGCCACCCATGCACGCAAAACCCCCATGGGAAAACCCAAGACCTGAAGGGCACACCACAACGGAAAACGAGGAATGGCATTGAAACACTTGCGTATGTCCATCAAAATGCCATGCAAGGGGACATTATCCACCAGTGCTGATTCCAAGAACTGAGCAGTTGTGTACCAAACTGACCTGGCCTGCCTCGCCGGTAACCCCCCTTGGACACTCTGTGGAACCAACCCCGCCAAAACTTGCAAGGCCTCCTTGGCTCTAGCTGACGACCAAATGCGATAAAGCAGGCTGTAGACCGTCACTGGTCTGTATTCCTCCACCGTCTGTGCCTGCGGAGTCTTTGCAAGGCTCGCTACAAAACCGCAGGCGACCTGAGCAGGCCACTTCGCACCTGCTTCAACACTTTCAAAAACCTGAACCATGGCTTGCTGGGCTGCAAATGGCAGCGATGCAAGATCGGGCTGCGAAACTCCATCTGGCCCTTTTGCAGCTTCGCTCTTCTTTTGTTGAACCAAGGAACCAAAACGGTCTGGGGTCCAAGGGGAAATAGGCCAACTCACCCTAGGCAACACACGTTCAACAAATCCACAGATTTGATCCCATTGCCCTGGCAAAACATGAGCCTGTTTATTCCATCTTGGTTCCCATGCATCCCTGAAGCGCAACAAAATGTCATCATCAGTCATGATGACCTTTTCTTGGGTAAGCACTTGTCCTGCCTCAAGCCCATCCACTGAGTCAACCCAAACCTGATCATGGTCATGCGCAACAACCTCCATGGCCCGCCCTTGGACAACGACCGGCAAACCAGGCAACAAAACTGTGGGACTCACCAAGACAACTGAACTGTCCTCAGGTCTGACCTCTTCTATCCCTACGGAGATACGGTCAAGCAACGTTTCCACCGCAGGCGGCGGTGTCGATTTGCAGTCTTGGAAAACTACATTCATGTCCACCATCCTACGCTGCTTGCCAAACTGGTAGCGTTGCTTTGCTAATTTGGCTTCAAAGTGCTTGACAAAGGCTTGGAAACCCTGAAACAACTCTTGGACAAACCCCAGGCCAGGCAAAAAGAATGGCAAAACCGGGGAGGTAGGCCGAGCAAATCCAAGTCCATGCTCTGCCCACCAAGCCCCAAAACCCCCAGGAAATCCAGATGCCTTGCGGATGGCTTTCCACGTCTCTTGAGCATTGAGCTGTGCATTCCATGTCTGCAGCCCTTGGGCAAGCTGCTGGGAAAGCGCTTGCAACCTGCGCAATTGTTTGAAAAAACGAGCATGTTGCAAACTTATGCCATAGTAGGTAGGCTGAAGTTCCCCATGTCTGGCTTTCTTAACTGGTGAACCCTGCCATGGTCTGGCTGTAGGTTGAAGGGTTTGGGCCCGCCCACATTGTGCTCTGGTGACATGACAACCTTGTTGAGCTTGCCTGCTCCGGGCTTGTGTCTCAAGCTGCCTCCACACCTTGGCATAAGCTATAGTAGGATCATCATCTCTGGCAAAATCCACTTGACAATCCCAGTTGGTTGGCCATGGAAAAGGCAAAGGCTGAGCCCAAACTTGACTAACCTGGCGGAGTCCTTGACAACCAAAGGTGGCCTCAACTGTGGCATGATCTGCCCATTTGTCCCAGGCTATGTGTACACGCTGCAACAAGCCCTGAAGTTCAGGTGAAATCCACATGTGGTCAATTCGCTTCGACCCACGCCCCGTAGGGCTCACTGAAACCCCTTGGCGCCATGCCCAGAGATCCTGGACTTCACGGAAACCACAGTCTGTAAGGCGTTGCAACTGGCTAAGCTCGTGCACTGCATAGTTGAAATCCCCGCAAATGATACGGGGTCCCGCTGTTTGAAACCCCACCCTCTCTACCAGCTCAGCCAAATAGGTTTCCGTCTGGTATCTGGCAAACTGATGGGTAGCATTGCACGGAACCCCATACAGCATACCTATGGTGACCCATGTCGAATCAACCATCATCCCTGCCACTTGAATGCGGCCGGTAGCAAAACTGTCAGAGTCAAAACCATTAGGAAGTGCTCGTGCTGGGTACTGAGAACACAACAGGACCCCTGAATGGTTCCCTGCTTGACCATTCCTGCGTGGTGGACATGGGGCCCCTGGGACCAGGTACTTCCATTTGGTCTGAAGGCACTGCATTCCTTCGCGGAAAGACCAAAAACCCTGCTTGGAAAGTTGTGTCTCTGAAAAAACCCATGCCTGACCCTCCTGATGTGCCACCTGATCAACTTTAGAGTTAAGCCCGGACGGATTGGCAATTCCAAAACTCCAAGTTTGTGACCCAGTGTTTGGTCCAGGATGAGCCGCTTCACCTATACGACTAAGTCCACACCACACCAGCACCCACAAAAGCCATTGGAACCCACCCCTGCGGCGCATGGTGGACCAGCTATGACCTGGCAACTGACGAGCGACCTTGCGGACCCCTGGCTGGCTTTTCACCTGCATTGGACTGGCTCCTACACTAGTACTGACAGGGAGGACCAGGGATCCCAAAACTGCAAAAATGTGACAAAAAATGTGAAACCACCGGAACCCGGCACCGACCAAAACTGCTGAAATTCCATCAAGGCAACTGACACGCTGCTGACCTGGAGCTGCGCACTTGTGTGACGACAAGACCTCAAATGTACCTGCCTGCTGTCGACCCAACTTGTCAGACTCACCCAACCACGCCCCTACCCAAGAGAGGCCAGCAATCCATATGGCCAAGAGCCTGTGAGAAAGTCCAACGAGGCTCATCCCCAAAATCCATGTGTGAAACCACCGAACACTTACACCAACCAAAACTGCTGAGATTCCATCAGGGCAAACTTCACGCTGCTGACCTGGAGCTGCGCGCTTGTGTGCTGGCAAGACATCTAATGTCCCTGCTTGTCTTCGACTCAACCTGTCTGACTCACCCCACAACGCCCCTACCCATGAGAGGCCGGCAATCCATATGGCCAAGAGCCTGTGAGAAAGTCCAGCGAGGCTCATACGCCAAATCCACAAAGACAGTGCCAAAATGGCCATTGTGAGACCACCTACTCTGCTATCCCAATCACCCACGGCAGTCAAGTGTGTGACTGGGCCCCATCACTCTTGGCGAGCTCGCTTGGAAAGCAAACTCTCAAACTGATGCATCTGCTTCTGAAACATTCCGTCCAACATGTTCTGTTGATGCACCACCTGTTGCCGGAATTGCTCTTGAAAGCTATCCTGAAAACCTTGGATCTGTCCTGCCTGCGCCTGGATGGCCGCATCAAAGTGCTTGTGCTGCTGTTGCAATTGGCTGTGCACTTCCTGGAGCTGCTGTGTGTGCTCTCCATGCTGTTGCTGCAGGGTATGCCCCAATTGTGCTGTGTTGTGCTGCAGCTCTTGCATCTGTTGTTCCAACTTGGCGACACGGGCATGTTGCCCTTCCTCTGGGTCGATGTCCATGCCCTTTGGAGGCAGCTGAGCCATGACTGCCTGCACCACCCTATGTTCCATATCCTCAAGGGGGTTCCCAATGGGGATGGGCACCGGACCAACTTTGGCATGTTTGACAGCTGGGGCCCAGGGATCATTGAGCTGCAAATGGTCAATTTCTTGACCCTTGGTGACCATGGCAACCGTGGCTGGGGAGGCAAGCACCCGGGGAGCTGCAGGCATGTTGGCTGGAGGAGACCCTTCCTGTGTGACCACAACATCTCCATGCTGCATGTGCAACACTTTCGCTGGAGGCGACTGAACCGCATGAACCCTGAAAAGCAAACCCTGAACTTGGTCATGTGTGCCAACAGGTTGAATAGGTCTGGCAACCCATCCACAAGACGCAAGTGCATGAGCAACCGATGCTTTCAGCGTTCCAAAAGGAAAAGGTCCTACCAGGTACGAACACTTGCTTCCAGCAGGTAAGTAAATCTGGCCTGGTTTGACCTTGGCGTACACCTGGGCTGCGTCACTCACCAAACAGCGAAGGCCCAGCTTGTTGCCCATTCGTGCAAGGCCACAAATGGCTGGCAGCGACTGTCGCTGCATCATGAGCTGTGTGAGATCGGCTTTGGGCATCCAAATGACCTGAAACTGGTCGGAAGGCTTCTTGCCGTCAAGTGATCTCGGCTCCAAAAACACCCCATCAAATCCACTGAAGGCCTGGACTTGGCGCTGGAGGACATCAGGCAATCTAAGGTGAACCCCAAAAACGTCTGCTTGGTCAGATGGACAGTATTGGAAATTCAACTTCATCCACTGCTTGCCCCATGCTTCCAAAACTGGGGTGGAGACCGGGTAGTGCTGGGTCTGGTGCCAAGCTTCACAACCTGCGCATTCTTCATCTGTACAAGTCTGCAAAGGGCTGACTCTTCCAAAGATATGCTTCATGGGATGGGCGCAAACTTGAGACCAGCTTTCATCTGTCATATCACGAAAAACCATGGCTTTCACTACACAAGTGGCAACTGCTTGGATTTCGCATCCGATGGTAGGTGGTGCCCTCTGAACCGACAGAGCACCTAGCTGATACAAAAGTCCATCCACCAAAACTGGCTCTCCATTTGCTGTGCACAACAAAGGGACACGGACTGATGAAACTGCCAGGGTTGTGACAACTGGAACTGTGCTATCAACAACAAAAAGGCCAAGCGACCCTGCCGACATGCATGTGCCTGCTTTGAGGTATGGCTCTGCCATCACTTGGTTCAGCAACACAACCCCTGAAGCCTGAGGACCAATTTGAGCCAAAGCAAGCTGAGCCAGTGCATGACCCTGGGAGTCTTGAAAAAGCCCTGCTTCCAAACGCAACAGTGTCGGGTCCAAACTGGATTGCACAGTTTTCCCCTTGCCATTCCCTTTTGTTTTCTTCTGCCTCTTACTACCCACCTGATAGGTTCCTCCTCGCTTTTCAATGGCCCTCTGCAGCTCTGACGGTCGAATCAGTACAAGTGGAGGCCGTTGTTGGTTTGCAAGCCGCTTGAGCTCTCTCCAAACATTGGGAACTTGCAGTGCTGAGTTGACAGAATCCTCACCTAAGTGTTGGATGACATCCTTGGCACGCTGCATGCTCTCACTGGGTTCTGCTCCATGATCACAGAGCACAGTTGCTAGCTGGTCAGCCACGGAAAGTCCAAGGGCTGCCAGCTGAGGTCGAATGCACATCTCACCCAACTCTGCTGCAAAACACCGACGCAGCTGTCCAGCTTGTTTCTCCAACTGGTCGAAAGTGGTGGGGAAGGCCTCCCCCCACAGCAGGTGTCGGGCAAAAGTCAAAGCCAAGGCCCCACAGTGACCCCCCAAAACAAAAGGTACCAGCTTGTTGTTCCAAAGTCCATCAACCCCACGACGCAGCCCCACCATCTTGGCCAATCCCTCAAAGACTTCCACGTGTGCAGGCACGACACCACATGTAAACAACATGACAAGTTCATCATCCATGCGCCAAACCAAAGGGTACCAATGTTTGTCAACCATGGCAGCTGTGATGACAGTGGCAACAGAACCCAAAGAAGCACACAGTTGAGCCCAAGTGGCTCCATCCGGTGTGATGGTAAGCCCAGTAACCAACAACGGGTCCCACACATGAACATGCTGGTCTTTGTCGGTGTGCAGTGCAATGTGCTGAAACCCAGCAAGCAGCTCATCATCCCCCCATACTGGCCCTTGAAGACAAAGGATGGCTTCACGCTCAATCTTGGACATGTGGGACTCCCGTTTGATTGTCAGCTGTGCAAGGGACGACACTGCATAGACATTCCAGTCATGACCTGGCTCTTCATGGCATTCAGCTAACACATCCTGAGGTGACAAACAACAGGGAACCGCTACCTCCGCTTTGGGACCATTGGCAAAACTCTTGGGGGCAATCCCGATCTCTGCTCCCTGTTGCAATGGCAGGCTCAAATCCAACGCCTGTGCACTGGACCACATCATGAGCTCAGCTGCCGCACCCGTCAAGACCTGCTCAGCTTCCAACAACTCATGACCAGTGGTGCCTGATGGACAAGAAATGGCTATGGGTGCAGCTGTTTCAGTCAACCATCTGACATGAACCTGAATGTGCGGCTGGTCTTCTTCAATGGGGTCTTCCTGATCACCTGTAGCAGGCACTGTTGGTGGAATGGGTGAAGGCCACCACCGCTGGCATGTGGTCACAAGGTCAGACATGTACCCTGCCAAAACCTGCTCTGGGTCACACTGCGGAACAATCCCAAAAAAGACATCGAGGTGACGACGGAGCTGGCTCAGAACCCACACCCCCACCAATGGAGATACTGCCTGCCCAATCCCTGCCATGGCAAGTCTCAAATTGCAGCCAACATCAATGCCTGGCACGCCACCCATCAATGCCCACATCTCTTGAGGATGCAAGTACCTGCAGTGCTGCATGACCTGATTCATATGCACCTGTGAAGTCTCAAGAGGGATGAGAACCCCAAAAAGTCCACGGGATTGAAGACGCTGCTCAGACAAAGGCCCCCTGCACCCACACGCACATGCATACAACTGGTTCCCTGCTGAGTGAAGCAGTGTAGGACAGCAATCATCTGACCGCAGGTACAAGCTCTCAATGCCACCAGCAGCATAAGCATGAAACTTCGACAACTCATACAAGTTCAAGTCAATCTGGGCATGATCTTCTGGTGGCCAATTACGGATGCCTGGCATGACATCTTGCACATGCTGGTGACTGTTGCTAACTGGCAAATCTTTCAACTCACACAGGCCAAGCAGCGGAGCAGCCAAAACGCAGAACCAACGAGCACGCTTGGTACACCACCCATGCTGGAGGCTAATCACTTGCTGAGAGATGCGATAGCCTGTGGCCAATGCAAACTGACGCAAAAGCTGTTGAACCTCAAGGTCACCCTGGATTTCTGGCACACATTCCAAGACCAACAAGGAACATTGCAAGGTCCATGCCAAACTCAAAGCACGTGGCAATGAAGAAGCTCTTGCATCTGCCATTCCTCTGCGATCCCCTAAAAGGGAATGGGGCTGACACGCCACTCCGGCCAACATTGTGGAAAAGAAACCCCCTTTGGCAGCTAGTGCTGAGGCAACCTGCGCCTCATTCAAGTCACCTACGATCAACTGGGCCCCTGCATGCAATGCCTCAAACAAAGGCTTCCAAACCTTGTTCATGTCCACCCCACAGAGCATTGAGAAACCCGCTCTGGAGGCCTCTTTGGAAAAACCCCCCAACCCTGCACACACCTCAATCACACGGCTGGGGTCAGCAAAGGTGCTATCTGGAAGCACATGTACCCACGTGTGGTGGTCCACAGTCATGGTTGGCGGGGAAAGGGAAGTCACTTTGAAACCAATGCCAGTCAACACTCGACCACTTGGCAAATGTCCATCAACCCAAAGTTTCGTTCCTGGCCTGTCACATGTAAACACAATGTGCCTGTTTCCTTCAGAATTGCGGCTAACCACTGTGAATACCATAGGGTATCTTTGCCCCAAAGTCAGTTGAGTGCCAAAACCAGGTAACACCGTAGACGACATTGCACCTACCCTAATGAAACAGTCCTCAGGATTCGGTATGATCCACCCTACCACTGGAAGGTACCTGAGCCCGGGCTTCTGAAAAATATTAGTCAGTTGGGATGATTATTCCCAAAATATTGAAAATGTTCCAAACCACCAATGAGCTGACTATAGATCTATATTGATCTTGTTGAAATGGGACCCCATTTGAAGTTCCGTGCCTCCATGTCTGGTATGATGATCATGAACCAAACTCATCACATGTCCAAGATCGGTGAAATGATCCTGCTCGCATAGCCCAGCAGACCGCCCAAAAAATCCCAGCAGAATCCATGGGAGGAACATCACCGCGATCGAGGGCCTTTGTGATACTGCTACACATGCTTGGATATGCTTGGGAGGTATCAAGGGGCTTGTCTGATCCTGGGTGATCCGCCTGGTGATCGCCCAGCCGGGTCAATGGACCACCTCGCTGCGCCAACTCGTCCAACTCGTCTCGTCTCAGGCGTCAGCTTTTCCGAGCTCGTTGTCATCACCTAACCGCGAAAACACGTGGAAAAAACAACATGTTAAAAAAACTAGACGACGGATGGCCCGAGAGCGTAGAGGAGCAGAGTCTTCTGTTGTTAGTATGGAGACACGCTTTTTACACACAGGCTCTTTTACACACAGACGCTTTTACACACAGACGCTT
>Ga0126342_10019715_pt1 | contig 11425 bp, 5 predicted proteins | sample Cyp1metagenome_FD_92528 | JGI IMG/M metagenome (GOLD analysis project Ga0126342, IMG submission 92528) | Coral microbial communities from Lord Howe Island, Old Settlement Bay, Australia - Cyphastrea 1 metagenome | ecosystem: Host-associated > Invertebrates > Cnidaria > Coral ... | reverse complement strand
TATAACTCCGCTATTCGACGGTTTGGCTCAAGTGCCCCGTGAAAAAGGGGCATTTGGTTGTTGTTTCATGCAGGGTCCGGGGAATTGGGTTCCCTTTCCTTTTGGGGTGTCCGGTTCTTCCCCTTGTTTGACTATATTATGTTGGTTAACCAGGGTTTAATGGTTATATAAATATAAAAAAATATATATATAAGGGTAAATTCTCATATTTCACCTGAAATCAGATGATTTGGGTTCATTTTCCCCATCAAAACCACTATTTTTGAGCATGGGTCCATGTTCAAACAACTTACTGTGGATTGGGCCAGCGAAATCCGAATCACCAGTTGAAAACGGAGGTAAACCTCCCATTATTTATAGGGTTTCAAGATATTTCAAGCATCTGTTTGGTGGTGCAGGATTTCGCGTTGCCATCCACAGTAGATCCGATTGATCGATTGTGTCCTCCTCACCGCTCCATTACAATGGTCATTCTATCCCCATCTCGACAATGTAACTGGTTGGTGGTGCAATGTGCCCATCTTGCCCATAATGATATGCTTGGGATAACCCCTAACTGTCAAAGTATATGATCAGTTCTTTTTGTGGGATACTATAGTTCATAAATTAATATCACATAGTTAGTTCATATATCTATAGTTCATATTTTGGGTTTGAATTGATCAGTTCTTTTTCTGGGATCATTTTGCTTCATCCCACTGCAACAAAAACCCAGCTACTCAGAGGATCATCCCACGAATCGAAACGAATGTAGGTGATCCAACAAGTTTCTGATGGCTTCTACCACATATAATAATGTGGCTTAAAAAACGATACGATACTTACTAACCATATACAACCATACAGGGGTGATATCCCAGCTTATGAGGTTTATAATAATGATTATGGTCATTTTTTTCACCTCGCACCCCTTTTTGGATGGCATTTCGTCATAGTTCGTCCACAATGAAAGCTGCCCATTCTGCCGGATTTTGGCCAAGGTGAGACGTGTAGCCAAGCGATTTGCGACACCAAACCAGATGAAGTTACGTCAGGGTCACTCAGGGGTTTTCCCTCAAAGGATGTGGGAAATTACGGACCGGGCCAATGGTAATGTGGTAATGTAGGATTCACCCCATGTTAAAACCCTCTGGTTATGTCAAAATATTGAAACTTGCCCAGTCGAAATAGTGGATTTACCCATTAATAGCATGGTGGATCTTTCCATAGTTTTTTGTTAACGTTTACCAGAGGGTAACCATAAAAAGTGATGATTGAATGGGATTTCATCGGGATGTTGGGATATTTCATGGGATATCAGCTGCCATAAACCCCGGCTGCCATGAACAAGTACCGTGACCGGGGGATGGAAACCATGTGACGATGTTACCCGGCCTGGTAAACGTTAACAAAAAACTATGGAAAGATCCACCATTTATAATAGGTAAATCAACTATTTCTATGATCATTTCCGATATGTTAAATTACCAGAGGGTAATCCAAACATCTTTGCAGGGCAGCCGCAAATCAACTTTCTTTTTTTGGTCACAAAGTAAAAAAGAGACGCGGTTTGTGGGATATCACCGACCCAACAGTGGGAACCACCATTTGCTGAAGTTTATTTGGTCGTCTGAAGTATGTTCATTGCTCAATTTTTTCGTCATTTGGAATGGCCAACCAGGTGAAAAACGTATCATATATTTTGTATGTTTGTCATATTTCATGATGGTACAAATTCAGGTTTGCCTTTTTCCATTGGCGGGGCTCTGCAAAATCAACATATTTGTGCGTGGAGACGAACTGATCCAGTTAACCAGTAGCTTCTATTAGGTTCCAGGAGTAAGCAGCCAATCTCGGACGCTCGAATGTACCTTGAACGCAATATGGTAATGATCTAATGTGGGTAAAACAATGCCATAAACCATCCCCCAGTCATCCAGTCATCACCATTTTTATAGGTGCTATAGACTATTCCCGAATATGCGGTTTATGATTGTTTTTACGCTCCAGTCTCATCCAATGCTTGAGATATTTCAACGGCCACGTCTTGCAATCCGAAAAAACGCAGAGCATTTCAACATGCCATGGTCAAACCACAATCATAATGGGGTACCCTCTGGTAAACGTTTACACAACTATGGAAAATCACCATGCTTTCAATGGGAAAACTCACTATTTCTATGGCCATGTTCAATAGCAAACTGTTGACATAACCAGAGGGTATGGTCAAACCAAATCCCTGTGAACATGGATTGATTGATGCCCAATATGGGATAACCACAATTTAATATGGGATACCCTCTGGTTATGTCAAACATAGCTATTGAAAATGGCCATTTCTAGTGGATTTACCCATTAAAAATAGTGATTTTCCATAGCTTTTTGTTAACGTTTACCAGAGGGTAACCGTCTTGGGAATCTTTTTGTTTTGCGTCTATAGATCCCTATGAAAATGGATTGACGACCATCCCTTTTTGGGAGAATAAAACCATACCTTCAGCGTGGCACAGCACCGCACCGGCACCGCACCTTCGGTCAGGGCTGGCTTCCCGGCACGGCAACCCAGGGGGTGTCGAGTTGATCAACCATTAAGCCATAAAAAAGAACCCTTCTTGGTGATTAGAGCGGATACGGGTCATACTACTTTGTTTATTGGGAATCCGAAAAAAGTTCAGACTAGGCTAATACCTATCAATCAGAATGGGATGGGAACACGGGCTATTTTGCTCAATTTCTGTTCGAATTTCCATGTGAACAGATGGTCCCAAATGAAATGTGGGTGGTGTTTTAGGGGCTCATTTTCCGGCCAGAAATTGTGGGAATTTTCAGGATCGCTGGTAAACCAGGCACAGACCGTTGCTTCGACGCCTCTAGTTTTCTTGATTGGGTTGTTACTCATGACTGATTTTTTTGGTTATACACTGGAGTTACATTGGGATTGAATTGAAGTTATATATATATAAGCACGTCACAGCCATCAATTCATAGTGGCAGCGAGCCATCAATCAATTGGAGTGTCAGTGGTTCATCCCTCATAGGTACAATCCACTTGTTGAATGTTGGATTGCGATGATTGATGCTTGCAACCCCAAAAACCTGTAATGTCAACCCTGGATTAATAAACCCCTAGGCTGTTTAATTGGGAGGGTACCATTTATGTATCAGATTATGACTATTGGAGGAGTACCCCCTAATTAATTAATAAACCATGGTTTATTAATCCGGGGTTGACATTACTCAGTACATCTGAGTACGATCATCATTGAGGGATCATTATTGTTTTTTTTGGTGTTCTGTGGTATTTTTCATTGTGCAATTCCCGAGTTTTGGTGATTCATTGCTGCTTCTCCCCTCATGGCTGGTGATGTCTTAGAATAACTTGTGTAAGTCACGTGTCAATCATTGCTTGGATAGCTTCACCCTGTAAGATTTCATGCCTACTTTTTTGCAATCGGTGTCTCCACTTCCGGTGATTTGCGCAGATTGGCTGGTTCACTGGCGCTAACCACAGCGTGTTGGTAACCACCATGGAAATGTGACTAAATCCAACTCATCATTAAAAATGCCATGGGTTGGGTGCTCATCCTCTGTTTTGAGAGCCCAAAGGTTGGATTTTGAATGGCTCAAAATTGCTTCGTTTTCATCCATTTTGGAAGCGGAGGAATTCCACCCCTTTTTTGTTTGGTAAACAAAAAGATACGGGGCCGAGTTTTTCGTGCGTTTTTTTTTTGTGCCATGACTTTCACCATCTATAAATGATGGAATCCTATTGGCTGATAATGATGTTTCCCATCAAACTTGTCATGAATTGGGGGTATCCTCTATTTTGAAACAAGGCCACAAATGTGGGATTATTGCATTCTATCCCACTAAACATTCCAGTTTTGTTTGGTTTATACTTTATTTTTTGCTGGTTGGTGGTTTCAAACATTTTTTACTTTCCGTTTCATATATGGGATGTCATCCTTCCCATTGACGAACTCCATGATTTTTCAAGATGGTTACCCTCTGGTAAACGTTCACATGACTATGGAAAATCACCATGCTATTAATGGGAAAACGAAAACTATTTCTATGGGCCATTTTCAAGTTCGCAAACTGTTGACATAACCAGAGGGTAAATCCCATTAAACCACCATTTTGTTGGTTAAACCCCATTAAACCACCATTAAACCACCATTAAACCACCATTAAACCACCATTCAACCACCATTAAACCACCATTTTCCTATGGTTTTCCTATGGTTTTCCAATGTTTGTGGCCAAAAAAGATCGGCTCTTTCCATAGATCGGAGGATTGGGTCTACCCCGCTGGCACCATTTTCACCGTGGTCTGCGGGGTTCTCTTCGTGATCTTCTGGTTCCTCCACCGCAGACGTGTGACCTGGCGTGAATTAACATGCATCTCATGCGGAGTTAAGGGAAAGTGATTGGGGATTTGCTAAGATCTACCCTCTGGTAAACTAACAGTTTGCTATGGAAAATCACCATCTTTAATAGGTAAATCAACTATGAATGGGCCATTTTCAATAGCTATGTTAAATTACCAGAGGGTAGAAGAAGATGCCTTGGGTTTCAGTGATTTTTTGGGTTTTACTCCATGTTTTTAAGGCCATTTGATTGGGATAAATGACGTTTTGAACCATGGGATAAAAGGGTAGTGAGGTTTTGAGATATGCTGACCTAGGATTTTCACACTTCTGGGATGTGATGATGGGGGAGCATCACAAATGGAAACTGGTAATGAATCCTGCGTATACATTACAGGGTTGCTCGAACCTATAGGTAATTACAGGACAGCCACTTTGGCGGTAAATGGCTAGTTTTACCGAACCAATTTCCTCCCGTGTGCCTGGCGTGTTGGCAGCGTCACTGCAGGTTGACTCTAAGTTTTGCCAACGGTTGATAGTGAAGTAGCGCATGGTTCACAAGCAATAGTTTACCCTTAGGCAAACTGATATAGATTCACCCATAGATTGGCCCATAGATTAAGCCATAGATTAGCCACTGAGGAAAGAAAAACCAATATCGTTTTCCATACTATTAGGGGGTTCTTGTGGGAGTAGTATGGAAGTAGTATGGGACTCAAAATCTCATCAGTGTCACGATTTTCATTCCGCCCTATGGTTTCCCAATCAGATGGGTCAGTTGAAAATCCCTAATAATCCAGGATTCGTAAGTGGTGATGAATTCCGCCCTATGATCGGATTCGAGCCCGATTCAAGGGCTGATCCCATTATTTCAATGAACCAGTTACGATCTCTATGGTGATCCTCCATGGTTATAAGTTATAACCATGGTAACAAAACATATGACCCTTCCATGATTTCTTTCCCCATCACGGTCCCAATTTTGGAGCATATCAACAGTAGCAGAACACCCTGTACCCTCTGGTAAACGTTTACATAGCGAACTGGAAAATAACCATATTTATTTAATAGGTAAATCAACTACAAATGCGCCATTTTCAATAGCCATGTAAATTACCAGAGGGTAACCAATCAACAGTCGGGTATTTAGTTCATGGCCTTTGGAAAGTGCACAGCTCTCCTCGGGGCCCGTTCAAGTAACTGGGTCCCAACTGATCGGGATTTCTTGTGACCATGGTCAAAAACCTGTCAAAATCTTCAACATCACCTCATAAGATGCTAGATATCGATATACACATCATTAAACCCCTGAAGGTTCCTACTATTTGCCATGACATGATTAAAACCCCATCCAATTCTTGGTAGCCTCTGGTAAACTAACATAGGGAACTGGAAGATAATGTGTTTTAACGGGTAAATCAACTATAAGCATCTATAAACTATAAATGGCAATTTTCAATAGCTATGTCAGCTATGTTAACTGGTCGATGGTTTGGAACATATTTTTTTTTCCATATATAGGGAATAATAATCCCAACTGACTTTCATATGTTTCAGAGGGGTAGGTATACCAACCACCAAGCAGTTAAATGACCAGAGGGTAAGTCACCAACTGCACGCTGCACAACCGTAACGGTGACGTCAGGTGAAGACGAGCCGCACGTATCAGACGATGCTTCGGGCGGCAGAGGATTACCACGTGCAGTGCCATGCGGTGCCTCGGTGGCCGGCCGATGGGCCGGGGTGGGTGTTGACTTTCACGAGGGTTGCTGGTCATCCCACAAGTTAATGGAAAACCACAGGAAAACCATAGGAAAATGGTGGTTTAATGGTGGTTTAACCAACAAAATGGTGGTTTCTAGATGGGATTTACCCTCTGGTTATGACTAACAGTTCGCCATGGTATAGCTGGCTCATAGAAATAGATGGTTTTACATGGTTTTACCGGTTTACCTATTAATAGCATGGTGGATCTTTCCATGGCAATGTTAAATAGCCAGATGGTAATAGGAATAGAATGGAAATGTTTGCGAAATATCATGAGAAATTTCTAGGGAACATCATGGAATATCATGGAATATCATGGCTGGTTGGTGGTTTGGAACATTTTTAATTTTTCCATATACTGGGAATAATCATCCCAACTGACCAATATTTTTCAGAGGGGTTGAAACCACCAACCAGATGGTATATAACGAAGTGCAATGGACTATCATGGAGTATAATAGAATATACAGGGATGTAGGCTTCTTGAAACTGTTGGGTTTCAAGGTGGTGTCACACTAATAGGCCAAGTTGGGAGATATCACTGGCCTAAGTGTTGGATTTGACATTTCATGGCGGAGATATCTTGTACTTAGACGAAGGTTTCCCAAAATGGGGGTACCCCAAATCATCCAAGTCATGGATGACCATGACTTAGTATTGAACCCATATATATATATGTACATGGACAATATGTATATATATATACACATACAGATTAATTTATATCATTCATTTCCCACTAACAAACCATGTCTAATGGCAATGTTCGTAAATTCCCAAGCGCGCTTTTCGGCCGAGGCAGTTCCCAATACGCCCTCCTCAACGCATCACTGGGACAGTTGGCGAGTCACCTGGAGCGAGTCAGTTGGGCATTTGGAGCACGAAAAAATGTGGTAAATCATTATTGTTATGGAATATAAACATTATTAGTAAACATATGGTTATTAAATATACAATCAAAATTTCTATTGTTGGGGATTATAAACTATTATGGAGTATAGAGTATAGATCATATAGTAAAGAAATATGGATTATCATGGTATATTTATAATATCTATTATTGTATATTATGATATAGAGGTTTCCTAAAATGTGGGTACATTTGCATCATCCATTTTTTTAATGGATTTTCCATTGTAAACCATCCATTTTGGGGTATCCCCATTTATGGACACCCCCTCATATAGGTTATTTATATAAATGATATCACCTATGGTTATATATGTTATTATGTATAACATGGTTATTCAATCATACTGACCTATTGGTCATATTAACATATTAACTATAACCATTATGGTTATATGGTTATGTTTGTAAGCAAAGGCTTATGGCTATATATAGGGTTATGGTGATATCAATTATGGGATATACTCCAAATATCAACAATAAATTACATGAAATAAATTATATAATGGACAACCAATAATATATATTCTAAAATCCTGGTTATATAACATGAATTTGATAAATGATATAATAAATGTCCTAGAAGAGATGAATAATCCCAATGATATCAGATGAACAAAATTCATATACCCTCTGGTAATTTAACATAGCTATTGAAAATGACCATTTATAGTGGATTTTCCCATTAAAAATGGTGATTTTCCATAGCTACGTTAGTTTACCAGAGGGTACTCCAATATGCTTATGGTCATATGGTATATATCCCATTCAAATGGTGACAATCATGGGATAAGATATTGTTTAGCACCATGATATACCACTATAGTGAAATATGGCGACAATTCCATTTATCAATGTGATAATGTGATAACTATGGATATTGCAATGACATATCATGATATTGCAATAATAGACATATGATATTCACATGATAAAAACCGGTGGATGGCAACGCGAAATCCGAATCACCAGTTGATAATTTGGTGGTAAACATCCCATTATTTTGTTGGGGTTTCAACGGTTTCAACCATCCAAGGTCCAGCTATCATAGTCCAAAGTTGGGGCCCCCAACTTTTGGGGGTTGTAACTCACCATGGTTATCTTCACTACCTCAACTGCACCCCCTTTTGTAGGGTATACAGTGGTGATCTAATGGTGATCTAATGATGATCTAATGAGGATCTAATGGTGAATGGCTATAATCCCAATGAAATCCTTTGATATCCCATCATTGCCAACCATTTTTCCCATCGCCAGACCTTGCGGAACTCGGCTTGAGGCCGAACCGTTGAGTTTGTTCGACCTGCTGCGTGTGGCACAAATCCGCGTCTTTCGCCTCAACATTGTAGGTGCGGGGCTTGGGGTCTTAGGATTTCATCATGTCGCAATTGTCAAGTGGCTGATCCCATCATAAAACACCCTATATATGGATGGTGCCCCCGTTCGATAGCTGAGTTGGTTTATAACTCCAATAACTATGGTTTATAGGTGATATATCTATAGTTACCATCTGGTTATTTAACGTAGCCATGGAAAATCACCATTTTTCATAGGTAAACCATCTATAAATGGGCCATTTTCCATGGCTATGTTAAATAACCAGAGGGTAATGGGATTATACACCAACTTGTATATATGGATGGTGAAGAAATATGTTTGTGCAGATCCCGTATGGCTTTCCATGGTTTCTATTTGGTGTTGAAAAAGGGGGGAAGGGATGGGACCGATGGGAGCTGGGAGAGATTGGGGTCATTTTCAACAAATTCATGGGATTTTCCAAGGCAGTTTCTGTCAAGGGGTTTTCTACCCATGGTCACCATTTTTCATCATTTTTCCATGGTTATATATAGATATATATGGTTATGTATAGATATATATATATATATTGGTCAAACTAGCCATTTTCTCAAGTACGTATCCTTCAGTGATCAGTGCCTTTCGGCCAGGGGTTGGCTTTCCGCTCTACTGCAGCGCCATGCTGAGTTTCTTGCAGCTCTGTGTGCTCTACTGGTTGGGCAATGGCATCTCGGTGGGCCTCTTTCGGGTGCGCGGACTCCGCGGTGGATGGGCGATGGGCGGTGCGGATGGATTGAGCTGGGAATGGGGATGGACGTCAAGAAAAAGAGGACGACTTTTACCCCAGAAAAACATGGTTTGTATTTTCACGGGATTTCATGAAGGTATCATGGGAATATCATGTTCAATTTCTTGGTTTACGATGGTTTATATGAGAGTTTTGATCAAGAACCAGGGGGCATTTGGTACTTTGAGAGACGGCAAAAACCTTGGGCATTGGGATGGGTGGATGGGTTGAGCTGGTGATTCTTGGTGTTGGTTTACCATGCATATTGGATGGAGGTTTACATATACCCTCTGGTAAACTAACATAGCTATGGAAAATCACCATTTTTAATGGGAAAACTCACTATAAATTGGCCATTTTCAATAGCTATGTTAAATTACCAGAGGGTATGTTTCTTGATCAAGCATCGGTGGACATTTTCTATTTTGGATCCTCAAGGATTTGTTTGAACAGCTGGCGGATGCTTCAAGTATGGAGTTTCTATCATTCTATGCTGCACAATCGACCAGAGATAGAGCCTAGACAGCCCATCTAAACCAACAAACATACCCTCTGGTTATGTCAACAGTTTGCTATTGAAAATGGCCCAGTCGAAATAGTGGATTTACCATGATTTACCCATTGAAAGCATGGTGATTTTCCCATCAGTTTTATGTTAATTTACCAGATCAATGGTAATTTCAGGATCCTAAAATGGAGGTACTGTACCATATAGGGCTATATTTTGTGGGGATATTCCCTTACATAGGCCTTACATAGGCCTTATATATGGTAGGTACCTCCAATTTAGGTTCCTGAATTGACCAGAGGGTAACTAGGAGTTGATAGTGATGATTTCCCCGACTCCAACTTCTCCATTTGACTTTGCGACTTTTTTTAGCTGATGACCATTTTGGGTACCCGGCCTGGTGAACGATAACAAAAAAAGGATGGGAAAGATCCACCATGCTATTTATGGGTAAATCAACTATTTCGACTGGGCCATTTTCACTAGCAAACTGTTAGTTTACCAAAGGGTAATTTTTGACAGAGTAAGGCCCCGTTGTTGGTGAGGAACGTTCCCAGATTGACCCAACCTGATGCCTACATCGGAACGTGGAAAAACCATTTCGAAGATCAGGTCTCGCCATATCAGCCAGAGTGCAATGAGACAGCCATCTGAGACTGTACTTCATGGTTGATAGAATCACCTCAAAATGACCTGAGTTGAGATTACCCTCTGGTAATTTAACATAGCTATTGAAAATGGCCATAGAAATAGTGGTTTTTCCCATAAAAAAATTGCCATTTTCAATAGCTATGTTAGATTACCAGAGATTAGTGTTCTCTTTGCTTTCAGCCGGAACCATCCAATGCAATGATCGCTGAGTCGAAATCTGGAGTTTGGCCTCAAGCCCCAAGATGATCTAGAAATCATTTGATTCCCTTCTCATGAGGTAAGACTTCTAGGAGTTCAAGACTTGCCGTAAACATATGCAGGATACTATTGTGACTGGATACAAACCCTACCCTCTGGTAAATTAACATAGCTATTGAAAATGGCCATTTATAGTGAGTTTTCCCATTAAACATTGTCATTTTCCATAGCTATGTTAGTTTACCAGAGGGTAATCTCCGAATTTGCATCTTCTTTTTTCAGAGAGAGATAGGTGTCGCTCAGTCTTTCACAGAGGTTGCAATCTGACTCATTGCGTCCTACTCTGGAAATAGATACGGGTTTGACTGAAAAAAATGGTACCCCATTATGTTTCCTGTTAAATGGCCATTTTAGGAGTATACCCTACTTTCAGATACACCAAAATATCATATTTCTCCTTATATATCCTGTCACATATGTCATAGGTCAAATCCCGATTACAGTAGAAAATAGCATTACCATCTGGTAATTTAACATAGCTATGGTAATCACCATTTTTTAAAAGTTAATCATCCATAAGTGGGCCGTTTTCCATAGCTATGTTGAATCAACGACAGGTAAAACCATCATATAGCACGTTGCATTTATTGTTGGTTTTATAGATAAATCCCCACAAAAACATGGTTATGGCGCCTTTAGAAGTGCGGCCCTTTCAGCGGTTCTGAAAGTGGACAATCTTTGTGGCTCACGTGTTCCACTCGACATCTCGGCCATTCTTCTTTGATCACTGTGGACCATGCTTGCGCACCATCCGCAAAAACTGTAGCATTCGGGAATGTCTTGCAAGTTACTTGACGAAGATGTTACAACGAATCAGGAACGTCTTGCAAGTAACTTGAAGAAGATGTTACTGCGTATCAGGAACGTCTTAAAAGTTACTTGAAGAAGAGGTTACAACGT
>Ga0126342_10019714_pt1 | contig 11425 bp, 9 predicted proteins | sample Cyp1metagenome_FD_92528 | JGI IMG/M metagenome (GOLD analysis project Ga0126342, IMG submission 92528) | Coral microbial communities from Lord Howe Island, Old Settlement Bay, Australia - Cyphastrea 1 metagenome | ecosystem: Host-associated > Invertebrates > Cnidaria > Coral ... | reverse complement strand
CCCACCCCCCCCAACCCCAAAAGCAACCCAGTAAAAACGGGGCTAACCCCCCCCGTCCAGCCAAGATGTTGCTACGCTACGTTGAAGATGTCGATATGTTAAAGATGATGAAGATGTTGCTACGTTGAAGATGTTGCAAATGTTGCTTCGTTGAAGATGCTGCAGATGTTGCTACGTTGAAGATGTTGCACAATTTCGCGAGGACCTCACGAGCGGGGTGCTCAACATGGCAACTCGCAATTGTTTCAAACTAGAAAGACAAAACTGGTTACACGAGGCATGAGCAAAAAAAGGAAAGAACGTGTCCGCTGGCAAGATGAACTATATATATAATAAATGTATATGTAATAGTATGTATATGTATGTAAATACATGTATATATATATATAATAGTGAATTGATACATATATATATAATGTATATGTATGTATATATATATACACATATATATATACACATATATATATATATATACATATATGTGTGTGTGTCGTATGTATCCCTATCCCTCTTCAACACTCCCCCATCCTTAAGTGCACCTTTTTGTATCTGCCAGCTCTTCCATTCGCTCGATCTCCTGCTCCTTGGATCCATTCGTGAACCGTTGGATTATAATGGATACCCTCTGGTTATGTCAAAATAGCTATTGAAAATGGTGATTTATAGTGGATTTTCCCATAAAAAATGGTGATTTTCCATAGCTATGTAACAAATTACCAGAGGGTATATTTAATGGTCACATCAACTGTGGCCTGTAAATTGGCACAAAGTCATTCTTTAACCTGGGTATGACATATATGACATATTCACTCCTCCAGAATGGGAAAATTAAACACAGAGACTTGAGAGGAACTGTTTGCCATTGTTCACGGGATGCAGATGATCTAATACCCCTCATGACTTTTGAGATTTTCAACTGGGTCAGCTTACAAAACGGCCAGTGACTATGAAAAATAGCTGAAATCTGCAGTCCAAATCTTTACATTTGACCCATAGCCATACATACTGAAAAATGAGCTTTGACCAAACAGAAAAAGGAGTGACACGTGTCACTGAGAGCACTGAGGTAGAGGATGGTCATGGAGGCTTTTGTGGATTTCTCATATCAAGGACCGAGAAAATGTCCTCAGTAACTGGTAAAGAAGTCGACCCTGCGACGGAAGGCCTCCGCAAATGCCAAGTGACTGTTAGATTCACCTCAAGTCAGGGCTGGAGCAAGGATTCCGATGGGAAACTATTGGGCTGGATGATCTCCGATTTCAAGGTCGGGGTCGAAATGAAAGTGGGGACATTGAATCACAGACCCATGATGTGCTGGTCTTTGATCAAGTTCACGAGCGTGCAACCGTATATAGACCCCTAGTTTGACCCTAAGTTTGTACCGCCAGGATGAATGAGCGAAGCAAAGCAGACCAACGGATTGAAAGAGAATTGATTGAAGAACATTTACTGTACAATTCGTTCCAGTCATGATGGCTCATGGTGGTTGCTGAAACCTCAACGGTGTGGACACTCCAATCTAAAATGTATTGGTCTGTTTCGGGAGGAGAGACCTATTAAAAGTGTGTGTGTGTCTCTGTATTCCAAATTCATGTGCCAAGAAGGCACCAGCAATATGAATTAGACCCTATACTGAACGCTTGCCCCAAAGGTAATTACTTAGATCCTGAGAGTGTAACGTGCATGCCATATCCATCGACATATACTGGTTGGTGGTATACCTACCCCTCTGAAAAATATGAGTTCGTCAGTTGGGATGATCATTCCCAATATATGGAAAGTCATAAAATTCCATGGTTCCATTCACCACCAACCAGATATTTCATTAACCATTATTAACCACTATCAACCACTATTAACCACTATTAACCAAACCAAACCACCATGTTGCGATTCGGGCAGTCATCTGTGGTTCCATGAATCTACCAGGGGCCATATCGTGTTTTTCGTGAACAGTCGCAACCCTGGACCATTTGACAACGAACAAAGGGCTTTGGAACTAGAAAGCCATTGTGTTGGTGAAAAGCTCATGAATTTACAACTAACAAAGGGGGCAACTATGCAAATCTGTGAATATTCTCTGCATATTCTGTCATCCAACTCTGAAAACCAAAGCGAAGTTAAACCATATTTTCTTGTGCGGTCAAATCCCAGAAAATGTATGAAAATGTGATGTTGAAAATCATTATTCCAAACCAAGGGTTTCACAGATTTGAAAGCAACTTCAAACCCCATGTTTGATGCTTCAACCCCCATGGTCTTGTGGTAACCACCGGTAACCACCCGGCCAACTCATGGATTTTCACTGCAACCTCCACCAAGCGACAATCCCAGCCATCGTACGAGAGCGCTCCAGTTGAGCGCGCGCCTGCGACATATTTGAGAAGGCAGGCTTTTAAATAGAAAACCCTGATAGTAGATCATCATCATCAACATCATCATCCTCATCATCCTCATCATCCTCATCATCCTAATCATCCTCATCATCCTCATCATCCTCATCATCCTAATCATACTCATCATGCTCATCATCCTAATCATCCTCATCATCCTCATCATCCTCATCATCCTCATCATCCTCATCATCCTCATCATCCTCATCATCCTAATCATACTCATCATGCTCATCATCCTAATCATCCTAATCATCCTCATCATCCTCATCATCCTAATCATCCTAATCATCCTCATCATCCTCATCATCCTCATCATCCTAATCATCCTCATCATACTCATCATGCTCATCATCCTAATCATCCTAATCATCCTCATCATCCTCATCATCCTCATCATCCTAATCATCCTCATCATCCTCATCATCCTCATCATCATCATCATCATCCTCATCATCCTCATCATCCTCATCATCCTCATCATCCTCATCATCCTCATCATCCTCATCATCCTAATCATCCTCAGCATCCTCATCATCCTCATCATCCTAATCATCCTCATCATCCTCATCATCCTCACCCTCATCCTCATCCTTACCCTCATCCAGCATCAGCATCATATTTGCCAGCGTTTTTGTTCAGACATAGCCCGATGGTGACATCAACATCCGGGGGTCAAATTATGAAACCTCTTGGAGCCCGCACCTGTTGGGACAGCACCCCAGAAACTCCAGGTGAAGCATCTCCCATATTCGGAGAAACTCCATCTGTTTGTTATCCCATGATATTCCACTCTCTTCCAAACATCTGCCAACACCATGCTTTTGATGGAATGAAACTCAGAATGTAAAGAACTGTAGACAATAACTCGTCCACGTATGCCCAGTCGTCATAACAAACTGCGGCTTGCACAGTCTTCGGTGCGTCGCACCATTCGGACATGTAGTGCAAGAGCTTGTCTTGCGCATCTAAATTAGCTGTTTCGTGACTGCATCCTTGGTGAATGCATTCCAGCTAGGCTCCTTTTTTGTGCCTGATTCTCTTCCGCCAATATCTCCAGCGCTAAGGTACTGGGGTCATATTCATAAAGACCATCAACACAAAAAATGGCTGGTTCCATACCACCATGTTTGTTGGTGAAATTCCCCATTTTCGGAAAACACGTGACACATATTCGAATAGTAAACTACATACCCTCTGGTGAACTAACATAGCAATGGAAAATGGCTATTTATAGCGGATTTTCCCATTAAGAATGGTGATTTTCCATTGCTATGTTAGTTCACCAGAGGGTATTCATTTTACATTTTTGAAAGCAAATTACATGCCGATCGTATCCCATTATTCCGTCATACCATTGACAATGGACCGTTATAACTTCTTACATCTCCTAAAGCACCATTTTGCACCCCTTCTCAGGCAGAAAAATAACACATCTGTGAACAAAAAACAACACATATCCCCATGTTGGCGAGATCGATATACCACACCAACATCTACTAACCACATAGATTTGTCCTTTTCCCTTTGGTAACATAATAGAAACATCACATATAACCCATCGATCCAAATTTTTCCCATAAGTTGGGACATCTAACCAATTTTCCCTACATGATCTGCCAACCACGGTGTTTAAACCCATCGATTTTTCTCAATGACATCTGACCCATTGACGTCGGCCTGCGGGGAACTCTTCACCGCGTCCAGCGCCACTTTGCGCAGCTCGCTGGGCACGTACTGCAAGACCTGGAACAAATCGCGCCCAATGGCGGGCCGGGGCGGATGGGAACCGAAAGGGAACTCATATGGATCATTTTATAGTGAGTTAATATATGCAAAATGGAACTATGGATATCTACATGGATATGATATCTATATAATATGGCATTCTATGGATAATATGGGTAAATCATGTTTCATATGAATATTGGAACTATGGATATCTAAGGAAATGATACGTATATAATATGGATATATATATATATGTGTATATATCTATATAGATAATATGGGTCTATAATCTTTCATATGCATACTGGAACTTTGGATATCTAAGGATATGATACTTATATAATATAGATATCTATGGATAACATGGGTCTATAATGTTTCATATGCATAATGGAACTATGGATATCGAAGGATATGATACTTGTACAATATTGATATCCATGGAAAATATGGGTCTATAATGTTTCATATACATAATGGAACTATGGATATCTACATGGATATCAAACCTATATATATATAATATGGATATCTATGGATAATATGGGTCTGTAATGTTTCATATACATAATGGAACTATGGATATCTAAGGGTATGATACTTATATAATATCGATATCTATGGATAATATGGGTCTGTAATGTTTCATATACATAATGGAACCATGGATATCTAAGTGAGTATAATACTTAATTATATGATATCGATATCTATGGATAATATGGATCTGTAATGTTTCATATGCATAATGGAACTATGGATATCTAAGGGTATGATACTTATATAATATCGATATCTATGCATAATATGGGTCTATAATGTGTAATATGCATAATGGAACTATGGATACCTAAGGATATGATACGTATATAATATGGATATCTATGGAGAATATAGGTCTATAATCTTTCATATGCATAATGAAACTTCGGATCATTGATTTCAACCCAGCTGAAGTGAATGTGTGGATAGTCGGAAGCCAACCCCCGGAGTACAAAAAGTGGTTGCTGTTAAACTGTGAACATTGAAACATTATACAATTAAATGAAGGTCCTTATCCTTGTTTATTGTGAATCACTTTACCTATTTTCTTTGGTGGCCCCTTCGTGTAGATGCTGGAAATTCGCAAATGGAATGTTTTGGAGGGTCAACCAGCCAAAAAATAGGGGATACAAGATCCGCCTCATGAATATCAAATACCAATCATGTTTAGCATGGATGCCAAGTAACGTTACAGCAACTGGCATCTGGTCAATGATGCCAACTTCAAGGACCACCCAAACACATCGATGTTGAATCGGAGCAGTGACTTGGAATGGTATGTGACCGATCAACCTCTGGCAAAGTTAATCACCCATGGGCATTCAGGCAACACGTTGAGATGCAAAGGGACAAACATGGACAGACCCACAACAAATGAATAGACATTCAATCTACCAGCAGAAATTCAAACTTCAAGCAAGGATTTTAAAACACAAATGTGACGAGAGAAACACCACACAACAGAACCCGTCGCTTTACTGATTGACACCCCGCCACAGATGTTGTTGACAAAAGTATGATGTGACCTATTCCAATGTGTATACTTGGATTTGCTTAGGAGCATATATATATATATATATATTTAAGCATCTCTGTATATGGATTTCCATAATTGTGGATTTCACACTACAAGAATAGCAAATCACCTAACAAGAACCCGGATCTGCCAACTGCAATTCTGTTTCTCTTGGGGCCTTCCACCAGAAAACCACAACCAAAAAACCGCGTGGGGCCGCGTCGAGCCTTCGGGCTTGAGAGCACGGCTTTTTCCACAATGTCCTTCTTGGTCTGCATTGTCTCCTTAGGACAGGAACAGTGAGGGACCAAACTTTTGCATGAGAAGTAAAACACAAATGATACCCGCAACAAAGGATTTCTTGGGAAAACTAGACTAGACTCTAGGTACGAAAAAATCATACTGCAAACAGCATGTTTATTTACTGTAAGTGAACTTCGCCACTTTTCTTGTGATTACCATGACGCCACTGCAGTCAGATTATATATTGATAAATTCTACATGAGTGAAGCATGCTCGTGATATGGTTCTCTGTGGATCTGTGGATAAGTGTGTTTTCATCGCTTAGTCCATCCAAGGCTCACCCAGAATAGCTTAAACAACCCTCACAGGCATGTCTATACCCCCCCCAAAAAATAGTCAAACACAAGCCTCTTCTATCCTCGATATCTATTGATTGATAATGTTATTCTTCCCAAAAGTATAGAATTGTCTGGCAATATCTTGCATAATTACTAAACTGCATATGAACTGTTTCATGATCCATTACCATTCAGAAGGTAAAGTCCCATTAAATCCCCATAAACTCCCCCATTTGTTGACGATTAACCCCGATCAAATGTCATTAAATCATCAAATTGTTGTTGCCCTGTTTCTGCCCTTCACCTGGCTGGGACCAGCATCGGGTGCCAATTTGAAGGCCTCGCCGTCCTGTGCCACTGCCGCCAGGACCACCAGCTCGTTTTCCAGCGCCGGGCCCTGCAGACTTGGCCATGGTGTATTTGAAAAAAATCCCTATGTTTTGGGTAATTAACACGCGTATACATAAATATATGATGATAATATATGATGATAATATATGATAATATAATATGTTACTGGGTATAAATATATGATGATAATTAATATGCATACAAGTACATATGCATACATACATCCATGCATGCATCCATGCATAAATGCATGCATGCAGGCATAAATCACAATTTTCAGTCCCAAATCACCTATTTGCAATGGGACTGCCGTGTCCAGCGTCTGAAACATGTCGCTTGAATCCAACATAGTTTTCGTTGAATTTTCCAATACTGTAGTAGCCCCACATCGTATCTTGAAATTGATGGTGAATCAAGGTTGAAATCAAACAAACATGTGTTCCAATGTTAATCATAAATCTTCCATACCATCCTACTTGGTGGCTCACCCTACTTTGTAAGTTGCTTGTAGCCCCAGTTATAAGCAGGCTAAGCAGGGCCAATGTCCACTTATAACTGGGGTGCACTAACGCACTTACTGTACTAACTGGCATGGGCCACCAAGTAATAAACAAAGTGGATTAATATCCACAGTTTCTATAATGTTTCCCATGTGTTCCATATATGTTCCCAGCATTTTACTGTATGTTCCATATTATCTTCCGATAATTTCCCGTATACTCTCATATATTTTCCCAACATCTCCATATTTGTTCCATATATCTTCCATTTATTTTCCATCAATTTCCCATATGGCAGTGTGTCAAAACCCTGGTAAATGGATGTTGGTGAACATCAAAATAGCTGGTAAATGGATGTTCATCCAGTTCATCCCACTAAAAATGGTATCTATAGGTATTGACCCATAGCCATATGTCAACATGGGTCATTAAATGTCCCCTTTTTTCACATCACCCAACCATGAGTGGTATATGGTCTACTAGATGGCTACTATAAGGTGATGTCCAATATACCCAAAATGGGACAGTTACCAACCCCTGGTCAATGTTTCATGTTTTTTTTCCCATGTTTTCCCCACGACCTCCGCGCCTCGGCGAACTGCAACGCCAGGCCATGCTGCGACACGGCCTGCAGCACCACCTCGGAGTCCTCGCGCATATCCTGAGCCATGGAGTCTCTACAGTTTATATCATAACAATAATAATAACAATACTCATATTGGAATATGTTAGATGACATATATACTGTATTATATACTGTATTATATTGGAATATGTTAGAGCAATGGTGACTATTGGAATATACTGTATTATATATAGATGGAATATGTTAGACGATATACATATATATATATATATATATATATATGTTATATGGATTTATATCTGATGACTATTGAGTGGAATATGTTAGATGATAACTATGGTTGATATATCTGAGTTATATGATAACAATGATCTGGTTGGTGGTTTTTACCATCTTGAAACATATGAGGGTCAATGGGAAGGATTATCCCATATATTATGGAAAAATAACAAATGTTTGAAACCACCAACCAGCAATAATGGTGACTATTAAGTGGAATATGTTAGATGATAATTATGGAACCTCTGCAGTGAACAGATTATATGAGTTATATACCTTTTATAACTGTTAAATCTGGGATATGTTAGTTAATAGTTGTTGATATATCATGAGTTATATGATGTTGACTGATATCATGAGGTTTCGAACTGTTATATCTGGGATATATTGGTTAATAGCTGTTGTTAGTGATATTTCTATAGTGAATGGGGTGTTTTAGTGAATGGGGTGTTTAAGGAATGGTTGATATATCTGAGTTATATGATGTTCAATGTTCACTATTAACTGTAATAGGGTAGTTAATAATGGAATATCTCAGTTCACCAAAAATAACTAACTGGGTGATATATCTGAAAAAAAGCGATGGGAGCTAAGTCAGTGAACTTATTAAGTAGGGTTTATTGGGGATAAAGTTACCCTCTGGTTATGGATGATTTTCCCACTAAAACCTGCATTTATAAGGGATTTTTCCATGGCTATGTTAAATAACCAGATGGTAAGTATTATAATGGGAGAGAATGATGATTTTATTCCATACATTATAATTACAATCCATCTCACTGTATGAGTGGGATAGTAGAGGATGTATAGTTATAGTACCGCCTCTATCGATATAGGATGGTGTTAATATCATTGACTATAGGATAGTAGAGAATGTATCCATATCTATAGTTAATGATATTTAATGGCTTTATAAACCAACAAACATAACCCAAAAGTGGTGGATATATATAATCTATAGGACTAGTGGATGATTTTCTCCCATGAATGAAGACTTTACAATTAAAAACAACACGTATATACATATATATATATCTATGCACAATACTTATAGAAATATAAGCCAGCCAACAAACATCTAGGTATAAAGCTAGTAACGTGGCTATTTCCCAGCATCAATGGCGATCTTTTTATCACATGAGGTTCACAGAACTTTGGCGAAAATTCAATGGTTAGGTCTGGAAATTAATGAAATTTCCCAGTTTTCTAAATAAATAAATGATTAGTAAACAAAAAACCTACCAAGAAAAAACAATGGTAAGGGAGTACTTTCCACATATTCAGACACACTCAAACAATCACCGATACGATGGTGGTTGCCGGTGGGTTTTCTAATGGGTCATAGCCATATACCGATTATAAACCCTACTTCAATGTGGGGCCGGTAAGATAGGTTTCCGTTGGTTTATGACTAAGCCAACTAGGTCTGGTGGATACTGTATATTTGCACGTGGATTGAGGGTGCACTTTGTAGAAAACGATTACTGTAACCGAAAGAATGGCAACGTTTTCAACAGTATATATTGCAGTATATTTTTGTTCACATAATATACCAGACTGGGTAAACCCAGCAAATACACCATCGACTGGTAAAGAACGGGGTTTGCTACCCTACCAAGGTTCATCAAACTAGCTGGTGGTTGAGCCACCAAAAAAATATGTTTGTCATTGGGGATCATCGCAAGTAGAGGACAACATACCACTACTTGGGACGACTTATCATAGCCAAACCGTTGACAATTGGTTAAACATCACTAGTCGATTCAAACACACCTATTTTTGTGTTAAATCCATGTGTTTAATCACACTTTTTGGTTAAATCCATGTGTTTTAAACACCAGTTGCTTGGTTAAATCCATGTGTTTTGTGTTAAAAATCACATATATTTGTCGTGGTTGCTCCAATCACACTCTTTCTTGGTTGAATCCACCATATTCAACGAAACATCCCACCTCTGCGGCAAACTGCAGGGCCATGCCGTTTTGCTTCACGGCCTTTCAGAAGGGGTGGGGATGGGATTAGCCATGATTTATGGTGGTTGATGATGATTTATATGAAAACTTAGTGATTTAGATAATAGCATATAATACTGGCTCCTGATTAGTGTGGTGGTACACTATTGTGTCCCCAGACTCCAAAATAATTGTAAATCTGTGGAATTGTTTGGGTGGTTCGGTATTGTGTCCCCAGGATTTTGGGGTAAGTTTTTCAGTTTCTTAATGATTATTTTTGAATTGTTTTATTTCATATTTGTTTGTTTAATTTGTTTCAACTTTTGAAAGTTTATTTTTTTAAAAATATTATTTTTTAAAATTAGTCATTATTATTTTTTATTTATTTTTAATTCTTTGAACATTATTCTTATCATTCTTTTAGTTAAAAAAACGTTTTTTTTCATGAGCAATATTGATCCTAAATAATGTGTTTGTTGTGTGGGGGGTCCACTAGTGTGTCCAGCTGCTTCTTGATGCTGATGTGTTTTTTTCTTTTTTTCAAGCATTCCCTTTATCTTTTCCTTTGCTAAAGTTTTTTCTTTTACTTTCTTAGTTTCTTTCACTTTATCACTTGAAATTTCCTTTCACTTGAAATTACACTCTGATCCACAATAGTATGTTTGTTTGGGGGGTCCACTATTGTGTCCAGCTGCTTCCTGGGGTGATGTTTCTTTTTTTTTAATATTCCCTTTGCCTTTTCCTTTGCTAAAGTTTTTTCTTTTACTTTCTTAGTTCCTTTCACTTGAAATTCTCGGAAATGTCCAATTACCCAAAATATATGATGCCTTATTAAAACCCAGTGAAAAAAACACATCATCGAAACAATTGTTCAAGGGGGTAGTCCATGACCAACCCTGATCCACAATAGTATGTTTGTTTGGGGGGTCCACTATTGTGTCCAGCTGCTTCCTGAAGTGATTTTTTTTCAAACATTCCCTTTACCTTTTCCTTTGCAAAAGCTTTTTTTACTGTCTTAGTTTCTTTCACTTGAAATTCTCAGAAATGTCCAATTACCCAAAATATATGATGCCTTATTAAAACCCAATAAAAAACACGCATCCAAACAATTTTTCCAGGGGGTAGTCCATAAGCAACCCTGATCCACAATAGTATGTTTGTTTGGGGGGTCCACTATTGTGTCCAGCTGCTTCCTGGGGTGTATTTTTTTCAAACATTCCCTTTACCTCTTCCTTTGCTAAAGCTTTTTTCTTTTATGGTATTTCTATGGTAAAACCATTGGATTTCTATGGGATTCCTATGGGATTTCCATGATGTTTCTATGATATTTCTGGATGATTTCTATGGGATTTCTGAAGGGATGCTATGGGGGTTCTATGGTATTCTTATTGGATTTCCATTGGATTCCTATGGGATTTCTATGGTATTTTCATGATGTTTCTATGATATTTCTATGGGGGTTCTATTGGATTCCTGTGGGATTTCTATTGGATT
>Ga0126342_10019713_pt1 | contig 11426 bp, 17 predicted proteins | sample Cyp1metagenome_FD_92528 | JGI IMG/M metagenome (GOLD analysis project Ga0126342, IMG submission 92528) | Coral microbial communities from Lord Howe Island, Old Settlement Bay, Australia - Cyphastrea 1 metagenome | ecosystem: Host-associated > Invertebrates > Cnidaria > Coral ... | reverse complement strand
GGGTTTCCAATCATCTGGCTGGCGGTGGCGTGGCTAGCAGTGGTGGCAGTGGCGGTGGCAGTGGTGGGGGTGGTGGCAGTGGCGGTGGCGGTGGCGGCGGCGGCGGTGGTGGTGGTGGTGGTGGTATCCTATTACTCGCTGTGAAACACACCTGTGATTAGAGGGCAGTTCAGAATTCTCATAGGATGTCTCATTTTTTTCTTCTCCTGCTCTATGGCTTTATTGATGCTCTTTCTTTGTATCTATATTACCTGGCCTTCTTGTTACTCGAGGTGTGAACCCAAACTGTGGCAAGCTGTTGAGAATTACAAGAACACAGTTTGACAAAAAACATGTTAGTGGTTTTCAGTAGGACATGATATTCTTCCAATTTAATTGAACATCATCCCATAAAGCAATCGTTCACCACTTGCTCCATTTCCAATTTCTGCAACCTCATTTTCTACCCGCAGTCACACACGCATGAATACAGGTGAATGTGGAACTATTGTAATCTGAATACAGGTGAATGAAAACAGGTGAAATACAGGTTTTTATGAATGAAAAAGCCATCGAACTAACATTTACCAGCGATGTTAATTCCCAACTACTGGGTGCTCCTCAAATTGGATCAAATGAGATATTTTCATCGTGGATTCTGACCAAATTTGTGACACTTCTGAGTGCATTTGAGCGTGCTGTAACGGGTGGTCATCACCAGCTAGGATGGACAATCAATGGCTGGAACCATATTTGACACCACCAACCAGGTTAACTGAGACTACGTAATAATAACAATAATAATAACAATAGTTACATTATGTTATTATATGTTGTTATTATTATTATGATTAATTATTATACTAATACTAATAATAATAACATATAATAACATATAATACCAATTCGAGTTTGAGTCATGAGTCATGCTGTTAGTTCAGAAACATGCAAAGCAGGGATCATGCAGTCACAAAACATGATCCACATCTGTGAATGGCCAACCTTAAAGTATAGAATAGTATAGATATCCTGCACGAAGAAACATACATGTTAGCTGGTTTGGTTGATCTATCTCAATTACCATCTAATATAACATAGCCATGGAAAATCCCTTATACATCGAGGTTAAAAGCTGGGAACATCATCTATAAATGGGCCATGGCTTCCATGGCTATGTGAGTCATAACCAGATGGTAATTTATCTGACCAGCAAAGAATGCAAAAAAAGAGAAAACTACTTCTAAGATCATTATATCATTTAGTGGTTACCATGGAACAATACCTACCAAAATGGGAAAACCAATGGTTAATGATCATTACCCCATCATCCACCCAGTTGATCCAGGAAGATCGCAAATCCCACAGCTTTTCCCCATGGAAAAACGGGACGAAAAAACCTATGCCCCGCTCCTTCGACGCTTCGATCACCGGCTCGGTGTGGCAATGCCTGCGGCACCAGGATCCTCCTTCGATGTCTACGGAACTTTGGGTCATCTATATTATTATTATTATTCTTATTAACCATAATGACCATAAGTGGTTAATTAATGGTTATTATTTATGATCATAATATTATGGTTATATTATTAACCATATTATTATCCATACAATAACCATCATTAACAATCATATATTAACCATTATTAACAGTAGATTAACCACAGATTTCTCCAGATTCAAAGATCTGCTTTTGCGTCTGCTTTTGCGTCTTCAATCCCGGAAAGCTGAGTTCCGTGCAAATAGAAGGTGCAGTGAGAACAGTCTCTGACGCGAAACTGTTTGGTAGCCACCTGGGCTATTGACAAACTGGGAATGGCCATGCTAGTGCAGGGTCTTCAAAAAAAAACACGGGGAAAACTTCTGAGTTCTTGTTTGATTTTGGGTAAGTCCTAGTGTTTATAGGCTTTATATGTAGCAGCTTGCTGTGATACAACTGATATAACATTACCGTGCGCGCCAGTCAAAAGCTGCCCCATAGTTTCTACTAGTTCTCCCCAAGCCATAAATGAAATCCAATTTGGGTCTGTCCCTCAAATCCCCTGGGCAAAAACCATCACAAATCATCCATTCTCATGAACCACAGCCATACAAGTCCTACAACTCCTAGTCACAAATAGGATAACACCCCAGGAATCACGGACCTCCCAGCCTCCCAGGGCCACCAAAAAAAATCATCGAGTCTCCACACCCAAAAGGTACAGTTTTCACAGTTTCGAATGAAGGTGGAAGAGCTACATGGCCTTGGTGTGCTCTGCCCAGGTGCTGGGCCGACAACTCGCAGTGTGGGATCTAAACCCAGCGGGATTATCAAGTAACATCGGGATAGAACTAGAAGACCTTTTAAAAAGTAACCCAGTTGTAGATGGGATCAGAACCATTAGGAATGGGATGCACCTCCATTTTAGGAAAAGTCTATGAAAAACACGCCTATGAACATAAATATGTGCACCTTGCTGGGCGACCACAATATAAAGGCATGCAAAACTGCTCATAAACTATCTGTTGTTGCAATACGTTGTAATATAATGAAATAGGATATGTTGCAATCATGTGTGCTAAAAAAAACTGAATTCATAAAGATAATGCGTCATTCAAAGTTCGACTGGCAAAGTTGTCTCTTGTATTTTGCTACTGGCAAACTGACTGTCAGGAATTTGGATCCTGTTCAACCAATCACAATAAAAACATCTCGTAGTTCCTCCGACTTCCTCGGGGGATTCGTCAGCAAACCCCATAGGCCACCCTTTCCTTTGCTCATTCATTTAAGGGTCTGCTGGCTTTGGATCGGATTGACTTCAGCTCAAATATCACTTTAGATCGCCATCGTAGCTTTCAAGAAGAATGACGATCGGATCATGTTGCTCAAAAGCCAGATTATCAGATATTATCAGTTCAGAAGTCCCGGCTACATTCACTAGATACATTAGTTATGACCCCTGAAATGTTATTGGTAGATTATTGGTAGATGAAGATCTGCAAATGGGACCTCCAATGGAATACACGTAGCCAGGACAGTCAGGTGGAAACCCCCTTGTGATTTCCAACAACCTTTCTGTAGAGTAAATTTTCTGCTTGCTTCGGAGCATGGATCGAATTTGTAACCTCTAAATAGACGCATGAAAAATTCATCCCGAAAAATTATGGTTAGCTAGGGTTACTAAGGAATATAATCATAGTTAATGGGTTTATAAATTGGGAGGCCTCAAAAACGTAATTGAATTTCGATTTGCAGCACATGCCGCAGAAAATGGCCTTTGATACTGTGGATGGTTGCGAAATCCTGCACCAGTTGGTAGCTATTGGGTACCCCAAGAGTTAGATCACACCCATACAAGGTGAGGCCCCCCAGTTTACAAACCCATCAACTATGAGGATATTCCTTAGAGACCCTAGCTAACCAAGTTATTCGCCTCAACTTCGCTATCATAAAGCTATAATTAAATCTCATTCAATCCCAATTCTTGTTGGTTAAATCACCATTTTCCTGTGATTTTCCTATGATTTTCCCGATTCTTGCTGGTTAAATCACCATTTTCCTATGATTTTTCGTTTGGAAACGTTGGTTATTCGCCTCACCAAGCGTATCCCCAAATTGCTCCACGTCGGAAAAAAAACCGCATCCCGCTGAGCTCCGGCACCCGATGAGCACGCGACAGTTCGTCAAGGCCTCGAAAAATGTGGACCCCCGTTAGAAGGTGGTTTTTAAGCCCACATATTAGATATATATATATATATTATATGTAAATATATATATATATATATAAATGAATATATATATATATGGAGGTTTCCTAAATATGGAAAATATAAAAATATATAGTATATATATATGATTATATATGGATGTAGAGAAAAGGACATGTTGGATCTAGAGGAAATAAAAATCCTCTCAATCCTAATTGATCCCAAAGCTATACTGGATATATATATATATATGGATGTTTCCTAAAATGGCTTAGTTACTGTGAAAAAGAGCCACTTGCGAGCCGTGGGATGATCATCCAAGTATCATAATTATAATTATAATAACTGGTTGGTGGTGTCAACCCCTCTGAAAAATATGAAAGTCAGTTGGGATGATTATTCCCAATATATGGAAAAATAAAATTCATGTTCCAACCAGTATATATATATAGAAGTTTCCTAAAATGGAGGGTACCCCCAAATCATCCATTTTAGATTGGGATTTTACATTATAAACCATCCATTTGGGGGTACCCCCATTTATGGAAACCTCCGATAACATGTAGACATGTATATATATACAACTTGGGATATTCCATTGATCTGACTGAACTAACAGGCTTTTTTTCGGGCGCCCGCGAAAACGCGTCTTCAACTGGATGGACCAATCTTTGATACCAACATAACCCATATGCTCCATGTATGGAATATATACCTACATTACTTGGTGACTTTTAGGGTAAATGTTGGTAAATATTCCATGCATGGAGCATTTGGGTAATAAAACGCAATCTATCGCTTGCTTCCCCAATTTATACCTCTCGAGTGGGATACTGAGCATCTTGCCGGGTAGACTTGTGAAACATATTCCCTCCAAACCCTGGGTTCGCCCACACTCAAACAACACATCCAAACAATATGATATACTTATACTTATCACCAGAGAATGAATGAAAACACTGGCTATACGCAGTGATTTTGACTTTAAGTTTTCAGGATTTAAGGTTTTAATTTAGGGTTTAGGGTTTTAGGTTTTAGATGGTTTTAGGGGTTTTGGTTTGTTGTTTTGGAAAGTAAACAACTTAAACCCTACGCAGGGATTTGCCGCGGGCAAACCTAGGGTTTGCAGCGAACATATCATCCAATGAGCAGCATTCCCTATCGTACTGCAACAGTCAAGAGCTGACTTTGAAGAGTTTGGCCACTGGTGGATTGTTTCCGTGCTTCGGGAAAGGAAATCATCCTTGAACAGATTATAGTACCAACAGGGAAAACTAGTTCATTGGTTTTTCTATGGTTATCTATCATTTTCTACTGTTCCCTACGAGTACCGTATTTTTGGAACGGTTCTGCCCGGTGTCCGAAGAAGAAGCCAGGCGGCATCAGTTTGGCTTTGATCCCCCTTGATTTACTGCTGCAAACAAGCAAGTTTGCAAATATTTGCACAGAGCCACGCACTAAATAAGTTAAAACATATTATATATATATATCTGGGTAAATTACAATATTTCACTAACCTGAATTAAGGCCATTTGGGGATGATGTCCCTTACTAACCAAAATTCCAGTGAGGTCGCAGTGAGGTCGTTATAATTTACCCAGATATATATATATATATTATATCTTATATTATATATTATATATATATATTATATCATATATGATATATATATATATATTATATATATACTATATATTATACTATAAATATATATTACAGTATATATCAATTCAGAGGTCCAACCTCTAAAATCCAGGGAACTGCATTTTCAAGAAACGAATCAACAGCAAGGTAAACTCTGCCCAGTGGCGTCGACTTTGAACTCCTCTGATCTGTCGCAAATGAGACATGTGCACCCAGTGCAGTCCTCCAACGGCGGGCTCCCATGGTTGCGATGACTTTTGGGTTATGGAATGATGGTGGATATAGGCCTCATGCTCAGAATCTGAGCACAGCGCACAAGCCAAGATGTTGAAATATGTTGAAATAATAATTGCCTCATTGACATCCATATACCTCATGTTTTCTTGATTTTCCCGGATCCTTGTATTGAGATACATTCGCATGAACCATTTACATACCAACCACGACACATGGCCAATCTTGGATACCCTGCAGTTCTCTTATGACATGTTGTCACTGAGAAGTATTGGTGCATTTTTCAGTTGTCACTTTTCTGAAAAGACCAACACTTGTAAAAACCAACAGTTGTCACTTTTCTTCAAACCAAAAAAACAAAGTACCCATCTAAAAGTCCATATTCCCATTTATGCCAACATAAAATAAGTATTCAGTATCCATCCATATCCATCCCACATCATCCAAGCTTTCTCCGTTTCCCGTTTCCGGCCGGACCTCCAAGTGGAAGTCCACCCCTTCGATGCCGCCAAAAGCGTGCGGTTTTCGCACGATCAGCTTGTGATCCCTGACGCCAAGCGATGTGGACACCGGACCGGACTCGTGGAAATCACAGCAATTTGGTATACCTATATATCAATATAAGATACAGTGGATGGAAGAAATCCTGCAATCTGCACCAGTTGATAGATGGCTTATCCCATTATGAACATAGGCTTTCAAACATCCCAAATTGGTGGTTTATCGGATTTCGCAACATTTCGCAACCATCGACAGTATCATAAGCCATCCCCAATGACCATAAATTTGCCATAAATGATAGAAATGGGTGGAGGACGTGTTTTCACGCCACCACCAATTGGAGGATCTTGGAAGTTTAAGGTGGATTATTCACCACGTTGAATCCCCTCCAAAATGTTGCCAAACTTACAGTGAAAAGAAAACAGAAGCCAAACAAAAGATATCAAAAAGCACCAAGCACCAAGGTTTCTCCAGTAAAAACTCTAAAGCCACGTTTTTCACTCATCAAGCAACAACTAGCTATGTGGTGCTTCCCCTTACACTGACCCAACATAGCGAGCTTCGACTTCGGCGCACCGATTGTGTACCGCATAGGGATTCAGCTCTTCGAGCCCGCGCTTAAAGTCCTCCGGCTCGGCTATGACGAATTTTTCACGGGTTTTTGGGTATGCCAGGCTGGGCAATACCAATCTCTACACCTACATCATATTTTGAATATTACATAATATATATATAAATATGTATATATATGTATACTGTAGTTACAATTATAATCAATTATATATAATCATGCACATTGTAAGCATAATATATTATATATAGGAAACTGAACTGCTGTGGATTGGTATGTTTTCATAGCTGGTTCGTAGTGATGGTGGCTCATGATGGGGTATGAAGAAAAAGATGGCCCAGCTGGTATAAATCGAAGCAACTGTGGACCGATAGGGGAAAACTAGTGCTCATGTGGCCAATTGGCCAGACAAAGTACAAGTAGTCAGATATTCTTGATGACTAGTGTCTGAAGTGGTACCTGAATAATTAGTCAGGTATGCGCAACATCTTCAAATGATGACTACACTCATAGCAAGAAATTTACAAGATTGTTACATGATTGCATGATAAAAAAAATGCACATCAACAGGAACAACTTAGCAATGATTATGAATACATACTCTAAAGTAGGATCTTCCCAGCCAATATTAATATATGGCAAGATCTTGTTGGATAGTGTTTGTCCGTGATGCCCTCCCAAATAACAGTAATCATTGTCACAAAGTTGGGAAGTCCAATTCCCAGACAGTTTGTCATTTTCCAGATCAACTGCCTTGCCATAAATTGGGGTATCCCGCGTTTTGAGAAAACAGGCGAACAGGCTGAAACAGGTCTTCCCACTTGAAACAGCCTGTGCCATTGATTTCACTAGGGGCCGGGGAAGATACGCAGAGGAACAACATGGAGGGAAGTGATTTTGGACCGACAGCCATAATGACCATGTCATTTTGTTGAGGATCCTAATCCTACCAGAAGAGCTTCATTTGGTGGTGCTTAGAGAATATGATATCCGTTCCTCGAAAAACATGAAGACTACTAACTAAGACTAGCAATCTTTTCAACCAAAGTTTACTGAGGCCCCATACATTCATCTCCCCATTTTTGTTGCTCATAATACCCCCTGGTAAATAAACAGTTGGACCCTGAAAATCACAAATTTTCATGGAAACTAGTCTTCCAACCCCGATGAGTGCCAGGGTCAACAAGTTAAGTTACCAGAGGGTAACATGGCCGTCCAAAACTCTTCCGAAGATTTTCAACCGTTCAAGCCCCGGCGAAAGCATCGCATGAATATTTTCTCTATCCTACAAGGTGGTGCCCCGTTCGTTAGCTAAGTTGGTTTATAACTCCCATAACTATGGTTTATGGCAGATATAACTATAGTCAATGGGGTTTATAAACCAACTAACATCACTGGGGGGCACCATCCTGTCGCTATTGAAAATGGCCACAATTCGTTGATTTACCTAGCTATAAAAGTGATGATGTTCCAGTTCGCAAACTGTAAACGTTTACCTTAAAGGGTATGTTCCCCATGAAAATCAGCTGGGTCCCCCAGCAGCCAGGTCCACCCCTGAGTTCGAGCTGCGATGCGCCTTCCGAAGGGTGATTTCGCCAACCCAAATTGGAGGTTTCGATATCCAACGTAGGGATTTAAGCAATAAATAATGTGATCTGGACGAGAGATCTTGGATGAAAAATCACACATGAAGAATCTGGAGTACTGGGTTTCTCGCAAAATGGGAGATTCATACCCGATTTACAACAGTTTTTAGTAGGGAATATGTAATTCTTAATTATAAACTATCAAATTTGCAGGTACCCTATGTTCAAACAAAACCGCATGAAGACAGAAAATAGATATATAATGATAGGAAAAAACGACTGATATATCAAACACACTCTTGGGCCACTTGGGCATAGAAAGTGGTTAAGACCCATCCCAAAGATCCACGCACCATGCGCAGCACGGATGCATCTGGTCTCGATTTTCTGCAGGTAAAACAATCTACCTACATCATGGGGCTGGGGGCGGATGCTGACTATGAGCATCTTTGGGGAATGTCAAATCTCGATCCCTTCCACTATCATGATAAAAACATCCCGCATGATTGGGCCGCCTTTTGCTTGTATTCAGGATATGGCCTGTTCTTTTGGAGATTGATTTCATACTGGCTCGATTTAGGGTAATCCTCGCGAGCAGTGCTCAATGGTCTTGACGGTCTCTGACAGGAACTCCATCACCAGCAACATCAACAACACAAGCGTCAAACCATGGCAAACACACAAAAAATGCAAGTAGATGTGACCTATTTCCCTATAATGTCAAAGAGCGACAACATTCCAAAACTCATATGATACTGACATATATTGACATATTCCCAAGCGCTACTTTCCATGAACCAACAAGAAACCAACCATTCACCAGTTCTTTCTTCCCCAGGCAACCCAGCCTCCAGAAAGTTCAAGACTTCTGCCTCGGGGAAAATCATGCAGCGCTGAGGACACCGAGGACTGGGGGTGTCCGTCTACACCATGGCATACGACTTTTTCACCACTAGCTCCTCCAGGTAGCATTTTAAGAGCAAATGATCACTGTAATTAATCAACCAAGGTTTATCAATCTAGGGTTGATGTTACTCTTGCTTTGTTTTTTTTTTGAATTTGGAGAAAATGAAACAGCAATCAAGAATTGCAAGCAACACACATGGACAATGTAATCCAAACCACCAAAATTAATGGATATGTCTTCTATTTGAGTATTGAACCCACGAGTTTCAAGGCGGGATTGGGGCATTCCCACATACCCACATGTTGATTAGCAGGAAAGGCAGGAACATCTACTGTTGATGGCCTGCGGAAAGATCACCAAGACATGTTTGGGATGTTGAACCATCCCAATAGCATGCCTCAAATGGGCACCAAGTACAATCCCACGTGTTGGATGTGCGAAACAAGCAAGAGAGACCCGGCAAAGGAAAACACCCCCATTACTACCGAATTACGGCAAAGAAACAAAGTGTGCGGAGTTTGAAATAGATATCTCAGAAATCAATGTTCACCTTGACAAAACTACATACTGCATACAGGATGGTGCTCCCTAGTGATGTTAGTTGGTTTATAAACGCCATTAGCTATAGCTATATACCATAAACCATAGAATTCAGCCACTTTTTTCAGGCAACTGAACACTATCGAACGGGGGTCCTATCCTGTATCTAAACACAACTTTCCTGGTGTACTTTGTGTACTCATCGGCACCCTCTGGGAGGACCAGCATGACCAAAACCCAAATAGTCCCGAAGGTAAGGCCTCTGCGATGGCGGCGATGGCGACGATGACTACATGGTGGCTCTATGTGGAGAACCATCCCACGAATCGTAAGTTTGGTCCATAGGATGTAACTAGACATACTTTCTGGATAAATCATTGAAAACGGTGAATTCTGATGTGATTTTACTATAGGAATTCTTCCATATATAATTCATCAATCTGACAACTTCAGCCTTTTGGGGTGCACCAAAAGTATCCAAAAGTCTCACTGTAAGACATTCCAGTAACGTCGCGACGGGTCACCCAGAACTATGGTTACTGGCTATGTATCTATGTCTATGTATCTAGAGGGAATCAATCCTACTTGGAGAAACCATATGTCTGGGTGAATGATAAAAATTCGCTGACCTGAAAAGAGGTGATTTTGGAATACAGGTAACCCTTACTAACCATCATTTCAGGGTGTCGCAGTGAGGTCGTCATAATTTGCCCTGATATCTGGTTCACCCGGTTGAACAAATACAGGATAAGCCCAGGATCCTCCAGGTAGGAGTCAACCCCAGGATGTTGCTGTGTAGGTATGTACAAATGAAATCGCCTGATATATTTGATGCCCGTGGTTCCCAACTTTTTCATCTATGTCTTTCGTCAGGTTCGTCTCACAGGACAGGTTCGTCTCACAGGAAAGACACAGGAAAGACACAACTCGAGATCAACATGCAACCTTGAATATGTAAACACAATATCATCTTGTGGTAGACCGAGTAAGTAAAACCCAGTTGGGGATGGTTTACTACAACACCACCCTTGCCTGGAAAAGTTGGATATGATCAGCAGCTTTGGGTTGAACACACTGCCATCGTTGCAGTTTTTGCCGCGCCTGAATTCCCAGCCTTTTCCATTCTTTCCATGTTTCTCGCTGGTAAGGCTCCCTTTTCATGGGCAATCGTACATAAATTCCAAAGATTGCAATAAAATGCAATAAGTAGAGATATCAAAACATCACCCAAACAGACATAGCCGACATAACCTTAAACAGTTCTTGGAAACAAACGCGCGGTAGTCCAAGATTCCCAAACCACCATGGTCAAATGATTCCGCAGGATTAAACCCATTTTTGTGTGCTGGTTCTGAGATGGTCTGCCGTTTCAATCCCTATGTTTTCCGAGTTTTTACGGCTAATCCACAGCTAAATGTATGTTTCATCCCCATTTCTGATGGTTAAATCTCTCTTCATGGCCAATCTTTCATAGTCCACACAAATTGTCATCGATTGCTGGTTGGCTGGTTATGTTCATGTTATGTTCCCTCCAAATAGCAAAAACTCAAAGATGAGTTTCTACCCATCCTGGAAATCCTGTCAGTTGGGGATAAAATTTGTTTCTGAAATCCCTATGTTTCATGGGTTGCTAAATGGCCTACTTGTTCGCATCAACAAACTTGAGAGGGGGAACACGAAAGGTAGGTAAGCAAGAAAGGAACCGAAGAAAAAATGAAGGGGAGAGGGCAGGGAAAAAAACATAAAGTGGAGTCTGGTAAAAGCGACGCGGCCAGTTTCT
>Ga0126342_10019712_pt1 | contig 11426 bp, 6 predicted proteins | sample Cyp1metagenome_FD_92528 | JGI IMG/M metagenome (GOLD analysis project Ga0126342, IMG submission 92528) | Coral microbial communities from Lord Howe Island, Old Settlement Bay, Australia - Cyphastrea 1 metagenome | ecosystem: Host-associated > Invertebrates > Cnidaria > Coral ... | reverse complement strand
TTTTCCGCTAAAAAAATTGAGCCAGCTACGTGGCGCTGAGCCAGCTACGAGGCGCTGAGCCAGCTACGTGGCATTGAGCCAGCTACGTGGCACTGAGCCAGCTACGTGGCACTGAGCCAGCAAAGTAGCTTTGAGCTTTGAGTTAGCAAGGAGGCAGTGAGCCAGCAAGGTAGCTTTGAGCTTCATCATATATATATATACTTATGCAATCCCAACCATATAATATACTAAATCTAGGGCAAAATATTTTTTTTGAGGGAGGGAGACACGTACCTTTGAGCTGGAGCGGGAATATGAAATCTACCATTCGATATATAATTTATTTAAATTTCTTAATTATATAAAAATCGATAAATATTTAAATTTATTATTTTATCAATATATCGATATATATATATTAAAATATTTAAAAATTAAAATAGAAATATTAAAAACATAAAAAATATTTTAAAAAAAATTTAAAAAATATATTTTAGATTATTAATAAATAAAATTATTTCAAATATTCTAAATAATTCTTTATTTAGGAAAAAAAAATAATTAAATTATAAATATAATTTAATTTACCGAAATAAATTTAGAAATCAAATTTCCGACAATATAAACAGATGAAAAGTAGGGATAGGAAGAATCACAGAGAAGAAAAGAGTAGAAGAGAGAAGATCAGAGAAAAGAAAGAGTCAGAAGAAAGAAGATGCAGGTATGCGAAAAGGTAGGAAAGTCGCGAAATATTGTGTTTTTCCAATAATTTGGGGTTCCGGAGGGTCGAAAAAAAGGCTTACTAAAGCGGCGGGTGCGGAGCCATCTGGCCACATGAGAGATGAAAAATTATACGCCGCTATGGCGCGAAATATATTTCGAAATTAAAATATTTAAAATATACTATGTTCGGATCAATTTTGGAAGCTAAAATATTGAAAAAATACATGTCGTTGTGGTGTGAAGCACATTTCGAAGTCAAAATGTACAAAGTATTAGGGGTTCGGACCACTTTTAGTAGTTAAGATGTCGATCCCATTCTGAAATACCCCGGAAAGTTCTGTCCTAGGAAAATAACTGATTTATTTTTGGGGTCCTGACCTTTTTGTAATTAAAATCCTAGTGCCTGACCTTTCTTGCCGGAATTTATACTCTCGGACGAATGAAGCATGCAGGCACTAATTTCCTGATGCCTAAGGTTTCCAGAAAGGCATGTCTTTCCCTTTTTTATTAATTAAATTCCTGGGTGTCAACCTTCATATAATGCTCAACAAACCACCCCTCAACATATATTATTAATAAACTAATTTCCTGGAACCCAAGGTTTACATATAAATATTTCGAATCCATAATAAATTCGAATGGCGACTATCTGAAGACGAACCCAAAATTTAATTGTTTATTAAAATTAAATTTAATTCCCAATTTTTAAGAAAATTAAAATTAAGAATTAGATATTTTGGGGTTTACCACATTTTCCGAATTACCCAAATTAAATTATATATTAACATATGCCGTTATTGGACCTATTTTCTGGGTTATAAAAATTATAATTTTAAAAAAAAAGTACCTGGAACATATTAAATCCCGGATCCGAACGTTTCCAATTCACTTTTTGTGTTGGTAAAGTTGAACATATGTATTTATTCCCTTTTGTACGGATAAATATATCTTAAAAAAAAAAAACACCTATTTTGCAATTTAGGCATGCATTAGAACAAATTCTTGAATTTGTCCCATTATAAATTATAATCTATCTGTGGATGCCTGGCCTGGAGATGCGATTTTTTCCTCTGGGGCCAACCTATAACGATTATTCGTAAATATTCAATTAAAATCCTTAAAATCATTTTAAAACCTATATCTCAGCCTTTTAAAATTATTTTTTTGCTTCGTAAAACTGAACATATATGTTTGTATTTTTTTTGCAAAATTATGTAAGGAATTATATCCCCTCAAATAATTTTAAAATATTTTTTTCCTGGAATTTAACATATATATATATTCTAATAAATTCCCCTTTTTCAATATCTGAATTTAAAAAAAAAATTCGAATTCCCTAGTATTTTGAACATTTTAATTTCGAATAATTACCATCTGGTAATACAAATTATTTTCCTAGGAATTCAATATTAAATTTAATAATTTTAAATAACCGATTTATACATATTAATCGATGTGTTTGTTCGGACCTAGGAAAATAATATTGGTTTAAAATATTCTAAAATTATTTTCCTATGATGTATAAATATCCGACCATAGGAAAATAAGTAAAACATATTTCGAAATCAAAATCATTAAAATTATTCGGGGGATTCGGACCACATTTAGAGATTCAAATATCGTTTCATTTTATTATACTACATTATACTACACTACAAAACATTACACTACACTACACTCAAATACACTATATTAAACTACCAACACTCCAATACACTCCACTACACTAAATTACACTCCACCGCAATACATTACACTACACTACGCTCCATTACACCACACTACACTACATTACACTACGCTACACTCCACTCCACTACATTACACTATACTACACTATCTTCCACTACACTTCACTACCTTACACTACACTACATTCCATTACACTACAACTACAACTACACAACTAGACTCCACTACACTAAATTACACTACACTACATTACAATACACTATACATCCTCGTTTGTACCACCCAGAAAGGTTTATATTTAGGAAATAATTTCTGAAACCCTTATTTTGGAAAATATTTTCCAAAATCTCCAAGGCCCACTATTGGAAAATCTTTTGGTAACATAATTTCAACCAGGGTCCAACAAGCTCAATTTTTTTTGCTGTCCCCTAAGGTTTAAACATATATAATTCTTTTCCAGAGTGGCTACATATATTAAATGTTAAAATATTTTTTCCTATCCTTCAATCTCCCCTCCTCTCTCAAATTTTTTAAAATCAACATGTTCAACATGCTCGATTTTCAAAATTTTCCAAAACATTCCCCCCCTCAGGGTTTCTTTTGGTTAATTCTTAAAATAAAATCCCCATTTTTTATCCCTTTTGTATATACTAGTAATTTTCTTTCTATAATTAAGATAATCAAATAAACCTAATTTTTTCCTAATCCTTTATCATCATAATATTTATAAAAATAATCAAAAAAAAAAATTCAAAAATGTTTTAAGAAAATAAACCTACAAACAAATATTTGCATAGTACCAACGGGAATCACTATATTACATTCCGCCACACTCCACTACACTACATTGCATTACACTGAATGACACTGCACCACAGATACATTCGTAGACAGATAGATAGGTAGATAGATAGATAGACAAATAGATAGATAGATAGATAGCTAGATAGATAACTAGATAGATAGAAAGAATAGATAGATAAAAAGAATAGATAGATAGAGAGATAGGTAGATAGATAGATAAACAGATAAATAGATACATAGATAGGCAGATAGATAGATAGCTAGCTAGATGGGTAGATAGATAGATAGATAGACAGATAGATAGATAGATATATAAAGATAGCTAGATAGATAGATGGATAAATTGATGGATAGATTGATAAATAGATTAATAGATAGACAGATAGATAGACAGATAGATAGACAGATAAATACATAGATAGATAGACAGACAGATAGATAAATAGTCAGAGAGACAGCTACGTAGAGAAATAGATGGAGTCAATGGCTTCGCTCTGCCATCTGTGATTCCTAATAACCAACCTCTCCTATAGGTTTCCTATTTTTAAAACTTCCGCCACCGCCTTGTGCGGTACTACTGGTATATTATTTATTTATTTATCTATTTATTTATTTATGTATGTATTTATTTGTTTGTTTATTTATTTAATATATTAATAATTCGAAAGATTTGACATTTTGGCTAGAACATAGGGACATAGGGCGCCGTATGGGTTCATTTATCAACCAATATTAGATAATTTATTTTTCCCAGGATTAATAACGAGATAGATTGTTTTTCATTTGTCCATTTGTCCAGTATTTTGAAGGTTTCAGAAATTACGACGGTATTAAACAAATGAAAAGGTAGTAATTATATGTATTGGTTATAGCAAGAATTTTTTCGTAATTTATAACACCTTGGATAAATATAAAGAGTTCCTAGGTGGCCAAGATCCAATTTTATCTAAGCTAGGACACGTTGTCAAAACAAAGACCAATAATCAAGGTCTACAAGTCACCAAAATTCGCATCATTCTAGATGCAAAATAATCGATGGTCACCAGGGCCACCAAGAGGCTGTATAAGTCTGACGCGGTTCATGATTTGCTGGCACTTTTGTCGACCATTAGCCCTGGTGAAAGGGTGGCCCAGTCCGTTGCGTTTGTTGCTGATGTTGTTGATGCATTCTGGCTTGTCCCAATTGTCAAAGACGAATAAAAGTAAAGTTTCGGGGGCAGTATTTCATTTTCAACCGCACTGCCCAAGGCAGCCGCACGGCTCCTCTGACGTTTGCTGCCCTGATGGCAACGGTCCATGGGAAGCAATCTGAAATGGATTGGAATGGAAATCAATACTCAACCGGATTGTATTGAGGTCCATATTCCTGTTACAAAGTGCAGGAAATCAAACAGATCGCGCAAAGGCTCCTCAAGGCAATATTGTCCCAAACAAGGATCTCCGAAGTTTTGTTGGGAAGTACATAAACGTTACCAGCATTTTATATGTCTGGAAGCCGTTCATCCGGCAATTTTTTGCCGCTTTGTGTTCGCCAAAGCCCGTAGGCACACCACAGAATTACAGATGGACCAGTCAAATAAAAGCAGGCCTATTGTGGATGCTACAGTAGCTTTTGTAGATCAGGAGCAAGACATGAAGCTCACGAAATAGATTTAACATGTGGATGAGTTTTTATATACCAGGGTCAAAGAATTATAATTTCTTGGGATGCTTCAGCCACTTGAGTATTTAGTAGGGAAACCCACTGCATATGAGCAGGAGGTTTTCGAGCTGCAAGAGGGATCCTCCACTTCACAGCAAATCTTGGAATGCCTTGGAGGCCTGGTTGCTTTGAGGGAGTGGGGACACACCACGGTCCGATTTTCAATCAGAAACGACAACATTGGTGGATTGGTGCTCCTTGGCCAACTTAAAACCAAATCGCAGCGCAGCTGAATAATCACGAGGGAGGCAGCATTGGATATATAGGCATCGCGAGTTTTAGACCCCAATTGGTTAAACATACCGCCGGGATCACAAATGTCACTTACGATGCGCTGAATATGCTGAGTCGTTTAAACCAACCCGGCGGCAATAAAGATTTTCCTAACATTCTTCGCGGCGTTCCATATCCACTCGTGACAAAACGTGGTGGAGATCACTCAATCCGCCATGTCTCAAACCATAGCGCCTGGGTAAAAATGGATAAGGGGGATTGAGCGCGTTTGTCTGTTGGCTGTGCACTTGAGGTCTAGGGTTCATTTAAAATCTAATTTGTTGTACAGTTTCACTCCGGCTTACTTTTTGTTTATGTTCTGGCACTTGGCTTACGGTGTCATGCTTTTGCTTTGATGTCGCCTTGGTCGCACTTGCCTTGACCGTATTGATTGGCTGCACCGCTTTCACTGAGTGATTTGGGCTCAAGTCGCCATGTTCAGGAGGAGGCAAAGGGACTCGTTTACGGCAACGCCGCCTAGCAATTTAGATAATTGGGTATATGATATGGCTCCTTGCTAAATAGGTGGCTAGTTGTCAACCCTACGCCCAGGGCTGGCAGAGCAGAACCCCTGTGAACCCAGCTGGCAGAGCAGCCAACAGGGCAGGCCAGCCAAGCGTCAGGACAAGAACCAGGCAAGACCAGCCCACTGTTAGAATTGAAGCAGGGGCAGATGCATCTCTCGCGTTAGCTGCGGCAGCAATACCCGAGAGCCAGAGGGCTGGGATGGAAAAGCTTCAGAGGGGTGTATGCTCCTACCTCCCAGGTACCGAGCGCTGTTGCGCACATGGGAGAGATTTCACATCGAGTTGTTCAAGGGTTGTATTAAACATACCCCCTCACTTCCATCACACTCAAAGCAGTGTCTGCCATGTTCAGGCTGGAAACTACGCGAGCTTCAAGAAGCATGCCTTCGCAGCCAAAGGACACCATGTCCGCATGGGATACCACTGGAGTCAGCAACTGGACAAGACACTCAAGGACTGCATCAGGTCAAGGGTAATTAGCGAGGTCAGAACCAATCAACCTTTTGAAGGTCACGTGGCCTTGGCAGCAAAACTTCACGAACATGGCATGGCCGATTGACACTACGGCACTGCTCATGGTCGCATGCATCTTTATATGCAGGGAAATTGAAGTGGCTGGGGCGCTTGAATTTGAGTTCTATGTTCATGAGGATGGTGATTCTTGCAGTTTCAGGTTGCCTGCAACAAAGTGCCCGCAACAAAGAAGGGCAGAGAAGCCAGAGGCATCACAAGGTCAGTCGAGTGCTGGTGTGACCTCCAACGACTCGGAGCCTTTGGGAAGCAGCTGGGCATCGATAATGATGCCCCACCTTCGTTTCCAAATCCCAGAGGCAAAGCGCTGACAAAGAGTCAGGTCAACGATGTCATCCGGAAAGTGGTCCAGGGTTATGACTTGACAATCTCTGCTCACACTTTTCGCATCACAGGTGCGAGACAGCCGCACAATTTCGTGGATATCAGTTGATGTCTCCCCAAATGTTTTCATCCTCGTAGACCAACCCCACCTCATAGATACTCATTGGATGCAAAGGGCGTGGAATGAACCAATTCGGAACAGGCATGGATGCAGTCAGTATGCAGCAGAAGTCAGAGATGGTATGCCAAAATGGGCATCGATTGTCCTACCATTGCGTTGCGCGGCAGATGGTCTTCCTCGGTGGTTATGACATACGAGTACCTGGCAGAAGCACCGCTGACGTCTTTGAAAGCGAAGATGAGACCCCCCAGGCTTCTCAGTGATGCCACTGCACGTGAAGTGTTACAAAGCCAAAGTGCCATGAAGTCAGGAACAGGATCCCGGCTTCTGGGGAAGCAGCTGCACCTTCCAATCTTGTGGAGGAAGATGCAGAGTTCCCGGGATATGTGCTGAACATGACGAGCTCCATGGTGCACATCAGGAAGGACACTGATGAGCAGACTCACAACTGGATCACCAGGTGCGGTTGGAAGTGGGCAGGAAAGAATCACGCCTTCTCCTCACAACAAGAGAATTGGAAGAAGTGCCCAAAGTGCTACCGCGTCAAAGCTGTGAACCACGATGATGAGGATGATGATGATGATGATGATGGTGATGATGATGATGATGATAGCTCGTCATCTACTTCATCCTCCTCTGAAAATTCCAGCTGAGTCAGGTGGCATGTTAGGGAAATGCTGCCCTGGGTGATTCTCAATTGCATCTGCCACCCAGGGGTCAGGAACCTGACAGAAACATTTCGACTCAGCAGCGATGTTAGAAATCAGTGAGTGGGTGGAAGGAGGTGATGAGTGATGCAATGATGTTTTCACATAATACATTAATTATACTTATACCTATTAAAATAGAATAATCGATATTATTTAATTTTATACCTGCTCATCCCGGATAACTAAAAATTAAAAATATTCAACTACGCCACCAAATCGAATCAATGCCGTAAGCCATACATACCATACAAAGCACCGTAGCATTCCAGGTAACTAGAATCGACCATACATATTAATCATATCATTAAAATTAACCCAATACCGCAAATACCACCTATCATGCGAAAATAATCTGAATATTATTAAATATACACTTGCCAAACAAAATAATTAGCATCCCGAATAACTAACTCCGGCCAATCATACTACCAAAACCAATCCAATACAATTTTTCTTATCATATGAAAAAATACATGCATTAATTAATATCAAAAAATAAATATTAAAAATTAATAGAATATGTTTCATATTTTTCGAAAAAATATGTATAATATAATTATATATATATATTACATGTTTTGTATATTTATTATGAATATATTAATTTATAAATTTCGAATTTCGATAGATATTTTTCCCAAATAGTGTATTCATATTAAAGGGTTCCGATGGTAGGGGTAAAGGCCGGTGCTTGATCAGGGTATTTATTTTAGGCTCGAACATTTTTCTTGTAAATTTCTGTATAAAGTGGCCCGTATAAAATGCTAATTTTGATTTCGACTGCGCAGGTTCGCACAAAGTGTAGGCCGCAGTTTTGGGCCACGGCATTTTTCCTGTCGATAAAATGACCCTTATGAAATCTTGTCATGTCTTTCAATTGTGCAAGCTCGCACAAATTGGGTGTCTATGTTCTAAGCCCACTCCGCGGCCTTTTTGCTGAAAAAACCGTATAAAGTTGTTTTTATACGGTAACTAGATTTAAATATACGGTTATTGAATATACGAATTGGTATTTTAGGCTACCTCTGGGAAGGTTTTCCGTGGCCCGCCAGGCCATTTAAACATGCGGAAAATAAATCATTTAAATATACATACAAGAGCTGTTGATAGTACGTAGGTTGTTATACTCGCATCATATACATATTGTATATATATATAATATTTTATATATATTAATGTTCCACCAACGAGGTGGGGTTCCATCCAGACACGATTCAGTAAAAGTACCAGTAGGGCCCGAAAGAAATTCCACCCAGAGAAATTCCCATGAACCCCCACCCTTCCACCCAAAGAGATTCATGTTCCACACAACAGGTTCCACCTGGACAGGATCTAAGCTTGTTTTTAATTATGGGACCAGGGAATGTACTCCCAAAAAACACACCCCTTCAGATTTTGAGGGTACCCTGTTCACAATCTCCATATATTTCTGCCTCTAGCATCTAAGAACCCCAGGAGAAGTTATTATGTACTGATTCCACTGTACTGACATTTAAATATGCGGAACAGGCCCAGCCATTTAAATATACGGATGGAACTGGTATTTCATACTACCTCTGGGGCCTCGCGGTCTGGCCCGCCCTCCGCATCTTTAAATGTCGTTACATAATATATATAATATATATATATATATCCTATGAAATATTAATGTGCATTTCCATCGGGCAGGCTCGCACAAAGTGCGGGTCCCGCTTGTAAGATTCAGTTCGGGCGTGGCATTTTTCCTGTAAATTTTCGTACAAAGTTGCTTTTATGTATTAAAGCGCATTTCGAGTGCGCAGATTCTTTCTTATTTCCGGGAGGATAAAAATGCAAAAATATATGTTACCTTTTTTACCCCAGGGGTTCAGGAGTGGCAAGAAGGTAGTGATGTGCCCCCCGGCCACCAGAAATTCGCATTTTACCGCCGTCAGAGGGTTGCTCGCGGCCATGACAAAGTAGGTTGACCTTCTGTTATATTTTAGCACCAGAAACATTCACAGATCAATGCCACGCAATGCCTGCAATTTGCCTCCACATGACTGACCCCTATGCCTCCGCAGCCACATGCAGCCACAATAAAATGGTTGGGCCATGTTGGGCCCTTGCCCCTGGATCCAATGTAAAACTGCTAGCGGCATTCAAACCATTTCAAACCCAGCTATTCAGGCAGAACTTGTTGGTGCTAGCAGCATTGTGCGTCCGACACGCGCCATCTCCGCAGAGGGTCACGTTTCGCAAACCGGTTTTGGCTGCCCCTGCCACCTTAAGAGAGAATTTAGAAGAACTTGAGAAGTAGGAGTTTCGTAGGAGTTCAGATACAAGTAGATCACCTAGAAGTTAAGTTCTGTGTAACAACTCCATTGAACTCCTGTGAACTCCTGTGCAAATAACATTGTAGGAGTTGTGTGGGGTATGTAGACATGGAGCACCTGCAGATGATGGTAGAGGATGAATGTGATGTACATGAAGTTGATGTAGATGATGAGAAGTTGATGTAGATGATGTAAGTGATGCAGATGATGTAGATGATGAATGTGAAGTAGATGATTGAAGACGATGTAATTGATGAAAATGATGTAGGTGATGGAAAGGAAGTAGGAAATGCTGTGTAGATGAAGTGACAAGTTGAATTTGGCAGCAGTTCTTTGGGAAAGACCCTTCGCAGGAGCTTTCGCTGTCCCATACCTTACTTACCCTAATATTAAAAGTAAGACTAAATATATCTAAATATAGGTTCTATATATAATTTGGATACCAACTTCAATAAATCGTTTAATTATTTCAATTGTTTGATCAGATTTCATTCAAGAAGCCTCGAACGAAAATTTAGAAGAGTCCATGGGGTATATATATATATAATTATATAATGGTGTATATATATATATATTCTTTGTTATAGAAAATGCATGAACAAATGATGCGGGTTGATGCTGCCGGGAAGCAGTTGAGATCCAGTGGAGACATTGGCAACAGCTGCGCAAAAGCATTCTTGAGCTTTCCATGCCTTCACCATGGCACAATGCTGCTTATAGCCTATAGCCGTGAAATCGTCAAATGATGTCAAATGGAGATTGCTTTAGCCAAGATTTGCCCCATTCAGATGAATTATATCTGGCACACCCCATTTCTGGACAAATCCACATAGTGATACATAGTGTACGTCCCACGGGTTGATGTAGGAGGAAGAAAGCCTCATTAGCGGCCTGGGCCTTTGATCTTGAGGTGAAAGGTTGACAACCCATGACCAAGGTGAGATATGGGATGGAACCATTTCCAACACATCTTCCAAGAACGATTCTGCAGGATCCTGCACCTCTGCTGAGCTCGTAGCTCCAAGAAGGACTGCAACTGCGTCATGGACCTTGCTTTGACCTGCCATGGAACCCGTGGCAAATTTCTCGAATCTTGGAACTAAAACAACAGCCTGTGCATTTGATTTGTGGGGTGGAATAGAGTGATTAATGCAAGCCACCATCCCCCCACCAGAACAAACATCTCTGAAGAATCGGATATATGACATACCATACTCCATAAATCTCCGTAATGCCACTACCATTGCCGCAACTGACATCATTAATCCTTTGCTATGCCTGGCTATGCCTGGCTCGTTTCTTTTGGGCCTCCTTGAGCTCGGAGATGTCTTCAGCAAGGGCGTTGGACCTCAGGGCGGCAAACGGCAAACGGTACAGCGAAGGTGTCCTGCCTGTATGCATAGATATGTTCGTCAGTGTGTTTGTTTTGTTTTAAGATGGGGAGATACATATAGATTATATTATATTATATTCATATCATATTATAATATATTATATATAATATATTAACTATTATATCATCATCGAAGGAAGTTTAGAAGTCAAACTTCCGACAATATGGACAGATGAAAAGCAGAGCAGGGAAGAGGCAGAGAGAAGAGAAAAGATAAGAAGAAAGAAGAGGTAGATGCGCGAAAAGATAGGAACGTCGCGATTCACTGTGTTTTTCCAATGATTTGTGGCTCCGGAGGGTCGAAAAGTAGGCTCGCTAAAGCGGCGGGTGCGGAGCCAGCTGGCCAGATGAGA
>Ga0126342_10019711_pt1 | contig 11426 bp, 8 predicted proteins | sample Cyp1metagenome_FD_92528 | JGI IMG/M metagenome (GOLD analysis project Ga0126342, IMG submission 92528) | Coral microbial communities from Lord Howe Island, Old Settlement Bay, Australia - Cyphastrea 1 metagenome | ecosystem: Host-associated > Invertebrates > Cnidaria > Coral ... | reverse complement strand
TATAAACTTACTCATCGCCAAAGGGGGCTTCACCTTGTACAAGGTGGTGCCTCCCCAGTTATAAGTTGGTTTATAAGCCCATTAACTATCGTTATATCACCTATGAACCATAGTGAAATTGGACTTATTTGCACCAACTTAGCGATTCCGAACTGGGGCACCACCATCCAGTTGTATTATGCATATACATCCAATAAACCACTATTAACCACTATTAACCATGATTAACCACTATTAACCACTACTAACCACTATCAACCACTATTAACCATTATTATTAACCACCAACCAGTTGTACATCATGATATCTCCCCGACCAACCGTGTGTGCTGAAGTTCCCATGTTTTGGTGAACAACGTTGCCATGTTGCGTTGAATCCCCTTGGTTAACATGTTACGTAATGGTTCAACCCGGTTAGAATATATATATAATTATATATATACATACTGTATATACATATATATATATATAATGTATATATATATATATAATACACATCTTTTGTAAATATAAGTAAGTATGTAAATACATATATATATATACACTAAATATATTATATGCACCCTAATGTATGAAAATCCGCAGTTATATATGCCTTATGCCGGCTTGGCTCTGCAGGACTCGGTCTTTGTCGGGGTCATGCCACAGAATTTGGAGAAGAAGAAGTGCAAGATGTCACAGTCACTGGGCGGAATATAGGGAAAACCATAGGAAATACATAGTTAAAACCATGTGAAAATTATGATTTAACCTGGCCATGTTTTTTTTTTCATAGGATTTACAATGTATATCTACCATAAACCATGGAATTCACCAAGTTAGCTAAGCGTCAACTTGTCGCGTTATAAAACAGCTCACGAACGGGGCACCACCGTTTTCCGTCGTTATATCCCATTGAATCCCACGCCTTCAGGGTGATGTCCCTGAAAAAACGTAACCTGGTGGTGCGTTCATAGCTCCAGTTTCACTTGGGTTTATGGTGTGTTTGGCCTCTGGTAAACGTTAACAAAAAAAGGATGGGAAAGATCCAGCATGCTATTGATGGGAAAATCAACGAACTAAATGGCCATTTTCAATAGCTATGTTAAATTACCAGAGGGTAACTTGGGTTTATGGTGTATTTATCGAACTAGTTCACGGGGGTTAGCCAACAAATATCACAACGGGAGGGCACCTGGATAGGTCCTGACGACTTTCGAAATACAACGACATCACGTGGAGGAGATCTATGCCGTGACTTTTTACACCAGGGCAGAGATGGACCAGATCCATGGAACAGGCGGTGAATCGCGCCCTAGCGATGGATCAGATCACCCAAGACTGGCAAGAAGCGTTTGATTGACAACTCCCGAGAACAACCATGACCCTCCGAACCTCCTGTTTGGCTGTCATTGAGGGTGGGCACAGATGATCGAGGCTGTCCTGTTTGCCTTGTGGGTTAGTGTTATCCCATTATTTACCATCGAAACACCACCAACTCACCGTAAGAAAGGTTGGTTAAACCTTCCCAGTTATAGGTTATAAGTTGGTTTATAATCCCCATCAACTAGTTCGATATATAACCCCCTAATCAACCTTAGTTATTAGACTTATTTGCACCAACTTTGCTAACGAACTGGGGCACCACCTTATTTCAGCACCTCGGCGCTCAGGTCCATTTTGCTCCCACAGAACGAGCAGTTCTATGTAACCGACAGCTTGTGGGTGAACCTCGACAACGTCCTGCCGGCATGGCTTACTGTTTAAGCGTTGGGTTACCAACCGTTGTGGGCCCCGGAGAAAGAGAGGTAAGTTGGTGCAAACAACTCCAATAAGTATGGTATATTATGGCTGGTTGGTGGTTTGGAACATTTTTTATTTGTCCATTCAGTTGGGAATATCATCATCCCAACTGACGAACTCATATTTTTCAGAGGGGTAGGTCAACCACCAACCAGTTGTGGTACCCATAGGATCCATGTAGGCCATATATGGTAACATTTACCATCAATATACCCCAAATGTTAGCATATATACCATACATGGATCCTATGGGGTATATAGTAGAGAACGAACTGTTTCGGAGAATTAGAAACAAGAGTGTGAACATTTAGAATCAAAACACTGCTGGTTTTGAAAGAGGCCATGATTCAGCATTAGTAAATAGAGGAAAGCAAATGTGAGTACCACCAAACAAAGAAAAGGATGGTGAGTTAATTGATGTTACCATATCTTGCGATACCATATCAATTGGGGGTATCTTTCGGGAGGTGCTGGGAACCATGGGGAATAATGAGCAACTGCATAATACCTATACCTACACCTTTATATAGTTTGATCTGACCAACACCCATTTGAATGAGACAAAACCAAACATCTGAATGCGTGATAAACATCCATCATGAATTTTAACCCATAGGCATATAACGAATTAAATGAGATCTAAATAATGAGTGTTCTGCCCCCTATAGAAACGGTGTGAATTTGCTCTACAGTATGGCATACTGTTTGCGAACATATTCCGACGTCAGAATTGTATAAGTATAAGCATATACAAAGTGCCTCCCCAAAATAAGTGTATTTAAAAACCTATCTAACTACAGCTATCTCTACAATGAGTCATAGCGGCAAACCTAGCTCTAAGACAACTCATAGCAACCCCCAAAATGATACAAAAGTACTTCTTCATGTTCTTGGACTTGTTTAAGGGGATCGCCAAAAAATAAAACATAGTCCCTAGAGATTCCACAAATGGTGGGTTTCCCATCAGGAATTAAGCGAACAAGTTTGCCGTTTGATAGTACAAGGTGGGGCCCCAAAGGTCCCAAGGTAGCTAAGTTGGTGCAAATAACCCCCATGATTTATTCACACTTTACCTATATATATATACATCTATGTTGGATAAATTTGGCATTTAGCTTCACTGCTCACTTACCCATTTAACCTTCGTTCACTGCTAGGGTCCATTTCTCGTCTCGCCAGTCGCCGGTCTTCAAAGGATGTTCCAAGTGTTGGTACACTGCTGAAAATGCTGCAGGGATGGTTTTTATGGCGGTGAATGGTGGTTTTTAGTGGCCCCCAAAATGGAGGTCTTTAAGGGAAAGTCATCTATAAATATGGTGGTTTTGTAGTGGTTTTGTAGTGGTTCCAGTTAAAAAAAAAGTGGGATGTCTAGTTGATAGGTTGAACTTGGTTTATAGTTTATATTTAAGTCAACTGGGATTTGTGGTGGATATGTCATGATATGTCTACAGTCACTGGGTTGTGAGCCAATGTGTAATTATATGTGATCTTGGGGCCTCATCTCATGATTGATGGGTTTGGTGCAGTAGTCAGACGAGTTAAGTTCACGCCTAATGAGCATGTTCATGGGTGCACGCCTCTTTTCTATGGTCATGATTAAATAGAGTTTGATAGAGGTCTACCCATGTGCAAACCGCTGTGACAATGAATGCTCGTTCTGTTTATTTAGACTGGATGCTTCTACTACGTGAAATTTGAAGACATTTCTGAAAGAAAAAGACATGTTTCAGCAAGGAAACAAGATGGTGCCCCATAGCTAGCTAAGTTGGTTTATAAGTTGAATATCAATGGGAATTTCAGGATCCTAAAATGGAGGTACCTACCATATATATAAGGCCTATATAACACCTATGTAAGGGGATATCCCGGATATCCTCCTAAAATATGGCCTTATATGATACAGTACCTCCATTTTAGTATCCTGGAATTCCCATTGACAATATCTAGAGTTTATGGGGGCTATAAGTTATATCTATCCCATGGATCCAGCCGTACCTTCTTAGGAAGTACAGCTGGGGTATGATGACAAGGGGGTGTCTTGTACCTTCTCAGACAGTGGCCATGGATCCATAGGGTATAGTTATTCATAGGGGACTTTAAACTAAAGTTCACATCACTTTTTTGGGGGATACTGGAGGTTATCGTACTAAAATATAAATTATATACCCTTCACCACCAGGTGGTACATCCATTCCACAACAATTTTATGGGATACCACCTCGCAGGTGCTGATCTGATTTTACATGGATTGGGTTGGGGATCCAGGCTAGTTTGATTCATTGGATGAAGCCTAGGGCAATCTGAAAGATGGCTAGAAATGATGGGTTAAAGTTGTTTAATGGTGGTTTAATGATGGTTTAATGATGAGGTATCTAGGTCAATCTGAAAGATGGGTAGTTTAACTAATCCAAAAACTAAAAATAGTCTTTTGGTATCAATGGGGCTATGGGATTATCTACGTTCACCAGCTAAGAATCTGTCATTGTTTGCAGGATATCTGGCTGATTGGCCATGAACCTGCAAACAAAAACAACAGTGCTTTGGCTGTTCCTCTTCTGCCATCAATCTTTACGGCCTGCCATTTTCTGACAATCAAAGCTGGCTGGAAAATCAGGGAACTAAATAGAAGATCATGTTTACCACAAATAAAAGCTATCATTGCTACAATGTGAGGCCTGCAAGATAGCTAAGTTGGTTTATAACTCCAATAACTATGGTTTATGGTACTTATAACTGTAGTTACTGGGGCTTATAAACCAACTTATAACTGGGGGGCCTCACATTGCTAAGATAGATCATAAATAGATGAACTAAATAGATGATCATCGCTAAGACACGTATTCATATGGATGGGCGAGCGAAATCCTGCACCTCGGATGGTTAAACCCCTAGTTACACGTGGGATGTTTACCATCAACTGGTGCAGGATTTCGGAACCATCCACCGCTTTTTTTTTCCGCTCAACGACCTCTTATTGTTGACTCCCAAGTGCTTGGGTATTTACGACAGTATTCTAGTATGATTACAAGACTTTCTGTTGGTCCAAGAATCTTGAAGCAAAGTGTTTGATTCTTTCTGTTGGTAGTTTTACTCCGAAATTATACCAACTGATTGGTTGGGGGTCAAGGTATATCAGTTGCACTCAGTTTTTGCTAATCTCAAGGCTAGCTAAAGCTACTAACCACAAATTCAATCGGTTCCGCAGCATAACATTCGCCGTTTGCGCTGGAAAACTGATTGTATGGGTAGAACAAAATAGAACAACAATTCGAATTTGACCAACAAAAACAGGGAATATTAGCTGATATCACTGTGTAAACCTAGCGAAGGGTGTTGGAATTCTGAAAAACAACTTCAAGCTGTTAGCCATTGTGGTAGGGGAAATCCACGTATATATATATATACACACTAACCAGCTAAAAAAAGAAAGCAGGCATCGAATGACCATTGTACTCGGAAAAAAAAATCACGAGTTCATTGGAAGCATCTACCAAGTTAGTTTCTTCAGTTGTAAGTTTGTTAATGTACACCATTTGTAGATGAATTTCCACCAAGAATGGAGTGTTATTGCGGTTCTAAACCAATACTTGGGGGTGCAGGCCAGAGTTGAAACTAATGGATACAACCATGCTACTTTAAGCCATACAAGCCCATTAAAATTTTGGTGCTATTAGGATTTTATTCGGAGGGTTACCTGCAAAAGAGTGACACAATTTGCTTGTACAAGGTAGCCATGCCAATGATCAACAACTACAGGTCGACATCATCCGCTGGTAAACACTTCGCGAACTGGAAAATCATAATCTTTAATAGGTAAGTCAACTATAAACGGTACTGAAACTGTTCTGTTACCGCAGACATTTCATGGTTTCAACACTTCATATGGATGCACAGATATTTTTGAAAAAAAACATCCCCGTGCGCACTGGCTAGATGAAATTCCTGCAAGATATGACGGCGATGATCCGCACGAACCTTTGGAGAGGTCCAAAAACGTGCTCACGGCAGTGCTCACTGCTTACAAGACGTTGAGTGATGCAAGGTGGTGCCCCACCAGTGATGTTTGTTGGTTTATAAGCCCATTAACTATAGATGTATCCCCTATAAACCATAGTGAAATTGGATTTATAAACTAACTTATCTAACTATGGGGCACCACCTTGTGCAAACTTTGGGCACATCACAGCTTCGGCGACGGTGGTGTACAACCCCCTGGGCGAACGATGTGACGAACGTGACGGGGGACTGAGGCCGTGAGCCGAGCCCTGGGCGATTTCGGATACAAGAAGAATGGGGGACTTCTCGACGAAGATGATGAAGAGGGGCAAGCGAATTTGTCGAAGGCACGTGGATCTGGTCTCGGGTGTCCCTTGTGATCATGCATCCGACCATCACGCAGTCATCCTCATCATCATCATCATCATCACCATCACCACGGACAACCAGAAATGCGTAATCCTTAACAATGAGAAACACTTTTGGTGGAACTCGCTGTGTGTTACATCGTCTGTCGCCAAGCCCTGCACCTTGCATACCCAGAAGGTAATGGGCTTATCAACCAACTTAAACAGCTGGTTGGTGGTTTGGAACATGGCTTTTATTTTTCCATTCAGTTGGGAATTTCATCATCCCAACTGACGAACTTATATTTTCCAGAGGGGTTGGTCAACCACCAACCAGTAAAACAGTGTTATCAAACACCGACAATCAACATAGTCATCAATTGCGAGAGCGTAATCCATGGTTGGCCTTGCTGAGGACGTTGGCCAAGTGGCGTCAAGGAGCGCACACCTACCGCTTTGCGGGCTTAAGTGACTTGGCTGGGCGTGGTGGCCAACGACCTCGCTGATGGTTAGTGATAGTGAGTGGAGATAACTATCCCTAAACTTATTTCAGGTTAGTGATCTTTTACAATTTATGCAAATTATTTTTGGTATTGTTGTTGATTACTGATTTTGAATAGAATTGCCTTATGGAAATATCATGACACTACGATGTGGGCCTGTCGAAAAAGTATACCTTTCCTTTGTGCATTGTAAGAGATTAAATTATGACAGGATGGTGCCCCCCAGTTATAAGTTGGTTTATAGACCCCATTAACCATATAGAATTCAGTGAAGCAACGGTTCACGCGAACTCGACTGAGGGCCCTATCCTGGATTGACCAATGAATTTGATAATTGTCCCCAAAAAAATGTCAGAGAAAGCCAGGGCTGTTGGTGGAGTGAAACCAGGGATGATCGGAATCACAAGCTGTTGGGAACTGGGACATTTGGGAAGTCCAAGAGGAACTACAGATTTACCCTCTGGTAATTTAACATAGCTATTGAAAATGACCATAGAAATAGTTGATTTTCCCATTAAAGATGGTTATTTTCCATAGCTTTTTGTATGTTTACCAGAGGCTAATCCTAGCTTTGGAGCCATTTTTGGCTGGATTCTTTGGAGATCGAACTGGGTGTGCTCTCAGCAAATCCAATACGATGATTCTCGAACTGTTGTGACCCAGTTGATGGTGACGAATATCCATGGATATGCTGTTGTTTTTTTTGCATCAGCAAGACCAAGACAGCCTTTTGTTTTGCTTGGGTAGGACAATGATCCTTCATGTTGTGCCTGCGGGTAAGTCGCAATCTACATTGAACATGTTGATATACAGATATATAGATTAGACTAGGTTCGATTAGATTAGATTGGATTAGGTTAGATTAGATTCAGATTGGACTAGATTACATAGATTGGACTAGATTAGATTAGATTGGATTAGACGATTAAATTAGAGTAGATTAGAGTGGATAGATAGATAGATGGATAGGATAGGATAGGGTAGGATAGGATAGGATAGGATAGATATAGATGATTTTCTCTAAGGGACAGGGGAACATCAATGCACATATCCTATGACACATGCATATAATTGCAAATATATGTATATATATATATATTAATATGTATTAGTAAGTGTTGGCATGCCCTTGAAGAAAGTCCAGCTTGGCCGACTAGTGTCAGATCATGCCTCATCCTTCCCCGTTGCGTCCTTCCTTAACTTTCCCCTTTGCGCCGCTTGTCCGCTGCTGGCTGCAGAATTCATCAACGTCACGAGACGGATCAATGTCTTCAAGAAGGACAATTTTGGGGATCCATGGAGCCGCTGGTAGTTTAACCCAGCTCCATAAAGGTGGTTAAATGGATATCATGGTGGATATCATTGGGACAGAACCACCATTTGGAACCCAGAAAAGTGGTGCTTTTATGGTGGTAGAAAACCCAGAAAGGTGGATATAATTGGGATATGTATGGGGATATAAAGCAGTAATCAACCACCCTTTTTAGCGGTACGATCTGAATTCAGGTTCGCATATTCTCATAATTCATACGATACTTCCCTACTTCAAGCTCCAGCCCTCAAGATTAGACAAACCAACCACGGGTAATCCTTCGCTTTCCCTTCTAGCTGGGTTTGCCATGACATGATGGACGAACAATGGTTGGTTGAATTCAGAGTTTGCTGCACCACGAATTGCACAACCGGTTGGTGTGAGAATCGTGTCACAGCGTGCATTTGCCGAAATCAACAACCGAGTCATTGCAAATGAAATCGTGATTGGCCTTGATGTTGCTATCCCTGTAAGCTTCAATGATTGGTGCCCGATTTGTGATGTCTGGTATGCAGTGCAAGTTTTGTTTGGTTCGACACCTTTTGGTGGTACTCAAGACCCTGCAGCTGGAGCATTACTTGAGCAAGGTTGTCGATATCGAATTGGAATTTCCGACGCTGCTGCAGATAGATTTGCTGGGCGAGAGCGGTTACCAGGTATGTTCCCTTATATGTGATACCCTCTGGTAATTTAACATAGCTATTGAAAATGGTGATTTATAGTGGATTTACCCATTAAAAATGGTGATTTTCCATAGCGAACTGTTAGTTTACCAGAGGGTAATACAAGGTAACCATTTTTGGACCAAAAAAGTTGGGGGATGAGTCCCCAAGTAATTCCCAGTTGGTGCATCAACAACAATCCCTTGACATATCTTGACATAAGTGTGTACATCCATATATAATGCATAATGGTTGTTGTGTATATGTATATATATATATATGTTATATTATATATACATCATTTGGAATTCCGCATAAAGTTTATTGTACCATAAGCACTGATTATATTGATTTTTACCATTTGAATATCCATATATGGAGGTTTCCTAAAACGGGGGTACCCCTAAATAATCCATTTCATTTTCGGATTTTCCAGCAAATAAACCATCCAGCTATTGTGGTACCCCCATGATTATGAAAACCCCCATATCATTGGGTGACATGCTTACCTACCTACTGTACAAGGTACAAGGTGGTGCCCCCCCCAGTTGTAAGTTTGTTTATAACCCGCATTAACCGTAGATATATCTACCATTAAAAGAATTCACCTATAGTTATCAACCAACTTGGCTAACTATGGCTTAGCGGCTTACCTTTCTGTAGGATGAGGTTACAAAAGCACCGCGGCGCAGGATATCTATTGGGACCTGGATGGTTCTTTGACCGGAGAACCGGACTCCTATACCAGCTGGGCTGATGCGTAGGGGATCCCCAGCCCATGGAAAATCGCGGGGGATACAAAGTCATCACTAAAGCATTGTTTCTGGGTGGTGTTTCATATGAACCCAAAAGGGCTTAGTAAACATGACTGGTTGGTGGTTTCAAACATTTTTATTGTCCATTTCATATGTGGGATAATCCTTCCCATTGACTAATATTTTTCAAGATGGTTAAAACCACCAACCAGATGAACAAATGCGAAAACCAGGAGATGAGAACAAGGACCGTGTGAGTTCACAAAGACTTCAAGTTACCTGTGCCTTGGGGCTCAAAGATTAGACGCTTACTTCGGCAGTTGAGTTGAAACATAAGTGATATATAACCATGAACCAGGATTATAAACCCCGATAAGTTGGGATACAAGCTAAAACTTACTATAGCACTATGGTGAAATATATCCACCCAGTGAACCCTGGAATTGCACTTCCAAGTAAGGAAGCACAGTTGAGTCTTCAGAAGCGCGGAGAATTGATCCTAAACGTGGGCCAAAAGCCCGTGTTGGAGGTTCTAATGTTGGATATACATGGAAACACAGTTGGGTTACGCAGTTCCAGGGTTCACTAAGTGGATATATTTCACCGTAAGTTGGGTTTATTAGAACTTGTATCCCAACCTGGTTGGTGGTTTGGAACATGGCGAATGTCATCATCCCAACTGACGAACTCCATCATTTTTCAGAGGTGTTCAAACCACCAACCAGCAACGTATGGGGGTTTATTAGAACATGTATCCCAACTGCACCCCCAAGTACTCAAAGAGAGTATATAAGGTGTCAGATCGTCATCCATGAGCTGTGAATCCGCTGCCTGAACCCACCGGTTCCGTAACAAGCCGGGATGACTTGTGTTTACCCTCTCCCATATGCTCCATGGTGCTGGAATATCTACCTACATTTACCCCAAAAATCACCCAAATGTAGGTAAATATTCCATACATGGAGCATCTGGGTCTGGTAAACATACCAAAAAGCTATGGAAAATCACCATGTTCTAGCTGGGTAAATCCACTATTTCTATGGGTGGAAAATCACCATTTTCTAGCTGGGTAAATCCACTATAAATGGGTGGAAAATCACAATTTTCTAGCTGTGTAAATCCACTATTTCTATGGACCATGTTCAATGGCTATGCAACAAATTACCAGAGGGTACTTGTAGGTCACACTGCTCACCTGGACCAACTTGAGCAATCGCGCAGTGACTACTCTTGCATTCTCATCATCTTGTCTCTACCATCTACTTGCAACACAAGTGCTGTTCATGAAATTCTACTGCATGAGGACTTTGTATTTTGTCTGATTTGTTTCCAGTCAATGACTGTTTCCATGTTTACCCTCAACATGGCAATGGAAAATCCACCGACAGCTTTCCCATTAAAACCAGTGCCAAGTTTGATCTACAGACGGTAATGCAAATATGATCTGAAGTAAGGAGGACTTCTCGCGTCATCAACACTTTTTGACACCCTCAAACCTCAGGTAAAATTTCAACTGACACGTTACTTTTAAGTGACCAAGGACAACACACTTTCTTGCCCAATCTTACCGTATATCATCCATTCATATGTATTTATGTATGTATATATATATACGTATATATATAATGGGTCTATAGGTCTACTAGTTGAACCTCATTTTTGTCTGTTTTGCCGAGGTTTAACCTGCAGCACCCGGGATGTAACTACACCCAAGTCCTCTTCAACCAGAGTGAAGATGGAACGTTCGAAGAGACCACCTGGTAACCTGGAACAGATGGAGATGTGGGGAGTTTGCTATGGGGATCAACTAACAAAAAATGCTGGTTTGACCCACAAAACATATCAATCATTATATTATAGCAAAAATGGATGATGGTTTAACCATAGTTTAACATCATCATTGTTTTTTTAAAGCAAAATATATTGATATAATGATTGATATAATAGTTTATAATCGAAGGAAGTTTAGAAGTCAAACTTCCGACAATATGGACAGATGAAAAGCAGAGCAGGGAAGAGGCAGAGAGAAGAGAAAGATTAGAAGAAAGAAGAGTAGAAGAGAAAGAGTA
>Ga0126342_10019710_pt1 | contig 11426 bp, 15 predicted proteins | sample Cyp1metagenome_FD_92528 | JGI IMG/M metagenome (GOLD analysis project Ga0126342, IMG submission 92528) | Coral microbial communities from Lord Howe Island, Old Settlement Bay, Australia - Cyphastrea 1 metagenome | ecosystem: Host-associated > Invertebrates > Cnidaria > Coral ... | reverse complement strand
ATTTCATTCATTCATTCATTCATTCATTCATTTCATTCATTCATTCATTCATTCATTCATTCATTTCATTCATTCATTCATTCATTCATTCATTCATTCATTCATTCATTCATTCATTCATTTTCATTCATTCATTCATTCATTTCCATTCATTCATTCATTTCCATTCATTCATTCATTTCCATTCATTCATTCATTCATTCATCCATTCATTCATTTCATTCATTTCATTCATTCATTCATTTCATTTCATTTCATTTCATTTCATTTCATTTCATTTCATTCATTCATTCATTTCATTTCATTTCATTTCATTTCATTTCATTCCATCCATCCATCCATCCATTCATTCATTCATTCATTATTTCATTTCATTTCATTTCATTTCATTTCATTTCATTCATTCATTCATTCATTCATTCATTTCATTCATTCATTCATTCATTCATTCATTTATTCATTCATTCATTCATTTCATTCATTCATTCATTCATTCATCCATTCATTCATTCATTCATTCATTCATTTCATTCATTCATTCATTCATTCATTCATGTATTTATTTCATTCATTTATTCCTTTTCATGTCATTTCCTTTCATTTCATCTCATCTCAATTCATTTCAATTCATTCCATTGCATTCATTTCATCTCATCTCATTTCATTTCATTCATTCGTTCATTTTTGTTCATTCATTCAGCCATTCATTCATTCATTTATTCATTCATTCATTCATTTCATCCATGTCATTCATTCATGCATTTCATTTAATCTCATGTCGTGTCATTTCATTTTGTTCATTCTTCCTTTCTTTCATTCCTTTTTCAAGTCTTTTTCATTTCATTTCATGTCATTGCTGGGGCTCCAACATCTTTCTGCAAAGTCTTGTGGCTTGAGCCTGCATCCACATAGCAACGCGTCGAACTCCAGCGTGCCCATGTCAGGAAAGTAGCCGGCAGCACCGAGTGCGCTGGCTTTCCTTGATACCTTTGGGCGCACCAATGCGAGAACACATAAGACAACGTAAAGGTGTTTCACTCTGACATCATATGACATAACAATGTATAGCATTACACAATCTGACATACAGTAGCATGCGCAATAATGCACAGTGCTGGTGCTTGCCTCGACCTGGTCCAAAGAGTCAATTGCCCACACCTCAATGAGCCACGTCCATGCGCGCCATCTTTCCGAATATGTTTATCGTGGGATGCCTGACACATCTGACATATCTATAATGATAAAACCCTATTATGCCTGCTTAACTTACGCCCTGTTTCCTGGGCAGGAGAGGGGGCATTGGTGTCTGCTCCCGTCTATAACTATAAGCATTATAGAACGCCATTTGTGAAGCAACACGTTTCCGATCCGGTTCCGATGCGGTTCCGATCCGGTCCGGACCCGGTTCGCTTACCGCACATCTATCTTTTAAACAGAAAGCCGCCCATCTTATTCGGCACAGCTTCTTCCACCACATGACGACATGTCTCACATCCCTGTCCTACCTTAAAAACCCCGGCCCGAACATCAGCACTGAACGTCCAGTGCGAATTCAAACAAACACGAAACACCCGTTGGAGCACCGGCTTTGACACCACTACCTTGACCCAGAAAAGCCAATCACTTTTGCAGGCACTCTCTAGACACCAGCCCGAGCACCACCCCTGTCCCCACGAAAAGCGCCTCTGGGGGTACTTGGCCATAAAATCACAAGTTAAAAATTAATTATAACTTTTTAGCAATATCTATACCTATGAAACAGCGCCATACTTCTGGGCCCGCGGGCGGAATACGATCCACACAGGACACACCTTACAAACAAAGATGTTCAACTAAAGCTGGCTCAATATCAACATCCTACCAGGCACTTAGCTGGCTGCTGATGAATAAAGCCAACCTCAGTCGCATCAACCTCAGTCCGGAACTCGAGCTCCAGAAATTTATGGGAAGGCGAACGCCAAAAAAAAGTCGCACTTTTTTCCTGCAAACAAAATTTGTCATGCCGAGTTCGAGAGAACAAACTGAGGCCCACCATGTCTTCGTCGTTTTGCACCCAGCCTCAGCCAGAAAAATGAAACAGAACTTAAAAGACACCACCGTCGTCCAGACACAGTCACATCATCATGTTACATCATTATGCCGTCGTTAAGTTCGGCAGCAGCAGGTGCGAGCCCGGCCCATGGCAACTACAGGTGTTTAAGGATGTTTTGTTTTTTGCACGCAAACCAAATTTCAGCGCACAATAAATGACAGTATGTCATACAAGTAGCGACCGGGCAAGCCAGATGCGGAAGCGTCTAAATTTAAGACCTGTAGGGCAGAAAACGCTGCTGACACAATCTCTTGATGCCATATGACATCTTTTCCTCTTTTCATCTCTTGCTCTTGGGTTCTGTTTTGCACGCATTCCTTCTCATCTTGTCTCTCCTCTTCCGATTGCTCTCATCTCTTCTCATCTCTTCTCTCCTCTTCTCTCCTCTTCTCTCCTCTTCTCTCCTCTTCTCTCCTCTTCTCTCCTCTTCTCCCCTCCTCTCTCCTCTTCTCACTGCTCTGCTCTTCTCAGCTCTTGTCAACTCTTCTCCGCTTGTCAGCTTATCTCCGTTCTCCATTCTTCTCAGCTCATCTCATCCCTCCGCGTGTCTTCACAGCTCTTCCCTCCTTCTTTTTGGCACTTCTCAGCTCTTCTCACCTTCTCTCAGCTCGTCTCACCTTCTCTCAGCTCTTCCATTCTCTTCTCTCCCCGCCTCTTCTCCACCTTCTGGCTATCCTCAGGTCTGCTCAGCTCACCTCAGCTCTTCTCAGACCGTCTCTGCAAAACAGAAAATAGCAGCAGCACACAAGCACACATCCACCGTGGCGCAGCCACTCCAGTGCGATTTGCAGGCCCTGATTGCAAAACGCCATGGAACTACATGCACCGCAGGAAAAAAGAGCAACAGCACGCACCCACACCAATGCAATTTTCAAGCGGAAAATTGCAAAAAGCACAGCACTATGCACGTGCGCCGCTGCAACCAAGAGCAACATCAATGCAGCCACACCGATGCGATTTGCAAGCGCCAAGTTGCAAATTTGGATAGAGCTACGTGCGCGGCAGGAACACTGAGCAACATTGAAGCAGTCACTCCAATGCAGTTTGCAAGCAGCAAGTTGAGAACTACAAAAGAACTACGCACGCACCTGCCGCAGCAAGGAACCGCGATGCAGCCACCACAATGCGATCTGAAAACACTGACCTACAAAACACCAAAGACCTGCGCACAATCGCGACACACCTTGACGCTCCAAAACAAAAACAAAAATTATCCCGGCAAGAAACCCCAAACAGCGCGGGGGGTGGAAGGATCATGTATGATAATGTTGATGATGATGATGATGATGAGGAGGAGGAGGAAGATGAGGATGAGGATGATGAGGTTGAGGATGATGATGTTGAGGAGGATGAGGATGAGGAGGACAATGTGGAAGAGGAAGTGGAGGATGATGATGCTGAGAAGAACGATGATGAACACGAAGATGAAGATGCAGATGCAGATGATGATGATGATGTTGATGATGATGATGATGATGGTGATGATGATGATGATGACGATGATGATGATAATGATGATGATGATGCTGATGCTGATGCTGATGCTGATGATGATGATGATGATGATGGTGCGGACTATGGACCATGATGTTGAGGATGGTGATTTTGAGGATGATGAGGTGCAGGAGGGTAATGTGGAGGATGATGATGTTGCGGAGGATGAGGTGGAGGATGATGATCTTGAGGAGAATGAGGATGAGGATGATAAGGCGGAAGATGAAGTGGAGGAGGACAAGGTGGAGGATAATGATGTTGGGGAGGATGAGGTGGAGGATGATGATCTTGAGGAGGATGAGGGTGAGGATGATGAGGCGGAAGATGAAGTGGAGGAGGACAAGGTTGAGGATGATGATGTTGAGAAGGGGGAAGATATTGATGTTGAGGATGATGATGTTGAGGAGGATGATGATGATGTTGAGGAGGATGAGGAAAAGGATGAGAAGGTTGCGGAAGATGAGGTGGAGGAGGACGATGTTGCGGAAGATGGGGTGGAGGATGATGATGTTGAGGATGATGATGTGAAGGGGGAGGAAGATGATGATGTTGAGAATGATGATGCTGAGGAGCAGGAGGAAAATGATGTTGAGGATGATGTTGAGCATGATGGTGTTGAGGAGGAGGACCGACCCCAAGACCTAGGACCACACTTTGTGTGAGCCTGCGCAGTCGAAATCCACTTGGAGATCTCACAAGAGACAGAAATTTACAGGAAAAATGCCGCGGCCCAGCTGGATCCCAGAAGCACGACCCCCACTTTGTGCGAGCCTGCGCCATCGAAATGCACGTGAACATGTCAGGAAAGCCACTATTTACGGAAATTTACAAGTAAGATGCCGCAGACCAAAATCAGCCCACAACGCGGACACACATTTTGTGCGAGCCTAAGCAATCGAAATGCACGTCAAATGTCACAAGAGCCAGTTTAGACTTTATACGGAAATTTACAGTAGAAATGCCGCGGCCCAGCTGGAGCACCCACACTTTGTGTCAGCCTGCGTAGTCGACACGCAAGTCAACATTTCACAGGAACCGTTTTTATTCAGATATAGAGGAAAAATGCCGCGGTCCAGCCGGATGCCAGAAGCACGACACGCACTTTGTGCGAGCCTGCGCAGTCGAAATGCATGTCAACACTTCAGAGAAGCCATTTTTTACAGAAATTTACAAGTAAAATGCTGCAGACCAGAACCAACCCAGAACGCGGACACACATTTTGTGCGAGCCTGCGCAGCCAAAATGCACGTCAAATGTCACAAGAGCAACTTTAAATATAGGAAAATACCGCGGCCCAGCTGGAGCACCCTCATCAAGCACCGGCCTTTACAACTACCGTAAGAACCCCTCAGTGTGGACGCGCTGTTTAGGGAATCAGAAACTCATCATTGCAACCTTGGGGCAGCCACTCCTTTGCGATTTGCAGGCACTGAATTGCAAAAAAAACATAGAACTACATGCGCGGCAGCAAAAGTGAGCAACATCAACGCAGCCACACCAGTGCGAGTGGCAAGGACGGAGCATAAACCAGAAAACTAAGTGCGCAGCTACAACAAACAGCAAAATGGACATAGCCACTCCAATTGCAAAGTGCAAGCGCGGAGTTGCAAAAGAGCGTAGAAGCACCTGCGCAAGAAAGTGTCGCAAAATCATGGAAACCTCACTTCCAATGCTTGGCCGATTGACGGAGACCGTTTGCGACTGTCGCACGGCAGACCTTCCCCATCCATCTTCTGAGGCGCGGCTTGTCCCGCAAACATATTATTTCGCGCATCGGCTATTGCGGGAGAACGCCTTTCGTGCAAGACTTGCAACTTGAAGTTGAGAAAACAATTCTTTCGTGCGAGATTTCCTTCAAAACTGCAAGTTGCAGTTGTGAAAGGCTATCTTTCATATGAGACCTCCTTCAATAACTCGAAGTTGAAGCCGCGAAGCTTTCCTCTGCTTTTCTCTTATCTTCCCTTCTCTTCTCTTCTCTTCCCTTCCCTTCTCTTCTCGTCCCTTTTTCTCTTTGCTTCTCATCTCTTCTCTCTTCTGCCTTCTCCTCTTCTTTTCTCCTCTCCTCTCTTATCTTCTATTCTCTGCTCTTCTCTTCTCCCTCTCCTCTCCCTTTTTCCTCTCCCTGCTATCCCCTCCCCTCTCCTCTGCTCCGCCGTCATCTCTTCTCAGCTTGTCTCAACTTGTCTCAGCTCTTCTGTCTCTTCTCTTCCCGCCTTTTCTCGGCTATTTCTGGTATTCTCAGCTCTTCTCTGCTCTTCTCAGCTCTTGTCAACTCTTCTCAGCTTGTCTCTTCTCAACTCTTCTCAGCTCAGCTCAGCTCCTCTCTTCTCTTTCCTTCTCTCTGGGCCATTCTTTGAGCCCTTCTTGGCCTCAGCTCTTCTCTCAGCTCATCGCAGTTCGTCTCAGCGCTTTCAGCTCTACTCATGTCTACTCAGTTCTTTGAATGTCTGTCCGTCAAATTTTCTCTTCTATTCTTCTTGCTAAAACATTTGCACTACAAACGCACACCATTCAAACAAAGATTCGGCACACGGTACGAGATGCGTCGGACACAACCACTGGACAAATCAGAGAGCAGGGAACACAGCACCATCACGCAATTGATTGCACATGTGTGTGTGTGTGTGAATGTGTGTCTGTGTGTCTGCTGCAGCATTCGTTATTTCCAAGCCTGCGTTCAGCGCTGCGGAAGATTCTCCACGACCTGGAGGATAAGTTTCGCAGATAGAAGCGCGACACACCGACACAATACCGCAAAAGTTGTTCCGCTTTTGCGCTTGCTGGCATCCAGAGCACGAGCAAGGGTCTGGCCAGGGCATCGAGAAAGAAGTTCCGCGGGGACGCTCCTGCATCAGGTCTGAGAAGCATTTCAGCACATGCGGTTCATCATAGCGGAGGCTGGGAAGGATCTTGACATGTACCACAATATGTTTGGAAGAAAATGTCCGACTCACGCACAAGTCAATAGGTACACGTGATGCGCAGATGAGGCAGAAATTTGGCGGTTGTTGCAATGCAGACAAACATTTTAAATTACCTGACCACCTTATCACTCAATGATTATGATGGCTGCATGGGCTGAAGTTTGGATTGCGAGGCTCTGTGCTGGCGTAACTCCCTTGGCAGCTGGGCGCAAAAGAAACCTAGCTATGCACTGCAATGTTCTTGAGCAGGTTCTGATCTTTCTGAGCAAGATCAAACCAAGTAGCGGGAGGTAGAAACCAGCGACAGGACAGGAAAGTTAAATAAGTAAAAAGCTAAGAGAGGAAAGCACCTAGAAACTGTAGATGAAGGCAGTTGCAAAAGCAAGACTCACTGAAACAAAGACCTTAGGAGAAGTAGTGGCGCCAAAGAGGAAAAACAAGGTGATTTACCCAGAAAACTAAAAAGCGCAAAGAGGACATGTTTGCAATTTCCACATCATGTCCGTTTCACCTCTTCTGACTCTAAAACAATCGCTTCATCTTTCCTCCCTTCCGCAAATGCTCCATTAAAAGTTCTTTCGTCTTTATTCCAGCCGTGTGAAATAATGCTCTTCTCGCAAAGGAGCACCCATTCAATGCCTCTGCTGCCTGCGTCTTCTCGAAGCGTCACATGACAGAGTCAAAGATTGGAAGGAGCCAGGCGTCTGTATATTTGAATTTGGGAAAGTCCCAAGATACGGAAAATCTACAGCAATGCTCATGTGAATTTCTCTCAGCAGAATGATCTTGAAGTCTTTGAACCTCCTGGAGCTTGTGCATGGTGTCAATGCCTTGTTGATTTTGAGCCGTTGCTGCGCATGTTCCCGTAACACAATATGGCCACCATCACCACAAGTATCGAGTTAACCGATGGGTTCAGTGCTGTGTTTGTTGCTCTTGTCATTTCTTATAAACTCTAGACTTGGCTGATCGCCGCCTGACACCGCCAGTTTTCCAGCCAACATCTGCAATCTGGCTAGCATCATGGCAGGGCTTAGCTGGCTTGTGGCAGCACCCACTCACAGAGATGGAGAGCGTGCATCCACGAAGCGAACAACAAGATATGGAGGTCACAACAGACTTCATGTCACCTCACGATGTAATCTTGCGAGAGAAGTTCAATCTTCGCCTTGGCTACGGGGCCACACGGAGGAAATCAGAAGTCGCAACAAAACAACTCACCCTCCAACACACAAAAATCTGGGCCCTTGGCGTTCATGAGCTTGTCCCTCTCTATCGCCTGGTCGATGTCTTGCCAGGGCATCCAGCAGTCCAGCATGCCAAGAATTCCAAGTGAGAAATCGTAGGTACAAGATGCTAGACTGGATACGGCCAAGGATGACTGCTTTTGTGTTGATATGAAGATGCGTCAAATATGGAGGTACCCATGGATCCACAAATGGCTGGTCCCTCATTTCAGTAAACCATCCATTCTCCCAAATGCGTAGCAGCTTACCAAGGGTTCCCGTTTCATTCTGGCAGATTGGGGGTTGAAGCTGTGTTCGTCAGACGTCGCGCAACCGTTCCCAACCGTCCGCAACCGTCCGCAACCGTTCGCGTGAGGCCCGTATGGCCGTGCCTATGGTGAGTTCTGCAAGCGTGGTCACTTTTGGGGGCAAATGTCGCGTCTTCGTTTCGCGTGGCAGGCGTTGCACTGTGTGACATTCCAACATGTTTCATAACGTGTCGAAAATCGTTTTGTGTGGCAGGCGCAATACTTTGCTTCGTTTTCTGAAGATGAGTTGCAGTTTTCGTGGCAGGCGCCGCACTTTGGAGACCTTCGTTGTCATGTCGCGTGGCAGGCGCAGCACTTCAGACGTGCCGTGGCATTGTCATGGCTGCGTGAAGTGGTGACAACGTGCAAATTCCGTGGCAGGCGTGGCATTTTGTGAGATGTGATGAAAATTGACGGAAGCCTCGCACGAAACATCGATTTTGCGGCAAATTTTGAGGTCCATGAGAAAACACGTGGGAAGACGTCGATTTTGAAGCTAAAAAAGATGAAAATTGGAGGGGTTCTTGAACGAAAATGCCCGTTTTGACGCTCCTGCATGTCTAGTCTCGATTCTCTAGTTTTCTTCTGCCGCCGCCGTGTCTTTGGGGGAAGCTGCAAAACTCTTTTCGAAGGTTTCCAAGCAGGTTGTCATGTCGTTTTGCGTGGCAGGCGTGGCACTTGGTGATATTCTCACGTGTCTGCAAAAATGTCGGGAATCGTTTTGTGTGGCAGGGGCAATACTTTAGACGTGTGCTGTTGCGCGATTTTTGCACATCACATTGTCAGGGCTGCGTCAAGTGGTGACAACGTGCAAATCGCGTGGCAGGCATGGGCAGGCGTGGCATGTTGTGACATGCGATGACACTCACATCCTACATTCCACACTTTACACTCTACACTCTACACTCCACACACTACACTCCACACTCGGCACTTTACACTCCACACTCACACTCTCCACTTTACACTCCAATTCAAACTTTACACTCCACACTCCACACTTTACACATTACACTCCACACTTTACACTTTACACTCCACTCCACACTCTACGCTTTACACTTTACACTCCACGCTCCAAACTTTACACTCAACACTCCACACTTTACACTTTACAGTCCGCGCTTTACACCCCACACTTTACACTTTACACACTTCACACTTTACAATTCACACTCCACACTTCACAACCCACACTCCGCACTTTACACTCCACACTCTACACTGCACACTCCACACTTTACACTTTAAACTCTACACTTTGCACGTAACACTCTACACTCTACACTCCACACTTTACACTTTACACTCCACACTTTACACTTTACACTCCACACTGTACACTTTACACTCCACACTCCACACTTGACATTGCACACTCTACACACTTTAAACTCCACACTTTACACTCCACACTCTACACCCCTTCACACTCCACACTTTACATTCCACACTCTACACTCCACACCCTTCACTGCACACTCTACACTCCACACGCCAGACTTTACACTTTACACTCCACACTTTGCGCTTTACACTTTACAATCCACACTTTACACTTCACTCTTTACACTCCACACTTTGCACTCTACACTCCACACTTTACACTTTACACTCCACACTCCACACTTTCACTGCACACTCCACACTTTACACTCCACAATCCACACTTTACACTCCACACTCTATACTTTACACTTTACACTTTGCACTCCACACTCTACACTTCACACTTTCCACCCCACACGCTTAACTTTGCACTCCACACTCCAGAATCCCCACTTCACATTCTACACACTACATTCCCCACTCAACACTCCACTTTCCTCACACCCCACACTTTGCACTCCACCCTCTTCCGCGGTGCACTGGTACGGTAACAGGGGAAACATGTACAAGACTGTTCAAATAATTTGTTTCATAAAAGTTTTTTACGTGAGTGACTGCATTCGGGTTCGTGGGCTGCATCTTGTTTCAACAATCGATGGTTTTGATCCATATCCATTGTCTTGGGAAAAATCAAAATGAACTTCAAGCAATCCGCTCTTGCACACAACTTGCTGTAGCAGTCACGGCAAAATCACTAGTTCCTGCTCGAATTTTCACCATCTTTCAATATGAAACCCCTGCTTTGAAGAGCAACTCCGCATGAGTATTGACACTGAGAAATACTCATCAACGCCAGCCTTCCCTCCACGGAAGCCAATGATGTGGCCTAGTCAACTGCGCCGGTTTAGTGCAAGGTGGCACCGGTTCTGTCTTAGCAACACACCGGTGCTGTTCAAAGCTTTCACAACTCAGGTTCAAAGGATGGCAGAAGTCAAGTTGCTGCACTTCTTCACCGTCGAATCACCCGGCAAGCACATTGGATATGGACTTTCTCTTTTCGACACCTTACAAAACATGCGGACACTAGCAAAATACATGGAAACTGGGAGCGTTCAGCACAAACGTCTCTTTTCAATGCACAAACAAATGGCAAGGGCAAATTGCAAGAGCAAATTCGAAGAGTTCAACACGTAGTAGTTGCACTGGCACATCCAAACTGCCTATGACTTTCTCTCCCACGCATTGGACCATAATCTTCGTCTCATGTTTTCAACCTTTCACAAAATCAAGGTGTGTTTCTCGGCCAGGCCAAACTTGTGTCAAGCAAACCGGCAGCGCATCTCTTACCTCTTTTCAGTCCCTGGGGGCCTTTTTCCCCACATCATTGCGTGGTGTTCTTTTTGTCTGTTCTGCATCCCGCCCCATCCTCAGTCTCACCACCCTCCTCCGCCTCCTCCACCTCCTCTGCTTCCTCCGTCCGTTCACCAGCCTCCTCCTCCTTCTGCAACATTGACACACACACACACACTTTTGCTCAGAACAATCTTTGCGAATTCTGATGTGGAATGCATCTCACGTGCAAAAAACGCTCCAGTTAAACCTGACAGGAGTGGGTCGGTGAAATGACCCGAGATGTATCGAAAAGTTTCCATCGCCATAGCCAAAGCTAGATGCAATAAGTTGGAAGTTGACCCTTCCCTCTCAACTAAGCCAAATCGTTCCCACCTTGACAGATTGCGACAACAGTGTAGAAAATGAAATTGAAATTGACATCGGAAAAATGCAGAAATGGCAGAGAAATCGAAAATGGCGTCATGCCGGTTCTAGGCTTAGCCGGTTGCCATCAGCGAAAACCAATGAGATTGTCAAATTGATCTTGCAAGCTATGTCCACGACATCCATGCCAAGATCTGCAGGTACAGGTGAATGACCAGTTCACCCTTCCCCCATCATACCATAGCTTCGTTGCGTCAGGTAGGTATGATGGGCCTGACGCCCCTGCTCAAATAGAAGTTTTACATCTATTCAGATGTTCCACACACTAGATTAGAAT
>Ga0126342_10019709_pt1 | contig 11426 bp, 10 predicted proteins | sample Cyp1metagenome_FD_92528 | JGI IMG/M metagenome (GOLD analysis project Ga0126342, IMG submission 92528) | Coral microbial communities from Lord Howe Island, Old Settlement Bay, Australia - Cyphastrea 1 metagenome | ecosystem: Host-associated > Invertebrates > Cnidaria > Coral ... | reverse complement strand
AGCAAAAACGCGCGGGAAGAGAACAAAGGAACAAGTACAAGCCAAGAACAGAAACAAGTACAAAACAAGAACAGAAACAAGAACAACACCTCACAATCAGACACGCCGGCAGGCCGGCGGATTATTCCTGCATGTACCCTTTATACACTACTGTAGTGTATATACACCGAATATGTCACTATATATAATATGCATATTTGTTTATGTTCCAAACATATACACATACACATAAACATATACACATACACATAAACACATACACATACACATAAACATATACACATACACATACATTCATCTATGTGTACATTACATATACATATATATATATGTATATATAGTATATATATATATATATATGTATATGCATGTATATACATATAGATGAATGTATGTGCATACGTATACGTATATGTATATGTATATATTTATATGTAAATATATATATATATAAATGTAAATTATATATATTATATTATATATATTATATATATATTATATATTATATATATATTATATATTATATATATATTATATATTATATATATATATATATATTATATTATATATATATCATGTATACACACATGTATGTAAGTATGTATATACACATGACATATTCATTGAGTTGCATCCACTATGAGTTCCCGTGCTGTGTCATATCAGGGTGCGGTGGCTTGCTGAGTGCAAATTCCACTCTGCGGAAGCCGCGTTTGAAAGCCGGCACCGCTCCGATTGGAATAGCTTTGAGTGATCAAAAAAGGTTTCCACCATGGGGGTGCCACCCATCACTGAGCCTCCCTGTGGTCAAGCTATGTCGTTTGATACTGTACACAAGGGATTTTTTTTTTAAACTTGGACAATCATACGAATGGGAAGAACACCTTCGGTGAGGAGTTCTGTGTTTGGTACATTTCAAGCATGTTTGAACGGAGGCGACACCTTCAAATGCTAGGCCAATCTTGGTTGGTCGTCAATATCCCCTTATTGTTGGTTGTAGCAGTTGCGGCCTTCAAGGATCCCCCAATTAATTACAGTAGCTTTTATTAGACTTTATTGATCACCAACAACCATTGATAAGGGATTAGATTAACCGCCTGTTTTGGGGTGTTTTCACCTTTGGGGGAGGTTGGTTGACACCCCATGATATTGGTAGTTACTTCACTCCATTTCTTGGTACCTCTGGGGCCAAGGTCGGCTCAAAGCAAGCCACACAATCAGCAATTTGTGAAGGAATCCCACGATTCAAACCCATTGTCTTATTGAAATACGGTTGCAAATTTCTGATATTGCTCAGACATGGACATCCCGCCGTTGCGCATCGCTTTGGGTTTCGCTCGGATCGCCACCAGCGAAGCACGCCTAGTTGCAACATCTTTGACCCTCCATAGACAAGCAGCCACCTGGGGTCCGCCACTTTTTTCAGTTCTGTTCACAGCTTCGCCATGAGTTGGTTTTCCGGAGGTTCTTCCAGTGTTCCTTGGCCCAGGTTCAGCCTGGCACATGGGCCAGTTTGAGATTTAATATGTGAAAGTTGCCAGTTACTAGGTCATTGCGTTAAGTCGTCCGGGCTTGTCTAAAGTCGTTCGGAAATCGTGTGCCCGTTGTGTTTTGGATATTTCTGGTACGACTTTCATTTTTTGAGTTGTTTGGAGTTGTTTTGGAAGATGATGGTGTGTGCAAATCTGATTTCAAGATTTACCTGCCTATAGGTTTTGACATTCTTGGCATTCATTGTCGACCTTTCAAAAAGTACCACTACTCAGACCCTGTCAGAACCAACGCATGTGCAGTGTATGATCCTGTTTGCTGTTTGTTTGCTGTTGCCCGGGTGGGGTTGGGTGGGCCAAACCTCGTGCGGACCTCGCGCGACATCGCGCGGGGCTCGCGCAGGGCCTTCAAATTCACCCATATATTTACCCCGCGCAGTTGTGGAACGTATGATACTATTTACCCACGATGTGTCTTTGCATTTGCCGGTGCAAACTCAGGTGTCAAACGCGCTGTGCCATTGTGGGTCCAGCATTTAGCTTTAGGGATGTGTACACTTTGTTACCCACGTTGTGCCCTTGTATTCTCCTGTTCGAATCTCTTAAAATATAGTACAATATTGAGATTTCCTACAGTGTGCGCAAAAAATCCGATGAAATCATCCTCTTCCGAAAAGGTCCCTGCGAAACGTGTGTCCATGGTGTTTTGATATGTTCTGGTTGACTTTGCGCGGGATGCCTGACTTCACGCGTTTGAGCTGCGCCCATGGGGATGTTTGACTTTGGACGGGCATGTCTGACTTAACACCTTCACCCTGTACTTTCATTCGCTTGTACTATGGCTATGTCATGCTATGGCCAAAAGCAGGGGAGGGATTCCAAACTCATGGTTTTCCCTTTGAAACTCTGATTGCTGGTGATTGCAGCTTCGGGGTTCAAAAGCCAATCTCGGTTTGTTGGTTGATTTGCTCAGTTGAATTTGTTTGTATTGGTGCTATGCTGCGAGTTTTCTTGATTGTCTTCAATGAAGTTCAGTTACACGTACTTATCCCATCTTATCCCCTGGTTCTCATCCATGATCCGGCCAGGTTTGGTTTCTAGAGAGCAACTAACCCTTAGATTAGCCAGTTCATGGAACCCCAAACATGGGTATGAAAGTAGCAAAGATGGGGAGATAGTCTATCACCTGGAATTTCTCTTCTGAATGGAGTTTGAAGGTGACGTTGTGCCAGCGAACTTTATGTTCCGCTGTGTGGAGCATGGTTCCAATTGACTTTACATTTTTGTGATGCACCAACCAGACAACAAAAGAGTATCAATATATCATCAAGGATATATATGTATATATATTATATGTTCCATAGTAACATCCGCGGTATCCTCCAAGGGCGGCTGGTTCGGTGGCAAAGTCTCTGAGGAACAGCGGCAGGTGCGGTGAGACCACGGGTGCGTCTGAAAATGCAGGAATTTGCCAAAAACATGTTTATATTGATAGAATATATTGATGATTCACCTGTTTGTTTTCTTTCCCCAAATTTTCACGCCGGACCCGAACAGCAAGATCTAGATGGCAGTGGTCCTCGCCGGACCTTGACCACAAAGAATCCCGAAGATGATTGGGACATGATGATGGTAGGAATGTTTGGAGTTTATAGACAACTGTTATATAGGAGGTCTGGTGGTTTTAGCAGGATGTGTCAGACAAATCATGTTTGAACGTGGTGTTTTGAACAGGGTCACCAGGCGATTTCTGGACGTGCGGATGGACGTGAACGTGTCTCCTCCAGTGAAATGTCAGATAGAATGTGCGCGGCAAAATGTCAGAATATATTTCCAAATATATGTCTTGAAATGTCACGGTGGGGATCAAGCAATTTAGTTTTTTCATTTTTTTCATAATTCCCTTGATTATTACAATGTTTGCTGTGTTATTCCTATAATGTGGGTAAAACAATGCCATGTTTACCATCCCCCAGTCACCAGCATTTTTATAGGTGGTACCCTCTGGTAATTTAACATAGCTATGGAAAATCACAATTTTCAATGGGTAAATCCACTATAAATAGCCATTTTCAATAGCTATGTTAACCAGAGGGTGTGTTTACCATTGCCATGGGTGGTATGTTTAAGGGCTGTGTCTTCCCTTCGTCGCAGGATGACCAGCCGCTGGCCAAGATGGCGGCGAAACCTACGGCGGTGAGGGACTGGGAGCAGCAGACCATCGCAGCCGAGCGGCTGGTGCGGGATCCAGGGAGATTTCACCATGGAAAATGACCAAAAGTGGCGCCTGAAAATGGGTGTATAATATGGCTTTGTAACCACCATGGAAAATGGGAGATTTCACCATGGAAAATGGCTTTGTCACTTTGTTTTGAAGATGTTTTTAGAATGGCTTTACGATGGTTTGTTGAACATGGGGTTATCCATGGAGTTGGAAGATGATCCTATGATTATGTCTGCTTGATCGCGTGGAATATGTTCAGAAGGGTTACTTGACGAATTGCAACGGGCCCTTTTGTTTGTAATGGACTCTTTCTTTGGGTTTTAATATGTTTTAACCATGGGGCGTGGTGACACTGTTGCCCAAATCTTATCGTTCAATCAAACCAGTTCAATCAAGGGTCCCATGATTCGATGAACTTGCGAAGTTCCCCATGATTGGATCAGCACTGATATGATTGGATATCTAAATCACTGATATCACTATTATGGATATATGGATATCACTGATATCACCAATATCACTGATATCACTGATATATGGATATCACCATGATATAGTGAATTCATCTGAACTCTACAATGATTGGATATTCTATGATAATTCTGTCTTTCACATGACAATCACGTTGCGGCTTGTGGAATCTCCAAGGATCACTGCGGCAATTTGGGTGATATCACCAAGTTGGTTGCGAAAAAAGATCATCGGTGATAGAGTCTGACTTTCTATATTTCTCAACAGAAATATTTCTATAGAGTCAGATATTTCTATATTATTCTATATTTCTATATTTGCCAATGGCACCAATGGTTCCAAATTTTAGCTTTTGAAGGCGCTCGCGGGCTCACATGAGGGTCCAGCTCGTCCCAAGTGGCTGCTTGGCCTTGGCGGGATGGGGATGGAGGAAGCTGTTAAATAACCGTTTAACCGTTAAAGAAATGCGAGTTCAGAATCAAAAAATAGCAATTCAACATGAATCAATCAGCAAAAAAAGGGGGTTCAACCAACCAAAAATAGAGATTATGTTTGGCCATTTGGGGGTTTCCATGATGAACTTCAGGAGCGCGTAGATACACTTGCGCACACACACACGCACACACGCACAGAGTGACGGGGTAGGATTTTCGGCAAACAGCCAAAGACGTTTTGAGGGAAAGACACTTACTTCGGGATTCGGATACTTTGGGAACATGATTTGTGATTTTAACTTCAACTGATTCTCGTACTATATATACTACTGGTACCGTACCCGGTACATTTCATTAATATTCATTAATGGTATTGACCAGATGTTGTTGGCAACTGTCAACGATCCAAAGGCTGGTTGGGAACCCTGAACTGAATCCTGGTTGTTCACATTTCCTACGCCGTACCTGGGGGTAGATCCCCTGTGAAACGATCTGCCAGAGGTTTTGATATATGTTTTGATATCTTTGAAATAGTTGACAACTGGGGTATAGTATATTCACTCAATGACCCTAGTTCTGTCTGGTTTTATGCCCCACGCATTGCAGGCTGTTCCGGTACAGACTTCGAGTGTTCCCTCCATTAAAATTTGACACACCATTCTTCTTGAACATATAAGAGAAAGAAGTTGGTGAACTCCCCCAATTTTTGTACAAAAAACTTGCACCCTTTCAACCGTTTCTGAGCTCTCAGGAATCCCTTTCTGTCTCTGGAGAACAGCGAGAAGTTTGACAACAAGATGAAGAACATGCGGCAGATGAAGCCCCACACCCTGGACGTGTCGAAAGCGTGTTGCGGTGGTGGGATTTGCCCATAGACTTGGAGGTGAATATTTGCCTGGGAATTGTTCCTCGACTCATCCCTCGTGATTGTTCCTCAAATTCTATATGATTTATCCAAGCTAGCCCCCTAGTTGTCCAATGTCATTAATCTTGTTTTATCCATGTTTGCATAATTTATCCAACCATCACTATTCATTGAAATTATTCAACCCTCGCGTGCAACCATTTGATAACAGAGAAAGGTTTGAGCCTTGAGCCCCAGGTTTCAAACATGGTGGGTCACTGTGAAATCGCCGAACTAGCCATGGAGGTTTTGCTTTTGCCGGTAAAATCATGGGAAAATCATAGGGAAAATCATAGGGAAAATATGGGCAACTCCACTGTAAGTTCCCCATTTGTAGTGAGGTATGGCATGCTCTGTGTACATGCTAAATGTTTATTGGAACTAGCCATGGAGGTTCTGCTTTTGCCGGTAAAATCATGGGAAAATCATAGGGAAAATATGGGCAACTCCACTGTAAGTTCCCCATTTGTAGTGAGGTATGGCATGCTCTGTGTACATGCTAAATGTTTATTGTATTTTATATCTATTCACAGATGTCAACCATTGAATTCCGCTAAATTGCCCTGTGTATACCATATTACTGGTATGGTATATATATATACTATATATATTATAATATATATATATATGTTATTTATAAATCTGCCTGTCTATGTATCTATCTTATCTTGTCTTGTCTAGTCTTATCTTATCTAATCTAAATCTAATCCAATCCATCTATATCCCATAAACACACGCACACACACGCGCTTGCTCATTTTATCCAAGAGCATTGTAACATAGAATCACAACTCCGAGCAGCTTTGCTCAGGGACCAGGCCCCTGCTGGAGACATTGTCCTAAGATCATTTGAACAGCAGGCAGGGCTGATCGAGTCTACTTCTATGGGATCTTTTGAATGGGATGTAGCTAAGGCTAAGGGAATGACGTAGCCTTCCATCAACTGGGGGTCAAAACCATGGTCTCCTCGGACAGTTTCCGTGCACCGATTCATTGAAGTATAGGTGATGCCATGGACCCCCGGGATTCCAAACCCTGCTAGGGATTATCTCTGGCTGATTCGTCAATTTCCAACTGGGGTACCTTCCCAGGGCTACCTTAACTTTCAATCCATTATTTGACGATATCTCTGTTCTGATGGGTGACATCCCCCATTTTTGCTGGCGCAAAAAAAGGGGTGACAATTCCAACTTTTCGAGGCTGGAAATCAGTTGGCCGGATTTTCGTCGCTGGTTTGGTGTCCTTGAATCGATCATCAACCTATGTTTGGGACTACCTTAAATCTGCAACACCAAGACATAGAAAGTCAAGATTTTCATCGAGGTCCTTGGCTTAACCCCTAGGATTTAATTGCATTCCCCGCGATCACACATGGCTGGAAATATCCAGATATTTCTGCCGATGATTTCCCATGTAAGTTATTGAACACATCTATTCAGTTAGGGAAGTCCCAGTGCCAGCCATGTTTGATGACAGTGGAGGGTATCCTATTGGCTGGATTACGCATATATGTATATATATATATATACATGTATATATATATATAAGTACATATTGAATATTATACATCCTATAAGATATCCCAATCATATTCCCAGAAAATATCTGCATACAATGGTTAATCACCATGAATGACCATTGGACAGATCAGAGATTTAGTATCACTATTAAATCACCACCATTCAATATTGGTCAATATTCTATGGTGAATCTCCAATATCACCATTAAAATTTTCATATCACCATGTTTTAATCCAATTGATATGTTGATATGGGTATAGGTCAAAATTTAGGCCCTATGGTACCACAGATGGTATATGTTGAGTATTAATAATCTAATGATATCTATGAAATCTTAGGGTACCCAATATTGACTACCATAGCCACATGATTACCCATGATGCCATGACAATATCAATGGGTAATCATATGATATCCCATTGATTGGGTAGAAGCCATTGATATTTACCCATGAGTTCACCATTGTCAATATCCTCATGGGTAAGCCATATGTATACCATGATACCTCAGTATTCCCATTGGATTATCAATACCCATATTAAATGATCAATAGCCATATTAGTGAGGGATTATCAATACTAAATGGTGAACTAATGGATTATCAATAGCCATATTAGTTCACCATTTGATATTGGATTAATGGTCATATCACCAATGTCACCAGGTTCTGGGCGCGCCTCTCGATGGACCTGCCGTGCCGGCGGCAGGTGCGATTTCGCCATGGAAAATCTCGTGGGATTCAACGAACAACACTGTGGAGATTGGTCAAGAATGGTCAAGATCAGTACCACCTCCAAACTGGGAAACATGCGGACCTTTGCCTGGAGATGATGCGTAAGCTTTGAATGTGTGTCATGCCAGTTTTCATTGGGATCTCAATAAAATATGTTCGAAGTTCCGTTGATGAACAAGTAGATGAAACAAGTATATAGATGAAACAAGTAGATGAAAGAAGCAGATGAAACAAGTAAGAGATAATTGTTTCGGTGATTCAAGCTGTTTGCTTCGACCTGCAGCTGGCACTTTTTTGTTCAAAAAAGAAGGAAAGAACAAGAGCCCCAAGTGGCCCAAGTGAGATTACTCCAGTCGCAAAGATGATTGGGGAAATACTGCTGATCCCAACTTGGTGTCTCCGCTTAGAAAAACCATAGCAATGGCGCCACATTTTTCGCATGTCTCCACTTGGCTACCAGTATGAGAGATATAGTACTGAACTAATACTGAACAAATGAGTGGGAGAATCAAGCGAACTCTGCAAAGTTTTGGGTTGTTTTCGCAGGTTCATCATGTAAGATCTCTGATTACATCGCATTATTCACATCTCATTTAGAGTCTCTTTATGTCAGATCATCACGCCATGTTGCTCGGATATATTCAATTGTGGCTGGATTGTATGTATATGGATCAAACTTGGCAAAGATCAAAACCTGTGTCTTGAATTTGGAACCTGTATATAGCTAGTCACAAAACTTGTCCCAGGCAACTTGTACCCCGCGCCCAACTTGTCAAGTTTACTGCTTTATTATACCATCTCATAGGGTGTTTCATTTTTAAAAAACATGTCCGTAAATGATTGTCATAAGGGAGGCAAATTGATGGTTTTACTATGTTTCACTGTTTTGTTGATCCACGTGATTAATATATATATATATATTAGATAGATAATTATGTACATATATATATACTTATATATTTATATATTTATATATATTTATATATACAGTAAACCCAGGATATCTGGGGTGCATTCGCCAGGTTCCCACGGACATGGTGGCGAAAACCAGGAGGTGCCGGGCACGGCCGTTTTGGTCACGGGTGGTGTGGCAAAAACGGCAAACATACCATGGTCGTTAAAAATGGTCAATAACAGTGGTTATCTGTATGTATCCAATATAATAGTTGGGTAATATACATATATATATATAATTATCCAAACTTTACCAGAGATATAGATGGGCAAAATCCCATGATAATCCCATGATAATCCCATGATAATCCCATGATAATCTCATGGTTTTCTGTGTTTCACAGTTGAATAATGTTAAATAGCCAAGGCCACTTGGAGATTAATGGCATTGGGCTGTGAAGGACGGTCTTGATAGCAGTTGCTGATTATATACGACTAGAATCTACTGATAATTATACTATAATTATCCTTTATGATCCCTGTATAAAACATATATGTATGTACATATATTGGTTACATATGGTTTAACAAAAATAAATAGATAAATAAATAAATGAATACATAAATATACAAATGTAATTAGCTACATACGATATTCGCTATATACTTTATATGCAAGGATATGTTTCATTCAGGCTTCACCGTGAGACAGGCATGGAAATGCTGCGACATATTTGAGCAACACTATTACACCATACTGTAGGACCTACTGTAGAGATGAACTTGTATGGAGTCTCAAGCTTCGAGAAAAATCATGTGGCACCCAGTTGCATTGATCCTCCTCAACGGGACAGTAGCTTGATCTGTGGGCAATGTTTACTGTCAAGCGCCATTTTTTGAGGCAGAATACTCCTTATTTTATCTCCCATTTCTTGTTGGCTACACATATCCTATTTAATGATGAGTCGATGATTTTTACTCGCTGAATCCAACGTACCGAGTACCCTTCCGTGGCTATCGCCCCAGGTCGAAGGTGTTGGAAAGGGCATTGATGGCCAGCAAGCCCAGCGATGGGAGGGATGAGCAAGGCCAGTATCAGGCCAGTATCAGGCCAGTATCAGGCCAGCATGCCCATGTTTCACGTGAAAATGGTGAAAAATGGCACCCACACAAGGTGGTTGTTTTGAATCCTTGCGCAAGGACATGGCCATGGCTCAAAGTTCAAAGTCAGAAGCCTCCAGTAGACAACCACGATGGCTTTCCCAGTTCAGAAAGTGATTTACAGTAAGTTTCTAGTCGGGTTTTCCATATCTCATTCATTCTAGTTATATATGATGGATAATCCCCCCAATAGTAAATATTTTCCATAACTCATCAGTAGAAAATTTCTCATTGGGGGGATATCCCATGACTTTTTACTACTGATGGGTAATCCCCCCAAGAAAAACTGAAGGGAGTCCCAGAAATGGCTGGATTCCCAGCATTTGATGGAGAACTGTCGACGCCTGTCCATTTCAGGGGAAGAACCATGGTTTGATTTCGATTTTCTATAAAATTATGGTGAAAAAGTGTGAAATTTAGTAAATTTATTTATTTATTTATGGTGAAATTATCATTTTCGCTGGTGAAGTCCCTGTTCGATCCCCATTTTTGTGAGCTAAATCACCATTTTAAACTAACAGTTAGTGAAATCCCCATTTTTCACAATGTTTGCTAGTTAAATCCTAATTTGTCTCCTTTCTGGCAGACTTCGTCGCAGCTTTGAGGTCACGTGATCCCGCTGATGCTTCCGTGGGTGACCTGGTTGGGGCCTAAGTAGGGGTTTATCATGGTAGATATAATATGTACATGCATCTATACGTGTACAGAGCATATATACATATATCATATCCATATATGAACATATATATATATATGCACGTATTATATACACATCATATATTATTTACGTAGTATTGATAAAATATGATACTCTTTATAGTGATTCTTGCGAAGCAGTGACACAGTAAAGGCCTCCGCAGCGCACGCGCTGGACGCCGGCGCCGGACAAGGCGCCGGTGGCCCGAAGATGTTGGATGGGCAGCTGTCCAAAAAGATAGCCACCAGTAAATAAACAGATTTGAATGTAGCTTCTAATAGGTTTTAATATATTTTTAATGGATTTTAATGTGGATTCTAATATATGTTTTAATGGGTTTTACAACCCCCCCGGCCAACAGTTCGACCCTGAAACTAATCCATTTTTAGTGGAAACCAATCTTCCAACCCCTGACTCATGGCAGGGTCCAACTGTTAATCGGGGGAAAGGTAGATTCTAAACTCCCCCAGACTAACATAGACTTTGCCATGAGTCGGGGTTTCGAAGGTTACTTTCCACTCAAGAATGTCTATTTTCAGGGTACAACTTTTATTTTGGGGATGGCATGTACAATCCCATCCTAAAATTCAAATATTGATGAGTTATGATGTGTTTTTTTTTTTTTTTCCGGTGGGGCGGTGGGGGTAGCATTACAGTATCAGTATCTATGAAAGATACTATTGTACTATGTAGCATGTAGCTGAAACAGAAGCAACAGGAAGCTATATATATATACACATCTACACGCATATGTTTCTGTATATAGTACATAAAGATCCTCCGTGCTACCGGTAATTTTTTTTCCTGTGACTCCACTTCGGCGAATAAAAATGCCAAGTCAGGTAAAAATCATCAAAAAATGGATGTCGCAAGGTTGGGGTTCAGGAAAACAAATGT
>Ga0126342_10019708_pt1:10000-11427 | contig 11427 bp, 6 predicted proteins | sample Cyp1metagenome_FD_92528 | JGI IMG/M metagenome (GOLD analysis project Ga0126342, IMG submission 92528) | Coral microbial communities from Lord Howe Island, Old Settlement Bay, Australia - Cyphastrea 1 metagenome | ecosystem: Host-associated > Invertebrates > Cnidaria > Coral ... | reverse complement strand
CTTGCGTGTCACTGGGGTTTCGAGGTGGGATGAAACGAGGTCACTTAGGACCCTGAAAAGGTCACTTAAGCCTTAAAAAGGTCACTTAAGGATTGGCTGTCTGCGTGTCACCTGCGTGTCACTTGCGTGTCACTGATGGGCCACTTAACTGACCTCTTTCTACGTTTTCCTTAACTGACCTCTTTCTACGTTTTCCTTAACTGACCTCTTTCCAAAGGCCACTTAGCAAAAAACACAAACAAGGTCACAAGGAATGGTCTGGAATACATGTGTTGATATGTATATATATATATATATATATACCTAAATATTTGGATATATATATATATATCACACGTCTGACGTCTGTAATTGCAAAATGGGAAAAGATATAATGGACACACACACATATATATAGTGGAATGTCACCGGCAACATAAACGTCCTCACTGACCCGTCTGACGTCTGTAATGGGAATACGGGAAAATATCTATTGGGATGTTAATTTACATATATATATAATTACATATTATAAATTATATGTTATATATTATATATTATATATTTTATATATTATATATTATATATATATCATATATTATATATATATATATTATATTATATATATTATAAATATTATATATATATATATATATTATATTAAAAATATTATATAAATTAAAAATATTATATATATTAAAAATATTATATATATTAAAAATATTATATATATTTTAAATATTATATATATTATAAATATTATATATATATTATATTATATATATATATATATATTATATTAAAAAAAAATATAATATAATATAATATAATATATATATATATATCGCGGGATGTCACCAGCAATGTACAAGTCCTAACGGACACGTAAATGTAAGGGTAAAATTTAAAAGGTACATGAATATTTTAGTGGATTTATATGGTATATGGATATTAATTGGGACTAATGGATGAGGATATATATATATATGTATATATACATATGCATGTAACCAGCAATATAGAAGTGCTGACGCTTGTAGTGGGACATGAAAGAGGACACAATCATGAATCATGACATTTGAATGGGGATCCAAGATCATGAAATGTAGTGTAGCGTAGTGTAGTGTAATTAGTGTAGTGTAGTTGCAGTTGTACTTGTGGTGTGGTGAAATGTAGTGTAGTGTAGTGAAGTGTACTGTTGTGTTCTGTGTTTCAGTGTAGAATAGTGTAGTGTAGTCTACTTTCGGATCGCCGGGGACTTAGGCACTTAGTATGTGGAATTATAAGTTATTTATGTTTTTTGGTAAATGATGGGTAGTTACTTAAGTGGTGTCTAAGTGATATCAATTACTATTGACTTGGGTGACCTATAAGTGTAACATGTGCTAAATGGTTTTCACTTAGCGGCCACTTAACTTTGGGGTTGAAAACAGGCATGTCTTAAAACA
>Ga0126342_10019708_pt1:0-5000 | contig 11427 bp, 6 predicted proteins | sample Cyp1metagenome_FD_92528 | JGI IMG/M metagenome (GOLD analysis project Ga0126342, IMG submission 92528) | Coral microbial communities from Lord Howe Island, Old Settlement Bay, Australia - Cyphastrea 1 metagenome | ecosystem: Host-associated > Invertebrates > Cnidaria > Coral ... | reverse complement strand
ATCATTTCCCGAGGAGGAAACCACAGGTGTTCCACATCTAGTTCCATGTTTCTCCCAGGGTAACCCAGGATTTAAACATCAGAAACAAACAGTCGGATCAGTTCGGCAGCTTCAGCACTCTGTTTACTGCTGGTTTTTGAAACGGCATGGCTGAATTTGGCCCGAGGATTCTGCCGCTCTCCGCTCCTGAACGCATCTTCATAATAATTAGTTGTATATATATATATCAGTTTAACAGTATGAAAAACCAAATATGTATATGGTTACATGTTTCGCTACAGTAATATATGTAGAATTTTGTGTTTATATTAGAATATATATATATATACTTATGCGTACATACATACATATATTATAATATATATATATATATGGAAGGAACCTATTTCCCTTCTTTTTGGGTTCCCTAATCGTCTTTTCCTATAACAGGTTTTCCCACTTTCTCTCCACCAGTTGTGTCGAAGATTCCAAGATTCGCAGGAACCTCAGACTTTGATGCAGTTCATATTGACCCAGTTAGATGAATGGAACATCCCCTATGATATATGGGATTGTACTGGTTATATATTATGACTTAGGAAACCTCATATGGACATGCCCGTTGGTATACGTACTGCATCGGTTCACGTAGTATCATAGGATATCTATGGATATCTATATTTGGGTCGAACTTTCGCCCGAAGATTTCTCACATGCTCCGACTCTTCATAGAATCAAGACCTCTCAGTCCTACTGTCCTACTGCCATGAAGCCCGGAGAGGAGTGACTAAATCTCGACTGCAATTCTTTGGTTCAATGCGCAGGCTATAATCGCTGGGCAAAATGAATGGAACTTGTCTAGGAAACAATATTGTTTTGGTTTACCATTAATTACCCACAAATTCTATAGTTGACTAAATAACATTTTACCCAACAACTTGTCCATTTGGGGTATACTGTATGTTCACTTTTGGACAGACCCAATTATGATATTGCTACTTATTAATGTGGACTTATGTATCCCCTGATATCCAATTAATGTCCCATTAAGGTACCCTGAAAAGAAACTGCAAGGATCCCATACGGACTGCATCCTGAGAGAGTACTTGTATTCGTATGAATCCCCCTTGGCGTCTGACAGCAGCACTGAGGAACAGCCTATGGATCCAAATCCTTGAAAAGGTATTTGACTTACCAAAAATTACCCTGTGATAATGAAACATAGCTGTGGAACATGTCCCGTTTATATAATTACTGTAGGTGAATATCCTATTATAACATGGTGTTTTCCATAGCTGTTGGATTTCCCGAGGGAATATACCCCAAATAGTTCGATTCAGCGGAACAGCTATTGACCATGTTTTCGAAAGTCCGTGTGGTTCTTTGCTGTGTTTGGATCATCTTGGAGCTCTCAAAGTGAATCAGTTGAAAGGGATTACAGTTGCTGGTTCTGAACTCAATGATATGTTTCAGTTCAACGCCCTCGTGAAAGGAACATAAGGATGAGATGGTATACAAAAAGGAGTTGTAGTACACATACGATATAATATACTTTCTCCGAGTGATCCCCACCGTGGCTGACATTTTATCTGCCATTTCTTCTGACAGTCTATCTGACATCTTATTTGACATCTAATCTGAAATATAATCTGACATGCTATCTCTCATTACATCTCACATATCCTGACATACTATCTGGCATTTATCTCACGTATATTCTGACATTCTGACATTCTATCTGATAAATATTTTGATATTTCATCTGGCATTTTATCTGGCGTTCTATATTGCATTTGACCTGGCATTCTTTCCGACGTTGATTTGGCATTATTTCTGACATTTGATCTGACATTCTATTTGCATTCTATCTGACACATATTCTGGCACCCTATCAGGCATTTTACCTGGCAATCTGACATATGTTTTGACATGTTCTATTTGGTTTTCTATCTGCGATACGCGATTTGAACACAAAATATGCATGAAAATTTGCCTTTTCTTTCTACAGGTATACGACTTCTCTAATCAATGCGTAAAACATATGCTACATGCTATATATCATATCCATCAATATCGATCTATCTGCATGTACAACACCAATGCTGTTCAAACAACTACGCTAACGCTAATGTGCATATATGCTGCATATGGCATACATTCTGGTCGCCTCTCCTGTTCGCCGCTCGCCAAGGGACTCATCGCTGTTTTCATCCTGGAGGTTAAAACTTGGAATGGGCAAAGATCTGTTGCAACTTTGCCAAGACCTCAAGGGCTGCCGGGCTGCTTATGCTGGGAGCATGAACTTGGCTGTAAGCTGCATCATCGATGTGATGGGAAGTGTCATCATTTGCAACATTTGGGAATTATGGTCCTTTATTGAACATTATGAACATAATGTTCCCATATGTTCCACAACACAATGGCGTGCTGGGCTCACATTTGCGCGGCGGCAAGAAAGGTGAGACTGGGCAGCAGGTAGACTCCACTTTGGGATGACCCATTTGATTTCCTTTGGTGGGATAGATCGTCGACGACCAAAAAACAAGGTGGGCCAGAGAACCCAAAAGCAAGACGGCACAGCACGCCTTTTTTTTAAAAAAAATATTGTGGTGTAGGCAGCTGTGCTGTGCACGAAATCGGCGTAAGATCTTTACTGAAACATCGAGCGCACTGATGGTATCAGGGGCAACAATTCACCACAGCATGCTGTGTCAGCTACGTCTACATTCTTCTAGTCGCTATTTCTGCTAACGTAATTAACTCTATTCCATCTTTCTAGTCGCTATTTATTCCTGGGTTCTCGTTTAATTTGCTTCGCCGCAGAGGGAGCGAGGACGAAGCGTGGACGGACAGAACACTGTGCGACATGAAAACAAAACGGCGGAGGGAGTTGACCAAAAGAGCATGAAAACGAAGATATGAAGATGACAGATGGTGAAAATCATGAAAAATGAGACACTTCTCTGTACAAAAGCTGCTATGCGTAAAAGCTACTGTGTGTAAACGCGTCTGTGCGTACAAGTTTCTTTGTGTAAAAGTTCCTCTGTGTAAAGGTGGTTTTCGTGAAAAAACTTCTGTGTGTAAAAGCTTCTGTGTGTAAAAGCTCTGTGTAAAAGCTTCTTTGCGTAAAAGTTTCTGTATGTACAAAAATTCTGTGGGTAAAAACTTGGTTACGGCACCTGTAGAAGGGCAGCGCTTTCAGCGTTTCTGAAAGTGTAAATTCGTCACTCTTTTTTCATCTTCATGCCAGACGCCATAGTCCAACTCTGTTGTTGTGCTTTTTACAAAGCTTTCCTAACTGATCCCATAGGAAGTAGCCAGGAGCTAACACTTCGTGCAGCCATTGCAATATTAGGCAGTGTTTCATCAAGGCAGCTGTTGTTCCATGTGCATGTATTTAATTTCCTTGAAGAGAGAGTACGTGGGATGTATGATTTCATATGATCCCATGTTCGGTCAATGACCTGTGTGCCTGCTACGCGTGATCCTTTGGATCCATTTGGGACAATTTTTGTAAATTGTCCATATTTGTGGCTCACATGTTCCACTCGACATCTCAGCCATTCTTCTTTGATCACTGTGGACCAAGCTTGCGCACCATCCGCAAAAACTGTAGCATGCGGAGTGGGCTTCTGACAAATTTTTGTTTTCTTTGATTCTTCTTTTGACTCAGGAGGTGGTTTGGATCCAGCTGGCATCAATTTCAGCGGAGCCTCTGCCAAGACCATGTTTTGATTCGTGTTTCTTTCATCCCAAACATTCGGCAATGGACCAGGAAATGTTTTGGCTTTCGGTCAGGGTTTTTCTTCTGCCAAGCTTTCACCAAAAAATCAAATCGTTTTGTCTTGCTTGACACCCGGATAGTTCTCGAAAATAAAGATCAACGTATTAAAAAAGATCCCCAATGCTTTTCAAAAGCAAATTTAAAAAAAAAAGAGGTATAAAGAAGAAGATGTTACAACGTATCAGGAACGTTTTGAAAGTTACTTAAGAAGAGGTTACAACGTATCAGGAACGTCTTGCAGGTTACTTGACGAAGATGTTACAACGTATCAGGAACCTTTCGAAAGTTACTTGAAGAAGAGGTTACAACGTATCAGGAACGTCTTGCAAGTTACTTGACGAAGATGTTACAACGTATCAGGAACGTTTTGAAAGTTACTTGAAGAAGATGCTACAACGTACCAGGAACGTCTTGCAAGTTACTTGACGAAGATGTTACAACGTATCAGGAACGTCTTGAAAGTTACTTGAAGAAGTTGTTGCAACGTAGCAGGAAATCGTTATTGACAACGCAGACCACAGGACGCTATTACACCCCCCACCCCCCAAAAAAAGAAACAATGTGCAAAAGTGACAACAGTCACGCCCCTCCATGTAAGGAGGTGTCCTTCCCCTGTAGGGAGACCCTTCCTCCGTCCGCGCACAATGTATATATACATATATTCGCATTTTGTTGTTTGTTCTGCGGACGGTTTGTGACAGAGCGCGTGATAAACGCGCGCTACCACAAAAAAAAAGGAAAGGTCCACCAACGCATGCAAACACGCTGTTCATAGCGCTCGTGACGGGCAACGCGCGCGCGCGCTATCCTAACCCCATCGTGCTGGATGTGCCCTTCTGCTCGACATCTCAGCAGATTCCCCACAATCCAAATAAACATAACAGCACATAATATAATGTCTATGTTTTTTGCTTCGCCTATGCCTACGATACTATGTGTATATTTGAATACATCTATATGTGAATGAAAAAATGTTATTTATATATATATATAATAAATATTTAAAAAGGACTTCAAAACCCAAAGAGAAACTCATGACTCATCAAAGCGTTGGACTTTATTCTACACATGCTGTACAACGAATGCATGCAGTTGAAAACTTGCGCATGTCCTGCCCTGAGTGCCCGTTATTAGTCCTCAAATTCAATCATCAAAACGAATGACGTTCCTCTCCAGCTTTTGGCGCCTTCCTGCCGCTGGGTTCCGCACGTCCTCTTTGCTGTGTAGCTAGTGCCGG